>Ga0181612_181323_pt1 | contig 13884 bp, 8 predicted proteins | sample HoacroProtozoa21_FD_119630 | JGI IMG/M metagenome (GOLD analysis project Ga0181612, IMG submission 119630) | Hoatzin crop microbial communities from Cojedes, Venezuel. Combined Assembly of Gp0051906, Gp0051904, Gp0051908
CTTCTCTGGGAAACCTCTTCCAATGCCTCACCACCCTCATAGTACAGAATTTCTTCCTTATATCTGATCTAAACCTACCCTCTTTCAGTTTAATGTCATTACTCCTTGTCCTATCCCTACATGCCCTTGTAAAAAGTCCCTCTCCAATTTTCTCAGAGGACCCCTTCAGGTACTGCAAGGCTGCTATCAGGTGCAGCCTTCTCCAGACAGTCATTATCTTTACTGTGGTATTTACCACACTGCAAAATCTAAGCAAATGAAATACATATGCAGTGCTGTCCATGCCCATAAAGTACATTTAGACATACTATATGCAGCTGTTGCAAAACAATAAAATATAAAAAATGTAAAATGCAAAACAGTTACAGACAACTTACTGTTGTTTTTTCCAGCATGAACACAAAAGGGATAGAGCAACATGCAGACAGCTATATAAAATGGGAAAGTTTCTCTGCCATGGGGAAAACTGCTTTCACAATTCTTCTGTGTTATTTTAAAAACAATGCTTGCTTTGGTTTGCCCTGAAATAGAATCCCAGGCCTCAATTAAGTTGGAATCTAAAGAAACAGAAATGCAGCTCAAAGGAATTAATCAAAATCTCCTTTAAGTGGCAAGTCAGACTTGAAGAATGACAGCCAGGCTACTACTTTTCAAGGCTCCAAAGTTTTTGAAATATGCTACAGAAGTGTTGCACCTGGTTGACAGGTGGGGAAGTTATGAAGCACACGGCTGTATTAGTGCCCTTCTGCTGAACGATTAATGGAGCAGTGGCCTTTGGAAAGGGAGGCAGAGTAATAAGGATGTCAGTAAACTATATCATGCAGGCAGAACCCATTGTCCATGGGAATCTTCAAAGGAGCTCTTCCCATAATAGTATTAACCTGGCTGAATGCTTCAGCTATGGAAATAGAATGTAATCAACATACCTAGCATGTACCATGATCGTGTATTTATAATTCAATATATACAATGTATTACTTCTATGCATATAAACATATTTAAGCATATTTAAGCAGTACATAAATGTACACTGCACATGCTTTGCAAAGAAATGTTTTGTTAAGCATACTGAAAAAAAGCCGTAATATTTCTTCATCTAGAATTACTTTACTTTTTCCACGATACTGCAACAGCTTTACCCTGTAATTATTTCCTGTTGCTACATTTGAAGTTGAAGTTCTAAATTTGATAGCAAAAAAAGAAATATCATTTCTGACTTCCTACTGTGCAATTAAAGAATTCAAGGTATTTTAAAATTGCTCAGCAGGTCACTCTTCCAGTAAATCTCATTTATTCACATCTTATTTTGTAATAAAACAAAATTTGTCTTACCTCTGACCCCTATAAAAATTTCACCCAGTGGACATGAAGAAAGGGAATCTGATTAATTTTTCCATTTCTACAGTAAGACAAAACTTTCAATACACAAGATCAGAATAATATATATTAATACATATTAATATACATTACTCTTTCTTAGGTCTATTTTCCTCCTGGCATTTCTTATCAGAAATCTGACTTGAGAATAAATAAGTAAGGGTTTTTTCACATCAATGATTAGTAATGAATAAACAGAGCAAGTACTAAAGCAGGCTTTGCACCTACTGAATGCTGCAAGTGTCTGTACTCATTTGATATGCATCTAGCAAAGCTTGGATGTTCCCAGAAGGCCACTCCATGAACACTGAGAGAGCAGCGTCTGCTAGTGGTGCCTGTAAGTCACAAAGAAGACAGAAAATATTTATATAAGTGAGAGCAATTGGAAAGAATTAACCTTATTTAAACTACATTCCATGTTATTTTAAAAGCACACACAGAAACAATTTCATGCAACGATCATCAGCATATAGAGAGAAGTATGAGATTCTGAAACTTTTTTCAGTGTTCACTTGGTGGGATTTTAGCAGTGTTTTCTCAATTAAAAATATTTTAATGTTTGGCTTCATTTCCAACACTTTGCCAAATTAATTTCTTCTTAGCTTTTTCTCTCTGGTTATAATGCATATATGTATGTGTATGCATATATATACATCATCTGCATATATATACATCACAGACGCATGCATATATATAAGCTGTAAGAGAGAGTATACATACTTGTATATATTATATGTATGCATATACACAGGTAAATATGTGAGGTTTATATAGACATATTTGCATATATGCATATATACACATGTATACGAGTCTAGTAATTATTATTTCTATAACCCAATGCAAAAGATTTCTCCCCTTTCTTATCATAATACAATTTCAAAGTAACACTGTACCTGTGGCATTGAGAGGACATCGATTGAATGCCATGTCCCCAGCTGGGGTCCTCTTCCACACCATTGACATCAAATAGTCTTCAGGACATATTTCATAAGGTGCTGCCATTTAGAAATGAGAATTTAAACAGAAACATTAAAATTAAATGATATTTTATATCATAAAAGTAAGTCTTCAATCTTACCCTATTTTTTTCTGAGATGTATATGCTAACATCAGTTGGTTTAATTTTAAGAATGAAGTAGAAAAATGCAAAAATGCAAATAATTTTGTATATCTGTCTTTGTGATGGTATTTCTTTCATTTAGTCTGGGCCTTTTTTCTCTTCAGCATACAAACACTTTTTAGGCTGTAGCTGCAATGCCAATAGGTTTGAAACTCTTGTTGCTCTATTTTGATCAATAACATTAAGCATCTATCAGAAGATGATGATACTTAAAATGTTATAAGGTGTAATGGTTATCTCACACTAAAATTTTTAAAGATTCTTCTAGAACTTACACTGATGTGAAAGAATCAGTTCTGAAACCACAGCTAAAACTTTAAATGTGCTAAAGGTATCAAATGAGAGCTGTGTATTCTGAAGACCAAAGAGCAGGTTATTTCTTTGAAATGTGTTTCAGTACAAGTTAGTAATTAAGCAAGTATAGTCAATAATGTGAGACTGAGTGGTTACAAAACAAAAGGGCCTTTTACTTGTTATTGCAATACCACTTAAAGGGAAAAAATATTTTCACAATTTCATAGTAACAGAACTGCATGGGGAAAAAGAAGGTTCTGCAGTTGCTTTGTGTTTTATCTTCACATGGTCATAACTTACAGATTCCTTTCATTCTTTGTATTTTTACTGCAGATTCCCCTTTTATGACTTTTGAGTAAATTCAATTAGTACAGCAAACAGCTGGCTGAAGTCGTCTCACAACTTAAAGCACTGACAAATGCTAGTTACTGAAATCTAATTCACTCCAAGTTCAGCAGAGAAAAGCCACGAGCTGTCTAAAAGTATTCTATGTATCTCAGGAAAATTGTAACCCCACTGTATTATACCAAAGAAGTTACAACACAAGAAAAAGGAAAAGAGAAAGGAAATTCTATCAGTGTAACAGATGGGGTGACAAGGCAGCAAGTAAGTCGATGACTCACCCATGGCTGCATGGGAAATCTCTAGCTGAGGCAGGAACAGACTACATATTTTGCCCATCCTATTACCTAACCCATAAAACTGTCCATCTTCCCTCTTTTGTACTTCTGCTGATGGAAGAGTGAGGTGAGTAAGGGAACTAAGCAGACTTTCGCACAAAGCTGCACCGTCTCTTTGTGGAGGACAAAGAATACCTTGCAGGTGGCTCAGTAATACTAATATGAATCACGGGTGGGCAGACAAATTGCTTGCTAGATTTGCCTCACCATCAGCATTCCTGAATCGTAAATCAAGACAATTCATGCTGCTAAAAAAGCAAGAGATACATTAATGGCAAAACCCAAAGAAAGCAGTTGTATTCATAATCTAGAATACTAACACTGTTTCACACATGCCCAAAAAGCAAATGCATCAGGCCAGTGTTAAAACGGGAAAAGCCAGATTTTGATAAGCATAAGCCATCTGGTGACATAAGCAAGTGCAATTACCATCTTATTATGACCTTATAAACAAAAGAAATGTTCTGGTTTGGGGAGCATAAATTAACATAATGAGGTAATATTATAAATTCCATACATTTTCTAAAGCTTAGAGCTCTGATAAATGTATTTGTCATGCACTTGTGGTCATTTTTAAGTGTTGAGTCTCAGAACTAAAGCTCTTACTTCCCTCCAAATACTGAATGTTAAATGTGGGGCTTTTTGTGAAAAAGAATATACATACATGCATACTTACACCATATTTTCTCTCTTGTGTTAGCAAGTCACAGATAATATCATAGATTTCCATCTATTTGGAAGGGTACTATTTGCGAGCTTTTGCATCACACTTTTCAGAACTCAAGATTACATTTTAATTTCAGCTTAGTGCCAGACATATTCTGTGCACCTGTGTGTTGTGTTCAAAGTAAAAGGCATTCCCATGACCCAGAGTTACCAGGAAAGTGGTGCGGGACCAAGTCAGAGCTTGGAAGAGGTATTACTCAGCTGAGGCAAAGAGGTTTTCCTGGTCCCTGGCTGAATCTGTCTCTGCAATGCATAGCACACATACCTTGGATCAAGGAATGCTGCACACAAAAAACAAACCAGTTTTTCCCAAAACTAGAATATATCTGGCAGAGCTTACTAATCAGGCATTCACCCACATTAAAGCATCTGTGAGGCTCCAAGCCATGTTGCCCACAGAGACATTACAATCGTGCTGGAGTAGTATTGTATCTGAGTTAAAATCTCTCGCTGGCCATGCTGGCTCTGCTCAGGACCAGTTCAAGTATTTCTACAACTATGGCACAATTATTTTATAACACACCCACAGACACACATGAGTTAGCTGTACAAAATCACAGAGAATTGCTAAAATTTAGAAGCCAACAGCAAATACTGGGGTAAATTTGCTAAAATTGGCAAATAAAAAGCAGATCTCTCTTTCGCTGATGATGTGATTCAGCGATACCTTCCCACACAGAGAATGTGCTCAAATTTACCACATTATACCCCTGTAACAACAGGCTTGAATTCATCCCACCTAAGCACAAACACTCAACAAAGTCAGTGGTCTGGAAGCAGAGTCTTCCTCTGACATTACTGGTGAGAGCACATGCATCTCCAAGGGGCAATCAACCCACCTGGGATCTGAGAAAGCTCTGCACAACACGCAAAGCAAGAGACATGTACAACCTTGCAGAGTTTACGATCTACCTAGGCAGCTAACAAATATGGGAAAGGATAATGAAGGGGTGACGCAAGTTAGCCAACAGCACACAGTAGCTCACAAATGAAGCTAGAACTACAGTTCCTCTCTTGAATCCCAATTCAATGCCACAGGCAAAACTATCTTAAATGAAGGCAATAGAAACATCTTGTAGAACAGTGTAATCAGAGACAAAACAAAATCCAAAGATCTAATTTTATTATTTAGTTGTTGACAATTATTTGAATCTTGACCCTTCTCATAGTCTATCTTATGAAGCTAGTACAGCCTCTGAAGAAACCTTCTAACTTCAATAAGAAATCATTAACTAGTCTTTAGCAGCAATTGTGCACTGTTATCTTTTTGTTAACAAACAAGGTGGTCTACCACTGTTTTCAGTAATATTTTGGTGAAAACAATTCCTATATTGTGTTTTCTACCACTGACTAGGCTTATGAGAAAAATATTGAGCATCTGTTTTGAGTAAAATCTAGGTAAAGCATAAATATTGGAACATGTATGGAATTATTATGGAATTAACTATTACATATTGCTGGAAACCAATACTATATTATTGGAACCTAAGGTATTCTTAATACTGTCATAAGAACATGGTTGAATTATTATAAAAATAAATTTACAGAAGTCTTCTCTCCTGAATAATACTCAGTTCTCAGTTCTCTTAGTTTTTACTGACACATTTGCTGGGACTTACCTTACTTCTTTTATACATTTATCTGAAAATTTCTGATCAGCTTGCCATGTAACTCCCTATCATTCATGGGCTGAAATTTCTTTTGTTACCTAGCTGTCTCCTTTAATCCTTTGGGAAAGACCTATCGTTCATTCATGCTGTGTATGTTTTCTGCAGTGAATCCCGTGTGACTAGCTGCTTAGCAAACTTAGAAGGCTTTTGCCTTTCTCTGATTTGTTTTCAATTTTCTGATGTTATCCTTCACAAAAGGATACTTCGAGTGGAGCACTAAATCCTTAACACTGCTGACCTACTAGGAGTGAAATCTAACTTTAGACATTTGGGATACCACAATGGAGCAATGACTGAATCCAAAATATCTTCAGATCTTTGTTTTCTGTTCCCGGAATATTAAACAAAGGAAGGAAACAACCACAGTTTTAAAATTGATACCTGTGAATAGAAACAAATCATCAAGAAAGATACTTAACCTTTGTCCAGAAACCAAGCTGTTTGAGAATTCAGCTCTCAGATAATAGTTCTGAGCCTGCCTTTTTTAGTGTTGCTTATATTCAGCTTCTAGGAGTGTCTGATGTAATTCAGTCCCTGCCTGGACCATTTGAAGAAAATCACTGATCCACTATGAAGAAAATCTTGTATAATGTTCAGATAATGCAGAACTCAAACTACGAAATGTCCAGTCAAGATTTTCTTTGAGTCAAGTGAACAGGTCTGTTTGCAAAGTATCTTACTAACAGCGGCCAGCATAATAGAAAAAGGTTTTATTCTTCTTCTGCTTCCACAGTTTAAAGCCAGCTATAATTTCATGTTCTGTAAGTCTATAGACTTCTGGGTGATACAAACAGGTGCAGCTTCATCCACTTTACAAATATTATGCAGATCTACAGAACTGAGGATCTCATCTTACACTAATGGCAAAGCACTGCTAATATAAGAAAAAGTTAGCATTTTAGTCTCTCATGTTTCTCAATGACTTACACAGAAAAAGAAACCACTGAGACAAAAATAGCTTTTCTGAACTGTTTTAGGGCTGTGGAAGAAGAGCATACAAATAATGAAATTTTCTTATACTTTGAAAGATGATCTCTGTATACTAGTTTTCAATTTTGCTTGGTGTTTATAAAATGTAAATCTGTATTTCACTTTATAAAATTTTGGTAAATTATCTACTGTCTAGATTTAAATCTGAGATGTTCTAGTAAATGTCAGTCTAGAAACAGATAAATCTATTATTCAAGTATGATCTTCTGTACAAGTATAGCTTGTTAAAAGGTGCTTTAGGTTATGGTTTCTATAAGCATACTGATTCTAATATGAACTTAATCAAGTAAATAAACAAATTTAGCAAATTGGAAAATAAAGCTCTGTGTGCATTTGACTTGTAAATATATCTGTAAAATATTTTATTAACAGCAGGTGGCAATCTTTGAAAATTGGACTGCCGCAGCACGGTTTTACTTTTAAATATACAAATGCCAATTATTTCAGGAATGGTTTTGTAAGCAGAAGCTGGTTGATCTAAATGTCTGCTTATTGAGAAGATTCCCATTAACTTTCCCTTAGTGGTGTGCTTTTAGAGAGGAAGTCTGCATTAACTATGGAAATTATAATTTGTTTAGGAATCCAATGCAAACACTCTTTTGCACTGCTTTTCAAATAATGAATGTTTTATTAAAATTAAAGCAATCTTTTGAGAAGTAAGTTAAATTTGATTAACTTCTCCAGTATAGTATTATAACTTTATAATTACAAACAGTCCTTCTGTTGTTTTTCAGCTGCAATGAAATTCATAGTTCTACTGTACTGCAAATACCTTGAAAACTGTTCTTTGATGACTGCAAGGGATAAACATGCTGTCTATGAAAATGTGGGCTTGATAACATAAAATTCACATTTTATACATTTCCCATTTCCTGACCTAAAGCATCCCTGCCATTTAAGTCCCTTCTCTGACTAGAGAACATAGCCATCAAAATGTCTAGAAGTAAAACACACTGCCAGATTGATTTTTGCTGCCTCCTGGCTTGCATTTCAGAACACATAATTTCCCAAGTGAATGGTTAAGACATCCTACACTACTTACACCCTATTTTGTTATCTTATATCTATCCAACAATGCATTCGTACTTGAGGACAATGTGTCTTTACAGATAAATATGATCAGATTCACCAGCTGTTCTTATTTACTCATCACTTTTGAAGAAGCTCAAAAGTACATTTTTATTAGCTTTCAATGGGAAAGAAAGCTGTTGGGAGGGCAAAGCAAAAAGTGCTGCACAGAAATATATTTAAGCATTGTATTAAAAGGGGAAAGACGTGCCTTCTTCCTTTTAAATTACTTTCCTTTTTTTAAAATGTTGCTCATGTTTTCATTCATTCTATACAGTAAGATTCACTTTTTCCCTTATCTTTACTACACTGAAATTTAACCCAAATGTATTACAAAGATGTCTCTTGTACACTAGATAAAAGGAATTCCATGGTTTAGAAAACCAGCCCCGATATTCTGAGAAACACTGCATTCAAAGAAAATTTCTGTAGCAAATCATCACTGCTCCAAATTATGTAGGCATACCTAGGCAACGAAATGTTTTTCTGATAACTTTCTTTATTATGGTATTTTGATTTATTTAAAACACAATGCATTGCTCATATATCCAGTAGGGCTAGTTTACACCTAGCTACATAAACATAACTCTACTGAGAAATACAGCAGTGACATGTCTAAAGCAAGGCTAGATGTGGCTCCTCATGGCTATTGCTCTAGGGAACGTTGATCTTGTCTCTCCTAAAGCTGACCATGAATGTAAGCCATACTGTAGTGTAGATAATAACAGTGATTATATTTGCATCTCACCGGGACACCTCTGTTCACTGCACCGTCTGACTTCCTCTCCGGTTCCTTCACACTGTTGCCCAGTCACGGCAGCACCTTGACAGATCCTTATTCGCCTCTCCCAGCCACCATCACAGGATTTGGAACAGCCACTCCAGTGGCCCCACTGGTTCCACTGGCCATTTGCTGTTTGGAAAAATATAGTTACAGTGGTTACATAATGACAGTCATAAAGGAGGATATATAGGTTATTATTGACTTGGGTAAGAGAAGAAAGCCCCCCAGATACAGCTAACAGTGACAGAAGCGGTGGATGTCGGCACATGGAAGATGGGGAAGTCTCTTCTTGGTTCCTGAATGTGGGATTGTTGTCTAAATGACTTGCATCTCAAGAGAAAATAAAAAGAATTGGTGCACATTAACTTTCACTTAGTCTGCAAAACAGACATTGTCCCTTTTGTACTATTTTCTTATATATTTGTATAGTGCTGCTGTATGGTAATGATACACATTTACAACGTGCATAAGTACCCTTTAAAACACTAAATAAAAACATTTTTATGTGATATTTTAGGAGCTTGATTTTTACATGCTCTGACAGTGCGAATGAGGCTTAAAAGTAGGCATAAACATAATTTACCCACCCTAGAAGACTGCTTTTATACTGCTGGAGGATCATGAAGTAGTCTCAGTGTATAAGGGAACTGGTTAATACATGTTCACTTCCTAGGTTCATAAAACACTTTATCAAGTTTTTTAGGCCTCAGACATATCTTTCTAAAAGTGTTGAATGTCCTTTAAATGGTGATAAAACCGAAAAGCTGATATGCAGCCCATTATGCAGTCTCTCCAGACGTATTCTTTAGCTTTTTATCTCATCAAATAAAAACGAGTGAGGCCTCAGGCCTCCCTCTTGGAGGCATCTGCTCTGCCCCCGTGCAGCCCGCTAAGGCCTGCGGCGGCCCGGGATTCTGCCCGCCTGTACCCACAGCTCCCGGCTCAGAGCTGCCGGCCAGGCCAGCCCCTGGGTCTCTCCCGAGCTGGAGAGGCAGAGCCGCAGCTCCCCGCGCCAGTCGGTACTCACTACTCACCGGTGCACTCGGGGTTGTAGCACTCCCGGCTCTCGGCCCAGGGCCCTCTGCACTCGGAGCCGCCGTGGGCCGCCGCTGTGCACTGCCGGCTCCGCTGCTGCGTGCCGTTGGAGCAGGTCACCGAGCATTGGCTCCAGGGGCTCCACTCCTGCCACTGTCCGTCGACTGCCGCGGCAGGCACAAAAGAGAGGGACACAGCAGAGTTACCACCCAAGCCTGGCTTCTTTCTGCGTTAGGGGGTTTCAGCTTAGGCCTGAACGCAACCCCTTGGACTGAGTCTAGCCTGAAGACGCTTGACTTCTGACAGCAATCAAGCATAGGTATCGTCATTCTGAGCTACTTCAAAATCGTTTCAAGCTGTTTTCATTTTTCTTTAAGTCAAGAATGTTTCATGCCCTCTAATTATACACTGATATAACGCAGGATAAACTACGATTTTCCTCGCATACCAGAAGGTTTGATAGGCCTTATTAGAAACAGGGCCTTATTGAAAAGACTGGTCTTGTCTGTTTAGACAGAAGTGGGGGCTAATCTTGTATCATGTAAACCCTGAGCCCTTCAAAGTGATTGATTACAGCTGTGGCGATCACTCAGATGGGTCAGCTTATAAAATTATTGGTCCTGACTGTGATATTAGGTCTTCTTAGTTGAACAGGAAAAGGAAAACAGGAGTTACCACTTTGCCTCACATACAGTCTCTATTCTCTGTACTTATAACGCTGAATATACTTTTATCATTCATCTTCCCTGTAAAGTAAACGATCTCAGTTCTTCAACACTCTTCTGAGATAAAATGTAGGAGGACAGAAACAGCCTGTCTTCCTCCTCAGGTCTGCCTCTGTGTTTGCATATTGCATAATCTTCTTTCTGAATCTGTCAAGTTGAATTTTTTAAAAATACAGATATGGCGACCAGTTCTGTATTTAGTGTTTTGTATTAGCCCATGCATTTGAGTTTGGATGAATATTCCCATTAGTAAATGTTTAGGACTGTTATTTTTAATTTTGCACATCAGAAAGCTTCTTGATGTAAATGAAAATATTAAAACCGCATATAATTAAAAATATAAATCAGTTAAGTTCCCACACAAGTAAAAAATTATATGGTCTATAACAGATAATAAGATCAGACAGTATTTTTGAAAAGGGGTAAGCATTATGAAATGTGTTATTACTGATTGTGCCAATTCAGAATCCTGCCTTCATGTAGACTTTGGCAATCATCAGTTCCTCATCGCACCTGCAGTTACCCAACATAAATTCATAATGCAGGTTGTAATACAATTTTAATTAATGCTCGTCCTTGAAAACCTGGTTTTATAACTACTGTTGCCATAAAAGCACCACCACTGAAAACAAATAACTTCACTTGGTGCACTTGCCAACCCCTGATTTCAGGATTCTTCTAAAGGAGGGCTGGAATAGCAGCTTCCTAAGTTGACGGTGTTAATAATTAAAACAGGAAGCAGAGTCTGTAAGTTAGTGATTTAACATACTGCGTCTGTGTGAGAGCACCACTCTTCAGTGAAATATGGCGGTGAACTATTTTTCTGTTGTCTGACAGCAATCACAGAACATTTCTAACAGTTCAAAGACACTCTCCGTATCTCTAATGTCCATGATCTCAGAAACCAGTGAATTAAAGGAAGAGAGTTTTTGAGTCTTTTTCCTATTTTATATTAAATATTCTATGTAGTGCCTGGTTATGAACCACTTCTCAGTGCAGATGCCTCTGAAGCTATGAAGCTGCACCTTGATAATTTATTCAGCAGAAAAAGGAAATCTTTCCAAACATGAGAGCTAGTTGCACTCATTAATCATAAAAGCTTTATGTAAAGAGGAAAACATTATGGAAATCACATTTCAATTCACTTTAATCAGTTTTATTCATTGCTATATAGTATTATTTAGGGTAGGGAAGATCGAATCAATTATTATAGTGTCTTCGGAGAAAACTCATTCTGTAGCTTCTCATATACATTTGATACATGTCCCATCTTTATCTGTAGGAGCAAAGAGCATGTGAGTTCTCTATTTCAGAAACACCATTAAAAGGCTAAAGAATTCAATATGAAGATTTCCCCTATAAAACTGAACATTCAAATTACAGTAAATCTGAACATTCAGCAAAGATTTAAACTGTTACTTTTAAAAGTAACCAGCAAATAACTTCCTCGGGTGAAAGTCATTTAGGTATAAATGACTGTTCAAAATACAGAGTTCTTAATTACTGTTTATTTTGACAGATTAGGTGTAATACCTTTGTGTTTCTTTGCAATACTGAAGCGAACTGAATGCATTAATTTCTTCACTGCTATTTTTATTTGGCGTTTCTCTTGTCAACTCTGCTTCATGCACATACATCATGTTAATCACTTTTGTGTAGGCACTTGTAAAATGCACAGCTGCCAACTTGGCCAAAACCTGGATTATTTCAAAATTCTTGCATCTGATTTAAGACTAAAACTTTCCCACAAATTTTGTCGCATAGTTGGAGTATGTTTTGCTGACCAGAAGAAAAACAAAGTTCGGGTTTAATAAAAATCTAAGAAAGTTAGTTTTAATTCTGTGAGGCACTAAATTCCATTTTTTCCTTCATGTCTGTTTTCAAATGTTAAAACAAAACTTTGCTAATGAAATGACCGTAAACCTTTTTCAGGAAGAGCTCCAGTCATGCCAAATCGATTTGCAGCAGTGTTATGAACTGCAGATATTCAACAAGCCCACTGCAAGGGCAACCTTCACACTGACAGATAGAACTCATGAACGAAATTTCTCACATTACAGCTACCTGCCACCTTTTTAATACCTAAGTATTACAATGAGATCAATAATTATATATGTAATCTTCTTTATGGTTATTGAACTCATTGTAATACTTTGGTATTATATACATACATATATATATTTATATGTGTATACACATATACATACATACACATACGTACACACATATTGAAAATTTGGGTCAAAATTAATCATAACCTATAAACAAATATTTTAAAATTGTTTTTGAAAGAAAAGATGATTTTTTGAGTCAGTTTCAGTTTCAGTGGATGGAAGGTTTAACATGAAGCCCACAATTTGTTTACTTGGTTAGAGGTAGTTATTTGAAAGTGATTTAGTAATAAACTTTCAGAAATGATGCACTTAAAATTCTTACCAAAAGGGCTTAACTGGAATTCAAATAAAGCTCTAACTTGTGTCAGCCTTTCTTTCTGTATACTTGTAAATAATACCCATTTTAAATAAATTAATAACAATTAAAATTTTATGCTTTCCCAAACATGTTTGTTGTGTGATAAACAAATAATCAGTGAACCTCCAAGCAAACATAATTCAAACAGATATGATGGATGCAAACTGTGTGACATCTGAATATCTTTCTTTAAGCCACACTCAGAGAGCTGCTTGCCTTTTGGTTCTCCAAGACCCATCCTGAATCAAGATTTCCTATGCAACATACCATGCCCTACAGAGCGAGTATCTTGAAGAAACTAAGAACTGTCTGCTCGTGTAGTATCTTGAACAGGGTTACCGTCCTGATTATATGCTTGAAGCCAGAATTATGAACATTACCCTCCTTATTCACTTTGCATAACCTTTTTCTTTCTATGTGCAAAACGCAATAAAAGAAATCACAAACAACCCACATGAAACGCACTGTAACAAAGCAGAGAGTTGCTATATGAGCTCACCAGGGCAGAGTGCAATATTGCAAGGTTTATGTTGTGTTTCAGGTCCATCACATGATCTTCCCCCATACTGAGGAGGTATACATGACCTTGTTCTAGTTCTTTGGCCTCGACCACATGTGAATGAACACAAACTCCAAGGTGACCATTCCTCCCAAACGCCATGTACTGCAACAAACCAAACAGATTTTTAACCAGAAACAGACACAGAAGTAACAGAAGGATTTCAAAACAAACAAGATCAATATTTTAAATGGGAATTATTTTGCCAACTTCACGGAAATCAGTACATAGATAATATTTAGCATTAGCAAATAAATCCTTTATAAAATGTAATTAATTTGAATTTTAAAATTGTATTTTCTCTAAAACATATGTAACTGAATAAAATGTAATTAATTTGAATTTTAAAATTGTATTTTCTCTAAAACATATGTAACTGAA
>Ga0181612_123079_pt1 | contig 13883 bp, 11 predicted proteins | sample HoacroProtozoa21_FD_119630 | JGI IMG/M metagenome (GOLD analysis project Ga0181612, IMG submission 119630) | Hoatzin crop microbial communities from Cojedes, Venezuel. Combined Assembly of Gp0051906, Gp0051904, Gp0051908
AAAGAAAGAATGGGAGGATCTCTGACGGTGTCTGCAACCCTGCATTACCGTGGAATGATTGCTCAGTCTTGGCCAAACCTTTAATCCCTTAGAGACTGGGTGATTTTTTCCATACTTCTTGCAAAAAAAAATGCATTTTGGGTGGCAGGTCAGCAAACACTGCTCATGTGCTTGGGTCAAAATGGTGGTATGGGAAAATTCCACTTTTGAAGAGGCCAGAACAAAATCTTCTCAATGCTTCACTTTGAAGAAAAGGCATTTTGTTTCGAACTGCAATAACAGGGTAAGTGCATCCAAGAAAGCAACAGAAAGTTTTGCTTTGATGTAGAACAAATACAACTCTTTGAGGCCTATTACTTCTACTTTGGCAAGGGATAATGGAAAAAACTTTGTTTCAGGTGGCCACCCCCAAATACATTGCTCTCCAGTTTCCTCCAGTTAAAACCATGAAACAAATTAGAAATTCCTCACTCAGCTGTAATCCTTAGCCAGAAGAGCAATTTCCATGCTGCCCTCAGCCCAGCTGTCTCACAGTCTGGCTACCTAACAAGCCACAGTGACTCCCAACACATTTTTCCTAAAGCAAATTCCTAATCATGGTTATGAAAATCTCCTTATGGTTTCCCAGCTGACGCAAAAGTAACATACAGTAACAGGCCATGATTCACACACAAACGTTTCTAAAAGCAGCCTCTGATTCTTGGGGCTCTGTGTGGGTCCCTTCCGAATGACCTCAGATGGGCTTCAGGGAGTAGGAACACAATTCACCACCAAATCCCGTGCTTCACACCTGACCGCTGCTTCAAGGCGCTGACACCTTCTGTGTCACCAGCTCTGCCTCATTTACTTTCTGATGGCTCTCACCCAAAGATTGGGGGGGGGGGGGAACCCATTTTCTCTTCAGCTTCTGAAGCCTGACAGACTGTGGCAAGTGATAGTAAAGACGAATGGCTCCAGATCCACTGGAGTTTAAGAAAGGGGGAAAACAAATAAGGGATAGTTTTGATTCACAAGACTGCTCCTCCAGGAGCTCTTCAGGCAGGATGGAGATTTCTGCCTCTGCATCCCACCGTAAGAGCTCAGGAAGTGAATTACTAGAGGAACATTTCCCCCCAGCACAGAAGAATTCCTCGTAACCTCACCTCTCTGTTTGAAAGACTGCAGCATCTCCTTCATAACTGTCTTTAATAGAGAGGCCAGGTACTGTTCTTGGCAATGGTAATGTAAGTCTGGGGTAGCACCATCGATTTCTGAGCGTGACTCATGCTTTCCTTGGGTGCAAATGATAAGAGACTCAAGCAACTAATTTCTGCTTCCCACAGTACCCCCCTACAAAAGATCAATCTTTCCTGAGTAAAATGGAGAGCTGCAAGGGCTTGAATTTAATTCAGGCAGACAGCATGCTCCTCTCTGCAAACAGTGCCAGGGCTCTGGCATCTGCAAAGGTTCTGTGTGACGCAGAAAACCTGAGTCAGGCCCACAAAGACACAATCGATGAGGGCAGGAACTGGGAGGCAGGGCACATCTGGCAGACAACACGGGCCTAGCGTGTCCTGTGTTGCTCTCATGTCAGCACAAGGTGGAGGGGATGTGATGTGGTTTGACACGAGTAGCATCAATACAACTTGCCTCCTTATAAAACAGCAAGTTTCCAACTCATCACCTGTTCTCAATACAGCCAGTGAATCACCAAATAGCTTTATACTTAGACTGGCCTCCTATCAAACTAGGTTTAGGTGATCAGGGTGTGTGCACATTCACATGTGTGCATCTATATCCTTTCCCTTCTTCCTTATCCCCCTGTAGTTTTGAACCCACTGGCCAATCCAAGTCCAATCTGACAGAGGCTGAGGTCTCAAAGAGGCTAAAAGCCAAGAGATATGGCAAAAATATGTATTTGATCAGGAGTGGCAGACATTACAATGAAGAGAAAATCTGAAGTGTCAGCTCAACCCTTAGTACACACCCGAGATGACACCCCAGAAGGGACTGAGCCAGAGAGAGCCTTGCAAGCAGGCTTTCCCCGAGCCACATGGGGACAAGACGCTTCAAGCTCTGCTTCAGGTTTACTTCCCGAGTTGCCTCCCCCCAGCACCCTGCTGTCTCCAGAGCTGCTTTCAGCTCCATCAAAGCTGCCAGGGTAAACTGTTCATTATGGCCCCACTGGTCTCAAACAGGCATCCTCAACCTTGGGAGAACTATGGCACATACCAGCATCTCTTCCAAAGATCCAGTGACACCTAACACAAATGTGCCTATTTATTGATGTACGTAAATTTGGCTTGAACTGTACCAACACATGAGCCTGAAGTCATAAGTCTGCAGTAGAATTAGGACTGAGTTTGCAACTGCTCTCTCCTAAATCCAGACCTTATCGTTATCTTATCACCCCACTCCGATCCGTGGGCCGAGGCCCTGTACAAACACAACCATCGCAGGCTGCCTCGTCTTGCTCACCATCAGCTCAGACAACAACTTCAGCAGGAATTTGCCTGACCCTCTGCATTATGCCAAGACTTCACCTTTTCTCAGCAATTATCTCCTGCAAGGGGAAAAGCAGCTCGGTGTTCAGCTGTCAATACACGTGAGCAAGCCTTGAACCCCCTCTCTTCCTTCCCACTCTGGGAAGATTAGCACCAGCTGCTGCAGGTGTTGCCAGGGCTCCTGGGGAAAGAGTACAACAAAAATCCTCTGTTGAAGGTCACCAGACACAAAGTACCACGCGAAAGAGCGGGCAGAGCACACCAAAGATTAATGGCACTTCAAGGTTTAGATCTCTCTGTGCTGGGAGGGTCTGTGGAGAGAGCCAATAAAGGCTAATATGATTTTACATACAAATGAATCATTTCAAGGAATGAAATGCCCCAAACAAGCCTGTACCTGGCCATGCTCTTGTCTGAGGAGCAGGGGGAGGTATTCCCTGCTGATTTGCAGAGAGCGCAATTAAGGACTAAGAATCACTTTTTTTGTAGGCTGAGCCTGTGGGTTTTTGCAGTCCTTTGCTCAGGCAATAATGCCAATGTCAAGAGCATGACTGGGGCAGCGTGGTCCCTGGGCACAGCGCAGGGCCGGGTAGCCCAGGCTCTCACCCTTGCTCTGACATAGGAGGCTGTGTGGCCTTGAAAAATTTATGCCTCCTCTCAGGGCCCCTTTTAAAATAAGGATGCCGACACAGTCTTCCTTTGCAAAATGCCCTCAGAGCTAGCAAAGAGCAGTACTGCATCACAGAGAGTTATTGCTCCAACTAATTCCTTCCCCTGCCCTCCTCGAGGTAATATCTGAGCATCTTCTGGACCTGCATAAAGTGATATGACTCATGTCTGTCATACACGACTCCTCTATGATCCCCAAAGGGAAAATTAGATATGTGGTGGCGTGTTTTGTTGTGGCAGGGTTGTTTCATGTCTGGGCTCTGTTTCTGGACGCAGGGCTCCCTGTGTGTGTGTTGCTTTTTTTAGCCAGCTACAGCGCTCTGTGTCTATGCAAGAGAAGTGAGGGTGATAAGCTGCTTGGAAACCAGGCAACAGGCAGCCATTTCACAGTTTGGGGTCATTCAGCTCTGACATTTAGAGGCAAAATATGCTTGGAAGAGGCAGTTTCACTAACCCCAGTGGCACCAGGCTAGGGGAAGCTGGATTAGGACTGGGCCTTCGTCTGCTAAAATCCTCCTGGACTCTTATTTCCACCTTACGTCTTAACATCTGTCCCCCTCCTGAGATTCAGCAGAGAGGGAAGAAATAGGCATTGAAAGCTCTCCTTTCCTCTGCTCCCCCTCCCAGCTGAGGCACTGACCTCTCTCCCCTGGGGAAGGGCACAGGCCCACACCACCGGCTGCACAGTTCCTCCAACCATCCAAAGGGAATTGGTCCTGGCAGTGCTGCCCAGTGCTCCTCAGCTAGGTGAGGGCAGGTAGGATGAGCCAGGTAACCACCTCCTGCTGAAGGCTTCATCTTTAATGCACTGGGCTTGAGAACACATGCAATTCCTCCTGGTCACGCAGCAGGAGCATTGCTGAGCATCAGGAACTTTGATCTCTTTAAGCCTCCAAGGCAGGAGAAGGTGAGCATGGTCCTCATCACCACGTGCAGCTGCTTTCCTGCAGAACCAGCTGTGTAAGCAACCTCCGATGTGGATTCACAGGCCATAGCTGGTGTCTGGAGCATGGTCAGCCCAGTGCCTCCTGTGCTTTCTGTCAGCAGAGGTGCCCGAGAGAAGGGGAACACAGCATATTGTCCTCAAAAAATGTTTGGGACTTTTAAATTCTTTTTCCTAAGAAACAATTTTTTTTTCCCTTTCTTTTTGGAATGCACTTTTGCAAACGTCCCATGATCAGACAAGTTTTTCATTTCAGGAACATTTGGCTTTAGGACCTTTCTGAAATGCCCAAACAAAAGCTGAGTGCTCTGGACACAACTTTTCAATACTTTGAAATGAGAATTTCCCCCAACCTTCATTCTCCCTGTCATAAAAGATCTATTTCATGGCCCATTTGGAAAATACGACTTTTTGATTTTTTTCCTTCAAGTTCAGAACAAATCCCACATTTCTAAAACCTCAGTATTCCCTCTCCTCAGTGCGGGCTGTGCCGAGACCTCCTTGTTTTCCTGCGAGGCACCGACTCGGCCAGCATCAGGGTTGGATGGAGCCTGCAGTGCAACAGTTAACTTGGTAATACTCCGAGGATTTTGTTTAGAGTTTTATAGCATTACATACCAGCCTTATTGGATTTAAATGGCTTAAATTAACTGGGTTATTTAATGGATTGTCCAGATTAGGGAAGAATCTGCAAAGGCTGTTACTTCAAGAAGAGCAGCTGTGTTAGAAGAAAAGATCTCCAAGTAACATTAATATCCTGGAGGCTCACAAGTCCTGACAGGCCACTCCTGTCCTTTATTGACATTCTCTCATATGCATTTAGCCAGGTTTGTGTTTAGTTTAATAATCTCCTGAAAGTTTAATTGTTGCTTTATTCATCCATGACCTTTCCTTCTCATCTGGAGACATATTATTGCTAATCTACAAATTTCAAGAACCAGATTTATTTGCAAAACCAATTATTCTGCTATGCAAATCTTCTCTCTTCCTGCAGCCTGCTTGAACAGGGCTTTTTTTACAGCAGCCATAAGATATAGACACTATTCAAATATTTAAATGTAAAATTTATCTATATTTCTTTTCAAGCATGCCCAGGTTCTATGTGGTGCAAAGTTAATTAAAATCTTTAGAATCAAAAGCAGGTTTCCTGACCTTGATCTAGACCTGACAGACTTTAACCTCCAAAGTCCTCGCTTAACCACAGGGGAACTGGAACTACCAGCAAAGCGGAAATCACTTCACTATCAGTAAACTTCTAATGGAGAAACACGTCCTCTCCATTAGTGTCAGACATGACAACACCAGTTCAGTCCCACAGACACAGGTTTCCTGAGCTGTCTGCAGATGCCTGACCTGAAGGAGGTGCAGAAAAATGCTCTGAATGAGAGTCTTTACTGCAGATCTTTACGCCAAAACATCCTCGGTGCACTTTCCCCATCTGTCCCCAGAGTGATGCCTCCCCTCAGCCGTGGGATTTAAAATCCTGCTGGCACAGAGTGGGAGACAGAACACTTAATTTGAATGTGGGGCTGCTCCAAGCCTCTGCAGGTCCAAGACTTGAGCCCTCTTCCTGAATCACCAGTGACCACAGTACGTAACGTTAACTTTAGCTGTTTGCGGCCTCAATTTCCCCGCCTCTAGCAATGGCAGGAACATTACCTGTTCGTGTTCACTCAGGTTTTGAAGCGGTGAAGTGCCACCTACTATAATCCTCCTGCCCAAAAGTACAGCCAGTGTCCTATGATTACAGAGCATCATTACCACAATTACAGGCAACCAAGAAATCAACATTTTATACTAAGCCTCATGTCAGTGAACAGCATTATCAGGGAAGCTTGCACAATTAAACCATAATTCAGTGGATGGATGTTAAGTACTTTACAGATGAGCAAATTAAGAAAGCATTAGCCACAGGATTCAAGGGAGAGGCAACGTGGGTGCCAGCCAGTGAACAGAGACGTTCTGCTTGTGCTCCCAGCGCTTACCTTGGCAGCGTGCCTGCTCACCCAGCAGCCCCCCGGCTCCTCTGCAGCCCACCTCATGGCTGCGGGGGGTGTTGGACCCCCCCCCGCCCCGGGTCTGGGCTCCCCCAGCCCTGGGGGCCCCAGGGCAGCCAGCGCCTGTGGCTCAGCTGTCACCAGGTGGCTGCAGAGAAGCCAGGATCCACTGGTCCTCTCCTGGATAGTTTTGTAGATGTGGGGAAGGAAGCAGAAACTTGGAGGAGGAGATTTTGAGCCAGAGGCTCTATAGACAATGCAGGATTATGTTTGCTGAGAAAGAGTCTTTATTCTTGCCCCAGCAGGCGAAATGTTTGCAGTCCTAGGCCTGGAAAAAACAACCAAAGCAGCATGAGCTACAGATGGATCCCACAGGGACAGAAAAGTACCCCAGACTGCCAGGAGATGCCATGGTTCACTCCACCACGTACTCACTGGGACCTGGGAAACAACCACTCCCTATTGTTTTGCCTCAAGTTGATAAAACAGAAATAGTTCCATATCTCACTAATAAATGACCACCATCAGATTGACGGATGGAGAACAACTCCAGCAGTCTTTCATTGAAATGGAATTACTTGCGCACACAAAAAAGACTGAAAATATGTGTTGTTGGAACAGCCATCTCCTGTCCAACGTAGTGCAGCAAAGGAAGGAAGGAGGATGGGGATAGTTTGTTTCCTTCAGATGTAATGGAGTGAGAGCTCTGCTTTAGACATGCAACAGAGATGAGTCTTATGTACTTGTGTCTGGAGCAGCGCCTTTTCCCTGGATACCAGCAGAGCTTAGAGATGGGAAAAGGTCGTCTCCTGGCAGCCAAAACCAGTGAAGTCAAGCACACCACTGGCTTCAGTAAGCTCTAGCTCAAGCTTTATACATTTCAGATATGGGTGGCTTTAAGCTGTTTTCCACAGTCTGGGGATTGTTTCTCTTGCTCAAATAATTTAGCTTTAACCTGAGGCTGTGGGCTCAATCCTTGCTGTCAAAACCCAGTGTGTAGCTTTGCACGCAGCTCCTGAGGGTATGGGGGAATACAGCATGAATCTCTCTGACTCCTTCAAAGTCTAGCAGAGCTGCTTTATGTTTGTAGAAATCGACATAAATAAAAATAAATCTGACAGGCTTTAGTCTATGCTTCTGCAGTATATCCTTGTCTGCACTGGATTTACCTGAGTTGGTTTATATCAAACAGCTTCAATAAGGATATGTTTACAGTGAGACAGACCCCAATAAATATTAGCAAGGATAAGGGTTCACTCTCACAAGTACACCCAATCAAAGCCACTTGTGGGCACGGGTGAAAGTAGTCACCCATGAGCAATCCCAGGCTGGGTCTCCCCGCTGGCCCCCAGCCCATCTCTGCTGCCACAGTGCACACAGGCTCTAGTTGGGGTACTTCAGCCCCACGCGCACGACAAACCAGGCTGCCTTAATTACCACTACAAATGTAAGTTACAATGCAGATTGCTTTGTTTTCACTGCTATTTTAACTTGAGTTAAGAACTACTTTTTGTTCTTCTTAGTACAGGCAAACAAGACTCATAAAACACTGTAATAGTGTCCAATTACACTTGGAGCTGGAAACCTTAAGGGTTCCAGTGAGAAAAGAGGCCACGTTCCCCTGCTGCTGCATGCACTGTGTCGTGGGCATAAATGAAATGTGAATTACACCACTTTTACCAGCGTAAATGATTACAGAGAAGCTGCAATCTAAGGTGAAGCTGAGCCTTTACTAGGTTTATTTTAAGCTCAGACACCATTAAGTATGACAGAAACATGAAAGAAACTTCCCCTCAGTGACATCTGGATGACAATGTGACTGATTTTCTGGTGCCCTGCAGCTGGACTCTGGCACCTGCACCGGGCTGGCCACAGGAACTTGGTGTTGGCATAAATGTCTCCACAAAGGGCACGACAGTGTTTGCAATAACAGGCCACTCAGTTTGTTGGAGTTGTTTGATATTTTTAGCTTTTCATCACAAACTGACTCTCATCTTGCCTTGCAAAGCTGCTAGCGAGGCAGCACTCCACTGAAACCCAAGCTCTAATCTAAGTACACGTCTAATCCATTAACACCGACCCCACTGAAAAGCAGTGGGTAGCATCGCTCTGGTCTGATGCACATTCAGCTGAGCCCAAGGCAATAAGAGAACCAGGCTGTGGTTTCGCCCAGTGTAACTTTCAGTGGCAATTTCAGCCGATTGCGTCACCGCTGTTCTCTTCATTCCTGCCCTTGTGATATCCTGCATGGCCCCTCCACTGCGCTGACACAACCAGCTGTCTGGACAGGCTGAGAAATGGGCTGGGAGAGTGGATCAGCTTAAAAGAGAAGAGAATTTTTTTTTGCTGGGTTGATGCTCCACCAGATCAGTTCTACAATCCGCTTTACACACAGCCAGCTCAGCGCAGCACACAACGCGTGTCCTTGGGGATGAGATGGATCAGTAAGAAGCAGGGATACCTTAAGTCTGTTCCTGTCCTTATGGACTTTCTTGCATGATGCCACATGCTCCAGACCTGTCTTTCCAAAATAGGCATCAGCCTCTTCGCTTCCCAAAGCCGCAACGAGCAACAGCAGCCTTTTAACTGACATCAGCGCTCAGCTCCTCTGCCAAAATCTTGGGACACAAGATTCTTCATCTCTAGATTACACTCACCTTTTCCACTTCTTCAAATATGATGAATCTTATAATTTGTCACATAAGTGGTGGTTTCCAAACATCATTTACCCAGTGGAGGCTGGGAGGGGGATGCTATTCTTCAGGTCAATTTGTGACTCATTCGGCTTGCCAGTCAACCAAGTTTCACTCACTTGGAGACAATATATCTGAGCTATAAACCTGACCCTCGAAACATAACTCACCAAATTTAGTGAGTAGCCTGTCATCACTGAGAGCAATGATCCTTAACCCCTTATCTAGCTCTGGGGAATCGTTATCTGCAGTTGTTAATTCAAGCTTGCTTTAAGTAATAAAAAAAGTATTTCTTTCTGCTAAAAATGTGTCACTAATTCTAATACTGCTTCATTATTCAGTTTCATACTATGAATTATATTTATTGATTTCTCACCAAATTGACATTCAGCTAAATATCATACGTACTAGCCAATTAACATAGTTACTGGCCAACTTTTCAAATATTTTCACTAGCCAGGCAAGGGCTGCAGAAGCCCCTGAAAACAACGACGCAGAGTTTAATCCACCCCTGTTGAGCTGTGCACATACGAATTGTCATCCCAGCCATTGCAGGGGGCACCAGGGAGGGAATGCCAGGCTGCATGGGACACAGGTGGGACTCTGGGATGGAGCATGGCACTGCCCTCACCTCCTCCGTAGTCATCTTCCTCCTTTTAGCACAGTGTCTCCAGCTTCATCCTTCAAATTCACTTTGTTTTGCACCAATCTATGTACATCTATGTACAAAATAAAAACTTTCAGGTGCAGTGGTGCAGAACCTAGCAGGTTTCAGCTCCTATTCACGCATCCATTTGTCAGTAAGTTGCAGTGAAGGTTGGGGTCAGGTCCTCAGGCTAAGTAGCATCAGCCAGGAAGGGGCTCCAAAAGTACAACTCAACTCATAGATAACAGTAATATTCCCTCACAGCTGTGGGCTCCAGTAGCATGAAAACAGTCAGGCTGAAGGCTGGACATCAGTCAGTAATATTTAGAGTGGAAAAAGAAAAGTCCCAGAAAACAACAAAAGCAAGCTGACTAGGTTGGGAATACAGTCATCCACAAACTTCTAAGGCTAGCACAATGACCACAAAACCCTCAAGCAATCCATCTGTCAGCTGGGAAGGTGTAATTCAGACAGTGAATGCAGTCACACTGGTGGACAGCTCTATGGGAACCAATTTACTTGAAGAAGGAAGAGAGTAATCAGTCAGGGTTCAAAAGGCGTGTAACTCATGTCAGAGGAGAGCAAAACTGATTGTACACTCATCACAGGTGAACAAAAGATCAGGGAAGACAAAACAATTACAAGCAGATAATGAAATGGGTAGTCAGTAGCACAGACAGAGCTTTCTAAAGGTGTAAATCCAAGCTAACCACATCTGTAACAGCAAGGAGTGCAGGAGGAAGGAGAAGCAGGGGCTGCTGAGCGGGCAGCAGTACTGTTCTCCATCTGCCCAGGTGCTGGAGTCCTTGGTCCACCCCAAAAGAGGCAACAGTCCAGATCTAACGCTCCCCTGAAGATGGTGTGGCTCGCGAGCCAGTGCTTCTCCAGCACCTCTTTTGTGGCTTGTGCTGTAACCGCCAAAATGTGGAGGAAACAAACCCATTTCCAATTCCTCAGTTCAAAATCACCAGCAGTTTTAGGATGGCTGCTCCTCTCCTTCCTGCTCTGCTGGAGACCTGACACTTGCTTTGTGGGGATATGAACTATTGTTCACCAAAAGATCAGCTCTGAAGAAATAATTGCCCCAGGGAGCCCTAAGATGCAGTCATGGGGAGAGGTGGATTAGAAGAATCAATCTCATTTTCCACTGGAACAGCTGGAAATGTGCACATACTGTGGGCGACTATGTCTCAACTGAGATAGGTTACAAGCAGCTGATGGAAAGGAATGTCTCAGACTGCTCCATTGCCTGCAACTGCCCAACTACTCCATGTGCTGAGACCCAGACATCCAGCAGGATGCTTGCTCTGCTCTTCCAGCACTTCGTGGAGCAGGGAAATACAGAGGTGGCTCTTCCACCCTCCCTCCCTCCCTTTTACCAGTGGGGCTGATGATGCCAACTATCCTCCACACAAGGCGGGTGGTCTCCAACCACACATGGTACTTGGGATCCCGGAGCCAGAGGCTGCAGGGGCTGTGCAAAGCCCCAAGCGGCCCAGGCTGAGCAGGAGGGCATCAACTGCACACACACAAAGCGCGAGACTGCAGCTCTCCGCAGCGTTGCAGAGAACTGGGCACTAAGTCCCCTGCTGCTGCTTTGCTGCGCCAAGGACATCAGCGGCAGCTCAAATGGCCTCTGGGATGGGGGCCTGTGTGAGCAGAGCACTGTGGAGAGCAGGAGATAATTATCTCCTTGGAAGTAACCAGGCTGGTTTCTTAAAGAACAATTCTTATCTTCCCATCTCGCTTGATGATCCCTTATCATTACCCAATCCTCCTGGGCTTCGCAGACATTAGCTAATCTTGTGATAAGAGATTAAGAGAAAAGACAAGACACATTCCCAACCCTTAATGGCAATTCTCCCAAAGCCTGAGTGTGTGACGCAGAGACCTGGAGATGCCTTACAGGCCTTGCTCCGTTTGAAAGATGCAGGCAGAAACCTGATTATTCCCGACTGGCCTGCTGGGTACTTAGTCATGGTCGTTCAAGTTGTTTTAAGATGAGAAAAATATTATCATTAGGAGGAGCTGTGCTAGAGCAGTATAGAAATGATAGGTGGTGCTTTGATAATGCCCGTAGAGAGGTAAGCGTGCCAGAGGGTAAAGCAGCATTCTGGCAACACTCCTTGCATGCAAAGCAGAGCCATCTCGAACGAGAAGGTCAGACTCTTACTGTAGGTTGGGATAAGCTACACTGAAACTGGTACGTCCTTAACTGTTACTCCTCGATAAAATAACTGCAGTTAAGCGCATGCATCTACTGAAAACAGAAAGGAAACACAAAGCTGCCCTGGGCATGAATGCTTTGAGAAGGGGGATTCCTGGTTTAATTTGGAGGAGGAGTTAGAAAAGGGGCAGAGAAGGAAGTCAAACACAACCATTTGTTTCTTGTGGGGAGGCAGAGACATGGAACTAGTTTCTGAGATGTTTTCATGTACGAAAGATTTAGAGCTGTTAGATGCTGTGTGGTTTCTCCCCTGCTCTAAAAAACAGGCCTTTGTACATCCATGTAAAGAAAATTGCCTCAAATATTCTTGACTTCAGCACCAGTTTTCTTCCCAACAAGAACAATGTCTCCTACTGTGGTCAAGAAGCTGGATCATCGAGCAGCAAAATGCAGAACTCCCCACCCTAGGAGACCACCCGACTCATTTAGTGGAGGATGGTGACTAAGTTTCATGGCATCGCTGCCTGGCTTGGGAACCACTTTTGGGAAACTGCTCTACGTCCAGAACTTATTGCACTACCTCAGCACCAATACAGGATCCTAACAACAGCTGCAGTTTCCAATACTTTCAGTGCCATGCATACTTTTCTGCGCACAAACAGCATGTTCCTTTACCCAAATTACTTTTGTTTTCAAAGGAAGACATACCAAAGAAGACAGAACAAAAATAACATCTCTTGGCCAGGACAACACACTGTATGTGTTTTCTGGCTCATTTTCCACAATGGCAACGGTTTTTGAAGACAAAAATACCCCAGAAATAGCCTATAGTGTACAGAGCAACATTCGATACAAGGACCACAAACCAGATGATGCTTTTGCTGCAGAATCAGAGGGCATTAGGGAGAGCACCTTTCTGAGACACATCCTGCTCCACTGACTGCAAAAATAGCAAAGAAAACCTCTCTCCCAGAACACATTTCATTCTGCATTAAATGTTATGGTTTCTGAGCGCTGCTCCCGTGCAAAACCAACACCGTTACTTATGAAACAATGCATCAAACCCACAGATGGGAATTGGCTCTCCTGGTAGCACAGCCAAAAAAAAAATCTCTCTCTTTTTCCCCTCCTGTAACAAATGGCCTCTTTCCCCAGTCATCTGTGTAACATTTAAAGATTAATGTCTTATGTGGCATGACACAGAGTCATTTGCTTCCTTTTAAAAAAGCTTAAAGCTCTTTAGAGACCGAGTTCTACTTTCAGAGTTATCTGTCTACAGAGCAAACACACTTCAGATGTTCAACCAGTTTCTTTAAAGAACAGGTTAGCTAAATGAAGGGTTACCAAGTATGATCCTAATGGATTTTGCTTAGTTGCTGATTGGCTTGCATCTATATTTTTTGTCCATTCTTTAAATTTGCAAACGACTTGGACCATGAACAGAGCCTCTGACTGAAAGACAATTTGCAGGCAGCAAGGAGGGCTGTGTTGTTTAATGGACAAGGAATTGGCCTGCGACTCGGGAAGCCTGATGTGCATCACAGCTCTGCCACTCCCCAGTCTACTGCCTGTCACTTCTCTAGCTGGCTTGCATCTATAAAATGAGGGTAAAGATAGAGTTCCGAGGAACCTCACATACCAAATCGCTCTGGATAAGCAGCATCAAGTTTTCGGCCTAAGCAACTCCAGGCATCCACTTGCTCTCTGTTCTCCAAAACACTATTCACCCCCCATGACATAGGACAGCTGTACTCTGGGAGTTTGTATCTCTTACCTTTGCTGACAAGGAAAGCCTGGACAAGCAGTTTAGGTTAAAATTCTTAACCCTCAGCTCACTTCTGATTACCTTCATCACCTGCCATTCCTTTGTCTCTCTTGTCCTGCTGAGATGGCATGCAGCTGCCACTAACATTGGTAAAACACCTGTAGGATTCCTAGACAGAAGTTACTTCAGGGAAATATTAAGTGTTATTCTGACTATTCTATCAGAATGTCATTCTGCCCATCCTGTCAAAGTCAAGTGTCAGGCCACTGCCTGTTAGAGTCACTCTGCGGAGACCAGTGGTGAAGCAGAGCAAATGTACCAGGAAATTCCTCGGAGATTTTTAGATGTTAAACAAGAAAGAAAAATAATGGAGGAGGCCACAAGACTCTGGCTGGTTTTAAATGGAACTGCCTGATTACTTCAAAACCTTTTTCTGGCTGGTGCTGGCATTTTCCCTTCCACAGGATGTTTTGAAATTTATACCTTTGTTTTGAAAGAGACCACAGCTCTTCCCCTTGGG
>Ga0181612_138814_pt1 | contig 13883 bp, 9 predicted proteins | sample HoacroProtozoa21_FD_119630 | JGI IMG/M metagenome (GOLD analysis project Ga0181612, IMG submission 119630) | Hoatzin crop microbial communities from Cojedes, Venezuel. Combined Assembly of Gp0051906, Gp0051904, Gp0051908
CTGTACCCCAAATTGGAGTATCCTACTTGCTCTACCCAGGTGCTGTGCCACACCTGAGGATCAGCCCCTTGCCACTTTGTCAGGAAGCAACGGGAAGCAGAGGAAAAGCTCTTGCAGACTTCCAGTTCTAGGGAAAAGCCTCTGCCCCTGTAGCGAACTTGATTATCAGTCCTGCCTCATCAATAGTAGAGACACATATCTGCTCACAGGCTCCCTGAAGCAGACTCCAAAGCTAAAGACAGCAGAAGCACCACCTTCTAGCGCTGTGAAAAATCTCCAGCATCATCTAAATCCAGTCCAACAACTCAGTCCTCCATTACATCTTCTCCATGAATTACACTCGGTGCAAGAGCACACTCTGGGCAAAATCCATTTATATAACTTTTCAACGAAAGTATCCAATATATAAGGGAGTTCTCATTTTCTTGCAGCTGAGATCAGGACACCTCAAGGGGACAACATGTTTTGGAAGCACCGAGCATCCCCAATAGCATAGTGGTCACGGGAGATTTCCACACATACCCTCCCCCGTTCCCCCCAGTGGATGTTTAATATGAATTAATATGAATTAATCTGCTATTACAAACCATTCAACCAAGTTCTACCTGACCTTCAGTCCGAGATATTCTGGGACAAGACGGTGAGCTTGAACCCTTCCTCAATCTAACTGTTTGGTTTGCGCATTTCCAACTATAAAATCACTCCTTTTCTTCATTTTTCCCCCAGTAATCTTTGTGTGTTTCATGACACACAAGAATGCCGTAGACTGTCCCAAACATCAAAAATACTTGGAAAAATAGGCTGCAGAACCCGTTTAAAAAAGGAGGGCCGCATTTCATTGCCATACATTTGTATGACAGGCACACTGCATTGATCTCACTGCCAGCATTCTTGTCACCAGCACTACCCCTTTGGTGGGAAGCTACAACCTCTTTAATTATTCCTAAACCAAATTACATACACCTACACAAGGTAACTCTCTCCCTTCCCCAGCCTGCAAAAAGGATAAATAAATTTTTTCTTTTTTCTAGAAGATGGGAAAAAGAGTATGATGGGCAGCCCTCAAAGTCCTCTTCTGGCTACTGTCTTGTCACAGCACCATGTGTAGCACTCCTGCCAGTATGTCTTAACTTCAGGGTTTCAAGCCATTTCTTAGCCTTCTACTTTCCAGCCCTTGGGGAAACCAATTAAAATTATTGTGCCAATACAGACAGCAGCTCTAGGCAACTTCCGGGAAGAATGTCCCGACTTCCAAGACCTGAGAGACTGGGCAGTTCAAGATAAGGGAACTGCAGATACTGCTTTGCATCTCCATTAGATGTGATTTGGACCTCTGATGAGGGGAAAGAGGACAGAGACAGCTGCTACCAGCTAACCAAAGCACCAGGCTCTATGTGCCATTTTCAGCCCCTTGTGCATCCTCTTTGTAGTTCAGGTGTTTATTGACACAATTCAGTTTACCTGGACTCTGGGAGCCCTAGACTGGTAACACATCTGCAACAAGGAAGCTGCGCATCACCAATTTTTATGGCTACTCACAGAGTGGCTTAGGAAGATTCAACATCTCTGCATGATCATGAGGATTATTGCTGGGAATGATGCTACAGGAAAAACTGGAGGATCACTAATATCCCGTTTGGATATTTGTGGTGATATGGGGAAACACGACATCAAATCACAGTCACCTGTTGAGCACTCCTCCACCTCCTCAGTGATGTGTCACACTGTCATCCCTGAATGTCACCTTGATGGAGAGAACTTCTTGAGAGGAGTCAGCCTGGAGCAACAAAAGCCACCTCCTTCAGAAACACACCCACAGAGGTGTCTAAGGCCAGGACAACAACATCATGTCAGGCCATGATTAAAGCTTCTGAGTAGTAGCTCCTCATTGACAGTCTTTTACGTAACAATTTAAAGCAACTAAGGTAAGGACCTTCCCCACACTTACACGTCTGCACAAACACAGAATTACAACAGTGATGGAAAGGAGCCTGACAGATGCTTAGCTCAGGGAACAAGAAACATAGTCAAGAGGTCCACAGCCATTTTCCAGCCTTGCTGCTACTGACTTCTGCAGGACACCGCATCAAGCCCTGAAGGAAGGGATAGAGGCCAGAAGGTGCCTGTAGATTAATAAGTCCTTCCTGCCCAGCAGATGACCTCTCTTGGAAAAACACTCTCTTTCTATAGAGGATCAAGAGTGTGTTGCTGCACAACTGACTGGCAATTTTATAGCTCAAGCTTGGACATAATGTCTTTCTAGGGTACAGAGGGATGAGGCTACCGCTTGCCTGGGATATTCACAAAGTCTCAAAAAACACAGTTAGCTGTGGCTTCTCACTCAAGTAACATCCACTCTAGGAGTGTATTTTTTCCTAAACTCCTTTTAGTTCTTGCAAAGTCAAGGTAGAAAATCAATAGGAGGCAAATAAAGATGAGTGCAGGAAAGATGATCAAATCAACAGAAAGAGCGGAGTTAAAACCAAGTTTACACAGATAGCAGAAGCACAGAAGTGCTGTGGGAAGACAAAAGCATTCATTTTCATATCTGAATAAGTGAGAATTATACAAAATCTGCACCAAAGAAAAAGTAAAAGCTTGCTAACAATGGTTAGATCACACATGGAGCCTGCCTGGTTGGCTCAGGCTGCAAGATTTTAGAAAAAGAGGGTTTAGAAGAAGACCCAGTCTAGAAAAAATGACTGTGATAAAGTGCACAGCACTGCCTAGACAACATATTGTATCTTTCCCACTCAGCCCTTAGACCCTATCCTAGAAATTGTGACTCAGAGCTAAAGCCCGTGATGAAGCAGCACAGCCCACGTGGACTAGCAGGTATGGACAAGGCCTGAGGGCTAGAGCCTTACACTGTAAGCTCTTTAGGAAGATACGAGTCCTCTCCTGTAAAACTTCTGAGATTCCATCATAATGGAAGTTCTTCTACCAGGAAAAAAAAAAAAAAACAACCAACAAACAAAACAAACCCCACAAACCAAAACACCACACAGCAAGCAGACAGCCCATTCAATTCTTTCAGTCTTTGCGCCTTTGCATCACTGTACTAATAAACATTCTCCAAGTAAAACTCCTACCACCAGCTTAATATCTCCCTCCAGTCTAGATTCAGTTTTGACTCATGTTGTTGCAGACTGAGTTCAACAAAGTCTGAAACAGTGGTTCAGATTCAACTACGGCTCAAGGACGAAGAACAAAATAAAGCTATGCTGTTTCAATGAGCTTTCAGTTCATTGGACCTTTGGCCCTGGAGAAGACAGGGCTTGTTTCTCACCTACCCATCAGAGCTGTGGTGCAGAGATTAGCTGGGAGTTGAGGCTGGGCAAGTGCCCTCCTCTCCTGAAAGTATTTTCCATTGCTAGTGTTCACAGACACCCCCATACACACTTTGAGGACTACGTAAGGTAACCCTGTAAGTACATCAAGAGCACCATGCATGGCTTACAGACGTTTTGGGGGAAAGGTTGGTACATCAGCACAAAGCGCAGTGTTTACATGGCTTAGTGGGCTTTTACCCATTTGCTCCTGCAATTCCACCGCAGATGAACAACCACCACCACTACTCCAACTTCTCCACTCAGTTTGATCCCTCTGGTTTCCATCACATCTGTGTAAATGCTGCTGGTGGGCTTCCACACTCACCAAAAATGCGCTCCTGTCTACCTAGAGCTTGGAGATTTCTGCTTCACCCATGCAGTTGTTCAGCTCCGTTTCCTCTTGTGGCAGAGAGCCTTGTCAGGCCTCGCAAGTTACTCTCTAAATCCCAGCACAGACCACATTAGGAAGCAAATTCAGATGCACCCTTGCACAGCAGCACACACGTAGAAGGGGAATCAATCACCTAAACATACACAGTCCATCATCACTTAAGGAGTCAAAGTGTCCTGCCTGGCCTGCATCTGCTCGAGGGGACTGCAGGCTCTGATAGCTCTGCCTGCACTGATGTGGATATCTCAGGTTTCTTGGGGAGACTGAAATGGCACTAAACACCACAACTCGACAACTGAACCTCACCCATAGAGCCTTTCCGGACAGGCCTGTTATCACCTTAATTCAGACAACACTCAACTTGAGTGGTTTTGCCAGAATTGTCAGCAAATGCTTCTACTCCTGTTAAAAGCCTTGTGTCAGGCTGAACAGTACATTGCTACATCATTTCTTAGACCAGCACCAAACTTCTTTAAGAACATCACCTCAGAAATGTATCACCCGTTCTCTGCCCCATCCCTTCCAACACCTTCCCTAGTATAAGCCAGGGATGTGCCAGATGAGATGATGTGGAATAATGACTGCTAGATACTCCTCAAGACTCAGCACTTACCCAAAAACACTGCAATTCTCTCTCCATTGGTCTGTGTGCACAAAAGTAGCAAGACTGATAGGGACCTTGCAATGCCCACAATACAGTTTCTCAGAGAGGGATCTCCTTTCCGCACCCATTAATAGTCCAGCATTTCTGTCCATGTCTCAGGGCTGCAGCTCCAGGGTGCCTGTCTGGGGGCTACACAAGCTGAGAAATAAGGATGTGTGCCCAGTCTGAATTCTGACATACCTGCAGTCAAGTACACACTGAATATTGTTTTTTCCTCTGCAAACAACTTGTTTCATTATGACATTCTCTAGAAAAAATGTCATTGTGTCTGGGTTTTTTTTTTCAAGTTTTGAACTACAGTAGTTTGGCTGACTGGGGAAAAAAGTCCACTTTTCCCACGAAGAAAAAGTGTGTGGGAAAAGAGCATTTGCAGAGCATGTGGCATAACAGGAAAAGATTGTCAGATTACCTGGAGAACTGATACTTGCCTCCACTAAAGCTCTATTTTGGTTCAAAGCCCTACTTGCACATTCTCAGAGAAGAGATAACACAGATTTTCTTATGGTATTTTGGATTAATTGCTGCATAAGAAATGGAGTATCTTCAAAATGTGACATCTATAAGCTTCTGAATCACACGTTTGCCATTTGGGGATATTAGGTATGTATGTATTTTTAACAAGACATAGAACATCACACAGAAAAAAAAAATCCAATTCACAATTCTATCTATGTACCAAGTTGAGTGTGCTGTGACTCCAGGCTCCACAACAAAATCATGCTGTGAGTGTGCTTTCAACACCAGCCCTCAGTGTGATGCAGTGCAGAAGCCACAGTCTGAGATGGGATCACACCCAAAGAGTTCTTCTAACACATTAAAACCTTCTTGTCTTAAATTGATTGGTATCCCTAGCATAGCCCGTCTCAGGTGTGCTGAGAGTTCAGAGTCTCTTCTTTTTCTAGCTGATTTTCATATAACTTTCCAAGTGGTAAAAACTGTGATACGAAGCTTTGTAAATGAAGATTGTAAAGAGAAAGTGGGGCAGAAAAAGACCTAAATCCAAAGCCTGGAGACAAAACACAGTGGCTACATCCACACAGCTTAACAGAGTCTCGAACACAGGCAAAAGGTGCTTCATCACCTAAAATCTTACAGTTTAACTTCTGACCTCCCAGGAATAGTGAGCCAGTCTGGCACACCATGTGGTGGGCATAAAAACGACCCAGAGCATCCATAGAAAAGCACCTCCTGGTTGTACTGTGTCTACAGGGAACTCGGTCCAGACACCACACCTACGTGAATAAACTGTACCAGAAGTCCCTCCACACCTCCCACTGCCCCTTCTCCCCAGATCCCACTTCATGAGGTTTTCCAGAACATTATCTTTTCCAGTATCTGCTTGTGTAAGCAACAACCAACTTGTATTTCCTTATTCAAGGGTGAACTTAAAAGAACAAAGTCTACTTCCATAATGCATCATCTTCATGAACAGACCCTATAAGGTCTCAATAAAAAAACACAAGTTTTTATTCATACCCATCAACCTACCAATAAATAACCACAGAAATAAGGAGCTTGCCATCCTTGAAACCTTCCTGAATGACTTCTGGAGATGTAGCACGCTCCCTTACACCTGCACACCATCAGTGGTCTTCAAAAAATGGTATAAATTATTTGAAGTGTGAGACAATGGGGATGGTATCTTTAGAAATACACATTCAAAGTGATTAGGAAAGCTGATGGAGCATGACAGCCATGGAAATTTTCTTTCTCCTTCTTAGTGGAGACAGAATAAATTGACTTGTCTTAGTATAGTGCCACAGACAGTCCAAAATATTACACCTAGAAATGCTTTATATGCTGTATGCTATTAAAACTGCATACTTTGCATATAGAAAGAAAGCATAGAACTAATACTATGAAAAAAGTTAGTAATTTTATGGCCACAACTCAAACTTTTTTTTTTCTCCAGCAAACATAGGCATGCAAAGAGTGATCCCAATAACCAACAGCCAACCTTGGCTTGCTGATACAAGCACATGGTTAGAAAGGTATTTCTCTCTCTCTGCTAGCTACCACCTCACACATTGTAAATGCGGTGTCTTACGACCATTATTAGCATCAATAATAAAAGGTATCTGCCTTCAATGGCAGAGAACTGGAACTAGTAAGATGAGGTGCAAGGAAGGTGCCAGGTTGCCCATGCTTACTGCAGCTCCCATCACCACCCTGCTGGGCACCGGCACATTTTACAGGAGCTATTTATGCAACTCTGCCACCAGCAATGAGGTGAGGGGGAGAGAGGTGTGACTGAGCTGCGAGAGAAGGCAGAAAAAATGGAAGGGATGGAGTATTTGGGAGTACAGGGAAAATACGGGATTGGGGATGTAGAGACACTTTCGTGACCTGTTTCAGCAGCTGCCCTGTCAGTCCTGCCTGATCTGCAGAGCCAAGGAGGGGCTCCTTGAAGTCAAACCTGCCCAGGTGTCTACAGCACAAAGGTAACCATCAGTCTAGATCCACAGATCTTAGTGCCTCATGCTCACACAAACGTCACCGGGGTGCTTCCAGGTACAAAGGCACCTCCAGAGCTGAACAGCCACTTCTGCACAGCACCATGCAAGTACAAAGGCATCCCCAAAGATGAATGGCCACGTCTGCACAGCAGTAGGCCCTGCTGCTCCTCATGGAGCCACCCCAGTCAGAGCACCTGAGGCACGGTTACGCTGCAAGCTAGATACAGTGATCACAAATAATCCAGATTACTGAAATTTCATTTCAGAAAGAGAAAGTGAGTGAAGTTACTGCAAATATGATGTTGAATGAGGCCCACAGACAACTGCTATGGCCCCAAAACATCAAGTGACCTGTTCCACACACCCATATTTAGATAGCATGGATCATCAGTTCAGCACATTATTTTCCTCATTACAAACATTTTTCTAACTTCAAGCCTGAATTTATTACTTTAATCCCAATAATGGCACAACATGAGGCTCTATACCTCCTGTACATAAGCATCAAAACTTAGAAATAATTTACAAGAAAAATGAATACGCTGCCATCTGCACACAAAGGAACTGGTCCACAGCACGCGCATACGTGTTGCTACCTCTGGGGCAGGGAGAGGCTGAGGTGGGGCCAGCTGGAAGGTCATGCTGGGAAGTTATTGCTATGTGATGACTCTCTGGTGACTTAGGTAACAAACTTGATAGCTCTGATTTAATCTGCCAAAGCAGTGGGTGCTAACAGGAATCCCTGCTGGCAGGTGCAGCAGAGGACAAGCATCAACAAACAGGCAGATTAAAGAAAGGTCTCATCCCAAGAGATGGCCTGGGCACAGGCTGCATGTCACCTACCGTCAGTCCGATGTCACAGTGGTAGGACATGAAGCCCCAGGACTATCAGTCCACACCTCTTTGCAGCCAAGACTAGTCTGGGCTGGAGAAAGTGAGATTGTTCTTTCTTTGAATTTTGAACTCCACAAATCTTGAAGGTTCAGGGGAAGTGAAAGATAAACCATCGTATCAGTAACTTCTTCCTGCATTGCAGAATCTCATTCTCATCTCCACTTTCAAAAACTTAAAATCAAAGCTATAGTCTGGGGAACTTCTGCCTTGATTTTTCAAACACAGGGCAGAGAACTACCACCAAGCTACATAAAAAGCAATGGTCTTCTGAGTGGATGCCACAGGCTAAATTAATTGAGCCAGACATTATATAGATGAGTACACAAGGCTAGATCTGACATCAGTAGATTGCACTATTGGAAAGGCAATCTCAGGGTCTTGAGGGTGCGTGAACGTAGCTCTACAATAATGACCCTGGGCAGAGCTCAGCAGGTCAAAGCCATTAAGGACCTGGCTGCTGGAGTTCCAGGCAAGTTGTTCAGCCTCTGACATCTGCAACACAAAGTTACATCGCCCACAAGGTAGGCTTCGTAAAGTTTATGAACCTTACAGAATGACAGAGATCTACCGCTGCAGTAGCAACTACTCCTCACTTTTTGTATTTGCAGGGACGGGCCTTTTCATCAATAGGAATTTTAACTGAACTTTTGATTTCAGTCTTGGCCAAATACTTCTGCACTCAAAGGAAATAAGTATAAATCATAGCTACTTATATATCCTAAATGGAGTACTGCTTAGTCACATGTGCCACTTTCAAAGGAACCATATTTCTGTGTTATAAATATATCTACAGAATTGGTGGAAGGTTTCTATCTCACTTTTTTTGCAGGCACTTTTTTTCCATCCAGCTTCAATAATTTAACTGATTTTTAAAAAATATTTTTAAATTACATGCTACTTTGACAGGGAGCAGGAGTTACAGCAGCACATCATCCTCTGGAGACTTTGCCTCCTAACAGGTTTCAACAGGGACAAGGAAAATATCCCTAAGACTGCCAGACTGCTTTTCCATGGGTCCTGCCCAGCTCCTAGCACTTACACCGTGTCACTCCTAGGTGCAGTAGGACTACAGCATCAACAGCAGGTGGAAGATTTAAGGGAGCACAAGTTTTGAGACGTATCCTGGGAGACTCAGAAATTGCTTTGCCCTTTCACGATGCTAAGCAGAGTGAGGACAAAGGAACGAAGAGATGACAGACTGAGACAAACCTTGGTGCAAAGTGGGACAGACCAATAATTGCCATCACTAATTGCCATTCCCCAGGTAGGAGCTTGGGCAGCCCTTGGAAACATCACGAACAATTTGAATTGCTTTATTGATATTTATTCTTCCTTCACCCTTGGTGATTTACACAAATAAGAGATTAGAAGGAGGAAGGAAAGGCAGCAATAGTAGGAGCAAAGAGAAGGGTAATTAGCGCTGTCAGGATTGAGTAGATCAGTAAGGTCCTAGAGACGAGGGAAAAGACACGAGGAAAGAAAGGGACTGACAGGCGTTTAGTATTTCAAGCACAGAAAGGTTCTTGCAGTTAGGGATGCCGAAGCGAGACTTGCTTGTTATTATGACTATGACAAAGCAGAAAAAAAAAAGAACACACATTGATTAAAGCAGCAGGTATCTCCCTTGGATGCTGAGACTCAGCAAGGGGCTGCAGCTTCCCAAGGAGACAAGCATTTAGATTTCAGCTATTCCGAGACATGGACCATATGTTGGGGCCATCTGGAGGCTGCTTTATTTGATGGATGTTGGATGCCTCCAAAGGCACCAGGGAAGAGAGCTGAAATATTGGTAACTGATTGATGCTGAGGGCACTTAACTAAAGATGACCCCACTTCTTTAAAATTCACACCTGCTCTACAGGAGTAGCTCAGAAATAGTCTTCCCAGTGGAGATGATAGCTTCTATGGCTTTCAAAAAGCAGTGGCTTCTGATGAGGCACGCAATCATCATTTAACTGACACAGCTAGTGAATTCAGCGGGGTAGCCTTAGCTGTGCTCTCAGCCAGCAGTCAACAGCTGACCCATTGCACCACCTGGAGCATCCCATTCGGCACCAGACCGGAACTGTCACCATGTCATCGAAAGGTGTGTTGTGTCAATGGATAAAGCCTATGACACAAAGGGCCCTCCATGCCTTCAGAGACCTCCCTACTCTTTCAGCAACTCTTGAGAAGACTTGCCAGGAAGAGAAGCTCTGCCAGGGCATCACCACAATGCAGTGCAAAGAAGCAGGGAAGAGGACACCCATGCAGCAGCTCCTGGCTGACAGCTCTGCAGCACAGCTCACAAGCGATATTTTTCTTTCATACTCAGAAGACAGGATTGCAGGGCCCTGACATTAACAGGTCAGAGAGCGAAGGACAAGTCATGCCCCTGTCCAAGCCATAGCAAATTCCTATTTGTGCAGGTTTTAAAAAAAAAAAAAAAACAAAACAAAACACCACACACAAACTAAACCAACAAACCCTCCAAAAAAACAAAAACCAAATGCTTTTGAAGGCAGGTAGTGTTTCTCTGTGTCTAGATGTGTTTCATGTCTAGCAGACACCTGAAGTATCAAAGTTATAAAGACCAGTAGGTAGGAACCCACCTGTCCAACCATAATGAGGCCTTTTGTTGAGACCTTTGCAGAGAATCATGTTTTGTCTCACACCGACAGTGGGTGGAAGAAAGCACAGAGAGCTCTGACTGTCACTCTGCAAGCAGAGAACAAGCCAAAGAGCCCAATTAACACACCTCTAAGAGCAGCTTTCTGAAAGCAGCTTGATAGACCACCCTGCACTTTGTCCCTGCCTGGAAAAACAACAATAAACACATTTTATTCCCCAGCATTCAAGAACAGAGCTTGGGAAATCATCTGAATACAAATGCTCATTACTCTCAGCATACGGAGATCTCCATGACTCACATCCAAGGACAGAGTATAAAATATGCTGCCGTTTTACAGCTCTTCCTAACAGCCTCTCCCCCAGCTTGCCGTGCTGTTTTAATAGTCCCTGGGATTACAGTGCATGGTGCACTGATTGCTGAACTACAACCCTGAGGCCTTGGTGATGCAATGTCATCCTGCTTTGTGCTCTGTTTCTGCAGGAAAAGAGGGAACATTTCAGGGGAAACCAGCTGTGAGGCTCTCAGCACCCTCACTGCCATCCTCTGAGCCTCGGAGATTGCATGATAGCTTTGCACACCACTTGGCCTGAGGTGCAAGACATCTGATGCCCTATCTCCCCAGTGCAGCTCCAGAGATAGGGAGCTGTCTGACAAATCCCAATTTCTCTTGGCTGTCACGAGTCACAAATTCTTTGTGAGGGCAGACTGAGTCAGGTGACAAAACTGTGACAATAAACTGTGGCTAAGAGTTGGCCTCTGCTTTGCAGTGTTGTAGGAATCTGTATCTGGAAAGGATCTAGGGGCAGAAGGACTCTGATGGGGGATTTAGCCACCTATTGCTCACCCACAGGAGGACTTGAGCTAGCTGTGCAGTGAAAGTAAACCAGGTGTCTCGGAGTTGGAGGGATTTAACTAAGCACAGGTTGCATCCCACTGGATGTCTTCATTAGCAGGCAGTGAAACAATGCCCCCTTACACATCTGGAGCTTAAATGTGCAAGCAAAAGTAGAACAGAGTAAAGGCAGAGCAAGAGAGTCCTTCCAACCCTCATCCCCACTCAGGCTCCAGCTTGTACTTTATATCATCAGCTCAGACAAGGACTGGGATTTGGTAAAGTCAAGTGACAAGAAAGTACAGAGGAAAGGTTATAAATATACATCAGAGTACCAGGCTGAAGATCAAGGGCAATTTTATGAGAAAATCATTTTAGAATAAAAAAAGTTGTGGTGAGGGTGCATGCAAATGTGTAAAACTTCATAATGGCAAGGAAACGATCCTGTCCTTCCTCCTGGTTAGGAGGAACAGAGAGTGCTGTGACTGTGACTCGACACAGGAACTTTGCAGACGTCAGTCTCCCTTTGTCTTCTCCAAGTTAGCACTGTTTTGGGACAGAGGCTCTCTTCAGCATGCAGTTGTTCACCTGGGAAAATCTCCAAGGAACGTACTGCAGTTACTGGCAAACAGGAGGGGTAACGCAGGCTTGAATGTATCTGCATGCCTCCACCAAGCAACCACAGTCCCATGTTGTGCATAGAAACCAAGTATTCATCAATAAGTGATCCCTCCAGAGATCCCCAGTGCTAGTATTGAGGAAATATTAACACACTGAAACCTGACCAACCTAGATGCTTCAAAATAGGGACTTCTTAACTGGGTTCTGAAGAACTTCGAAGTAAAATGCACAGAAAGAGTCTTTGTGGGATAATATACATGAACAGACTTCTGGTTGGTCAGCAGATTGAATGGTGATTTATTTCCCCTTGGCCTAAGAAACAAAGAATCAGCAAAAAAAGGTATAAACTGATGGTAGTGCTTAGACCTCATCTACTAACAGAAGAACAGAAAAACATTGTTCCACCTGCCAGATACATTCTACTTGGTGACACCAGTTACCAGGAAATACATCAGATAGAATCTGCACCATTAACTTCATTTTTCGGAAGAGCCACCCAAACCAAACCGCTGCAAAGCACAGGATTTCAATGGTGCTGGGACTGCTAACTTTTCTAGCTCAGCATTATGAACCACGGTGAGTCAGCATCAGCTTTATTTTTGCAAGTAGTTGTCCCATTTCTGCATACTTGAAACACAGCTAGCTTGAAGGAATGCATGGGCTGGTTTTTCTAATACAGAAAATAAGCCCTGCTCAGCCAGGAACTCTACACACACTGTATTTGTACACTTCAACCATGCATCAGCATCAAGGTGTAGCACACACCTGGCTCAGTGAATTATTGACATATTTGGGTCTTGGATTTCTTACAATTCCACCCTAAGCCTCCTGGTGCTCCAGCAGCACCAATGCCAGGCAAGACCACAGGTGCACACAGCAGCAGCACAAGGAGAGTTCAGGCAGCTCTTGTTCTTGAGACTGAATTGTTATCCCTTACTATCCATGTAAGCAATCGACTCTCAAGCATATGTGGCTATTATCTGGGTCCATATGTTAAAACAAATAATATCTGTCTCAATTCTGCAACATCCTTTCATTCAGATACTCTACAAATGGCACATCTAGTCTTCTTCCCATTGCAAGAAGCACCATTAACTTCAGTAGGTGCAGGAACAAAGTCCATTAAAGCTTACTGCGTACTAGAACAATTATCTCCATTAGTAGGGAGGTAAACTGAGACACAGAAGGACACATTTTCCTCCAAGGTCATGCAGTAAATCTACTGCAGAGCAGAAACAGAAATCAGTTGCTCATTTCTGGTCCAGGCTTTGACCATAATTACAAGTGAGAGATGAAATTTGGCTCCCATTCTAGAGGTTGTGGAAGTTCAGGACCCTGAATCTATTCTTGGCTTTTGCTTCCTGCTTCAACGTGTGACTTTGGATAAGTCATATTTTGATGCCTGTTCATTTGGAGTGACTGGCCATGCTTAGGTTTCCAATATATGCAAGATGCATCCATTAATAACGGGTTAGACAATTTGTATGCAAATATAAACCTTTAGTGCACAGGGGGTCTCATTTTGATACTGTCATCTTCTGGTGACAACTAGTTCTTTGTCTGCTGCCCCCCATGAGAGAACAGTAACAGCAACATCCCTCACTTTACAGGTATCCCCATGACAGAGGTGAGTCCAAGCAAATCAAGAAAACCTCAGGAACACAAATCCCATTTATCCTTTTGCTATGCACTGGGGAACATACATACTAATTCAAGGAACAACCTTCCCATCCCTGCCCAGCTGACCTGCCTCAAACCATCTCCATCTCTGCAAGAGGCAGCATAGCTCACTGGGTCCTCCTTGGCCAGGAACCATTCTGCTGTTACCAAGAACTACTTAGGTAAAAATACCACTGTTGGAAAACACTAGCTCATTCCAACTAAACTGTTTCAATGGAGTTGCTATTAAAAATGGAGCTCAGAGTTTAAACAACAACAAAAAAAAAAACAACCACCACAACTCTCCCCCCCAAACCCCCCCCCCAAAAAAAAAACCCCAAATGAACAGAAAAAAGGAGAGATGCTGCTCAAGTTCCGTCTTTAGCACCGCCTGTTCACGGTCCCGGCCTGCCCCTCCTGGTC
>Ga0181612_183134_pt1 | contig 13883 bp, 11 predicted proteins | sample HoacroProtozoa21_FD_119630 | JGI IMG/M metagenome (GOLD analysis project Ga0181612, IMG submission 119630) | Hoatzin crop microbial communities from Cojedes, Venezuel. Combined Assembly of Gp0051906, Gp0051904, Gp0051908
AACCCAGCGTGAAGGCACATGGTATGGAATACCCGGCTCTGTTTGGCCAGGTGGGGTCAGCCCCCATCCCCCGGCTGTGCCCCTTCCTGGAGTCCAGTGAAAATTAACCCTGTCCTGGCCAAACCCAGGACACGAGGCCATCACCTTTTCAGTAGCAGTAGGACGGCATTGGCAGTGCTGGCATCAAGCCCTGTAGTTGGCTCATCCAAAAACAAGATGGCAGGATCCATGATGATCTCCATCCCAATACTGGTCCTTTTCCGCTCTCCTCCAGACACCCCGCGAGTGAACGGGGTGCCAACCTGCCACAAAACAAGAAACTTGTCTCATTTGGCCTGACAGAAGTGCTTGATTGAACAGCATTCTACCAACATGGCAGCATTTGGGAAGAGCTGTAAGAAATTTTGACCCTACTCTCAGGTACTGGTACCTCACACATACGCTGTTTCTTAATGTTAGTATTACTTGAGGTGTTCTCTTTTTCTCCAACCCCAGACAACCTTTCCCCTTCCTCTTCCCCACAATGTGACAGCATGTGGCAGTATCAGCACAGAGTCTGTACAGACCGCCATACAGAAATGTTATTAGTTATTGTATTACTGAAATAGTGTGCTTAATTTTACTTTTTTTTATATCTGCCATGCTGAGTCATTTGGTTGATTAAATAAATCACTTCATATTTGTTCATGATTTAAGGTCCATATTTACATGCCTTACCTTGGAATCTGCCACTTTGCTCAAACCCAGTTCCTTCATGATCTGATTCACTAGTTCATTTTTTTCCTGTTCCTTCACTGACTTTGGCAAACGGAGTGCTGCTGAGAATGTCAAATTTTCTCTTACAGTCAGGGTTCCTACTACCACATCATCCTTCATTAAAAAAAAACAAAAGTAGATACTTGTTGGTCACTTAGCAATTTCTATTTTTTCCTCTGAGAACTGCATCTACCTGTGTTTTATGTTGTCTTTGCATGCAGAGGGACAGTAGCAACTGCCAGAACATGCAGTAAGGTGCATCTTCAATGCCTGTGTCATAGCAGAGTTGATTTCATGCATGTGATTATATTTGCCTTTATTCATAAAGCAACGCAATATAGGAACATCTTCCATCATGCATGATATCAAAATGCATAAATAGCAACACATTCAAAACTGTTCCTCATGCATTCTTACCTTATTCAGTGTTTTGGAGGCGTTGAGAAAGATACTGAAGGGCTAAAGGGACCTGAGGAGCTGCTACTGCTCAGGTCACTATCACTGTGCATTTGTTAATGCAGCCTCAGCCCACCACAGGTAAGAGCAGGGAGAAGAAAGAGGTGAAGGTGGGATAGAGTGAAGGTTTTCTGAGCTTGTTTCAGCAAAGCAGGAAGGAGGGTAGGCTTTTTAGATACTGGCTGCTTGTCTCTTGCAAAACGAATCTGTCAGATGTAGGAAGTTCAGAGATGTGTTTTGAGAGACTACCTTTGTAACAAGCTGGCTGCAATTTTATAAGGGGTTTTCATAGATCACCTCTTCAGGTCTTCATAAACTGCAAGCATGCTGCTGAGTACAGGTAGCAAAAAGGGGGAAGAAATTAAGAGAGAGATGTGGTTTTCCTTCTTTTGGCCCTCATGTGTCTTTCTCCTCAGACCACCCTGGCAAGACAAAGGTTCTTTCAGAATGGCACTTAGTGACATTGTCCATGGGCAAGCAGAGGTACAAGCTGTATGTTACCAGAAAACATCATACTTGGAAAATACTTCATGCATATTGGTAGCCTACAGCTGTTCCCCCAAATGGAGAAGAAAGAGGGATCCACAGCGTCTCCTCCTGTTGACTGTAGAGCATTAAGGAAAGAGACTCAAATACAAAGCAGAGTCTCTTTCCCAGTGAGGGCGGCTGAATGGGGAGTTGCTATGGCACCAGCCTTGATTCTTGGATCAAGGCAAGGCACCTGCAATGCTGCAGCAACTTCATACAACTGCTGTCAGATTGGGACAATAAAATCCATAGAATGATAAAAACTACTTACCTGTACTACGTATCCAGATGTACATTTAAAGTTGGCAGGCTGAGGAGTTCCATTGATCAAAATGTCACCGGAAAGCCCATAGGGATCCTTTCTTGCAGCCAGAATGTCAAGTAGACTAGGAGAAAAGTTGGTTACTTCATCAGATGAGCGTGCAGGAGGTAAGCTCTCTGAACGACAAACCCAATTAATGGAACGAATAGCTACATAAAAGCATCCCATGTTAAACACTTGCTATTTAGAACCCCCCCCACAGCTTTCAAGGGCTGAGTTTCTTTTGTCCTGGTTTCCTAAGGAAATTAGATCTGTGCAATTTCATAGTGTATTTGTGTCCATTTGTTCAATTATATGAGCTTAACCTAGAAAGAAATGTGAAGGTTGTGTGTCAGGAACGTGTAGACTAAAATTGAATTACATCTTTGTCATGTAAGCTGTCTTTATTGAATTCAGATATTTCTCAGAAACCAGTGAGATTTGCACAGTCCTAAATGAAAACAAAATCTTTCCCTGAAAGTATTGTCCATTACTGCTAAATATGTGCATGTCCTGGGTTTGGCCAGGCTGAGTTCCAGTGGGGGGGGAGCGGGGCGGCAGGAACTCACTCGTGACTCGGGAGCGCGCGGCGGCGGTCCAGGAGAGAGCGGCTCTGTTCTGCAGGCGCTGTTCTGCTGGTTTGTTCTGTGTATTCCCCTTTTCTGCATCGTTGTTGTTCCTGTTCCCTTTGTTTGCTGTTCTGTTAAACTGCCCTTATCCCGACCCACCAGTTTCTGCCTGTTTCTTTCCATTCTCCTCCGCACCCCAGTGGGGGGAGGGGCAGCCGCGTGGCGCTTTTGTTGCCAGCCGCAGCCAAACCATAACAGTGCAGGGTCATTTTCTCCTTGGCGTAATTTCTGCGTAGGGCAAAGAGGGCACTTACGAAGATTTACCACTGCCAGTGGGTCCCAAAATTGCATTCAGTCCTGGTCTCATGATGCCACTGTAAGACAAAACAAATAGGTTTTACAAAATAGGTGGAATGTTTTTGTCTCTCACACTGTTTCATCTGGTAGGCTAATGTAAATTATGTGTAGAACTACCTTCTGCACCCATTAATTTTGGAATTAATGAAGCTGCCTGATCACAAAAAATATTTATGATCAGTCAAACTCCACCTTAATTTTTATTCCTAATTCAAGAAGAACTAATTTTCATATAATGAAGACAACACAGAAACTTGTGTAAAATGCAGCAAAACCTGTATGCATGCTTTTCCCCCATGGATCACACGTGTGCTTTAACCACATTCAGTTCTAAAGGTGTTATTCTCTTAGCAGAGAGAATAGTGGTTCCTGCAGATAGAACATACTAGAGATTTCTCTGTACTTACAGAAACTGCAGTTGATAGTTTCTCTGTATCTGACTTTAAGCCACACGAATATCAAAAGCCAGACAGAAAATGTTTTTAAATATTTGGGAAAAAGACCCCGAAGAAATGATACAGTATATGGAAATAGTGCTGCCTTTTTTAACCTTTTTGGTGGGGCACGTGAAGATGTTGCTGTTATTTTTCCTGACTAGCCCCTAATATCTGTGCTCAACAAGCTTTACTGTACATAAGACTCATGCTGCACATACACATTCTTCTCTATATATTATAATACCAGGTTTATCTTGAACTGCACTCTGGTACTGGTTGTTAACAGCAATCCAGGTATCAGCGATCTGAGTACTTGGCTGTGGGTCTGGCCCAGTACAGCTGTTCTAAGGGGCTAATGGCTTGCAGCCTAGGAGGCTTTGTTTTGTTCTTCCTGATCTGTATTTGTTTCCTTTAATTTCTTATTGTGGAAATTTATGATTCCACAGATTAAGAAACATATTATACATATGTTATGTTATATGTGATTTTAACAAAAAACCCCAATTTGTAACAAAACTACTGCAGATGTTGCATATTCTAAGAGGGAAAATCATAAGGTAGGTTAAATGTTCGTCTCTCACAATAAGCCCCAAGAGCGGCCTTCGGCTCATATTATTGCAAATGACCAGTGTCAGTCAATTTAGTTGCCATAACGTATGGCTCTTGAGGAGAGTAGGAAAGATTTTAAGAGCTCACGTTTAGGAGGTGTGGAAATTACATGGGCAAAGAGCAGGACAGACAGAGCTACACAAAAGGGTGAATATTTATGATAGAAATTGGACTTAGGGAGCTGAAAGTCATGGGTGACTTGGAATGGCATATTGTGTGAGTACTTGCCACTTAGTTTAACTACTGAACTGTGAATGGGCAAACTTTATGCATAGATTATTGAACAAAGGCCATAACAACGCGATTCCCTTACTGCAGTAGTTCTCAGTGTTGAAAAAAAGAACAAAAAACCAGAGAACTTTACATCTCTTCAGAGTTAATCTAACCCTCGTTTATATTGTTGTCTTAAACATTTTAAGTTAAAACACCCAAAATTAACCTTCCCAAAGACCACCTTAGGGAAGGAGATGCAAGCATCGAGGACAAGCTGTTGGTATCTCAGTTAAACATGAGGGCGTAGAGGGAGGCTTGCCAGGCAGTGTGAAATGACCACAGCCGTCTTGTGTGCTCCTGTCCTGATAGTGCCAGGAAGGCCGTCCCTCCCAGAGGCCGGGGGAACGGTGCCCAGCAGCCTCAGCTCTCTGTCATACAGGCTCAGCTCTAACGGCTGAGGACCACTGGGGCCTAGCAGGAAGCTTAAGCACAGTTGATGATAGTAAACTTTAAGCAACCACACATACATACAATTTTTCTAAATCTTGAGCAAATTCTGTATATTGTGCTCAGTGGCTCAGTGACAGGAGTGGACTCAACTGTCAGGACAGAAATAAAACATACACATACTCTAAAAAGACGTTTAAATACTTACTTGACATCTCTCAAAACTTCTTTATCGGCTGTTTTTTGACAGCGCAGGAACCCATTCTTCATCTTCACACGGTAGCAGATGTTGTGGAAAGTTAGTATGCTTGCTCGCCTGCCGGCTAAGTTTGGAGAGGACTGCTTTCTGCTGGGGATGCCACTTGTATTCGAGTCTGACATCTGAATTCTTAGGTGCGGCTGGCCTTCTGCCATTTTTGCTCTGTAAATGAAAAAACACGAAGGGGGAAGATTTGATTAGGTATGGAGAGGAAAGATGTGTCTGTTGGGTCCCGTGTTTGGCACTGGACCTACTGTGGGCCTTGCAGATGTCCATCTGTGTCTCTTTCTTTCAGATAGGAAGTTTGGGTCCTGTGGGCTCAGACCTTGAGATGACACAGAGCTGACAGGGAGCTGAATCTGCCATATTGCTTCACACCACATGCGGTGTTAGGGAGATAGAAGAGTCTCCCTCCACCCTGATGGTCTGTTGTTGTAGGTTGTGCTTGGCTGCCCACCAGATGCCCACCCAGCTGCCCTCCCTGGTGAATCTCTGCTCCAGTGCCTGGAGCACCTCCTCCCCTGGCCTTGGTGTCTGCCGGGCTGTTTCTCCCACTTTTTCACACTCCTCTCTCATGGTTGCTGTACAGTGTTTTTTATCGTTTCTTAAATAGGCTTTCGGAGAGGTGCCACCAGCATAGCTAACACACTTGGCTTTGGCCATCAGCGGGTCTACTGGCAGTGGCTGGAGGCAGCTGTGTCTGGCATGGGGCAACCCTGGCTGCTTTCTCACAGAGCCCCCCCAGCAATCCCCCTGCGCTAGCACGGGGCCATGGGCACCAACCGCATCTGTTCTCCTGGTACGAGGAAGCAGACACTTCTCACAGCGGGCATGAGTGTGACACTATGCTCTTTCCGGAGTGCTGCCCCTGGCAGAGAGGTCTGTACAGAAACTGCATGCTTGTTGGAAATCACAGGTACAACAGGTGACTCACAAGAAGATTAGCTCAAAATTGTTGAGGTCCAAAAGGACCTAGGCTTCTGCCCATCTACTCTGTCAGGCTTCACTCCTCCTACTTCTAGCACTCCTGCGCAATGGTAATAAAATCTAAAAATTGTTGGGTTATTTTTTTAATCAAAATAATTTTGCCAAGGGTGTAGGAACATGGAAACTGACACTGCTGCCAAGTAATTATCTTCCTTGGATTTGCTTTCCATGTAGAACCTAGAAGGTAGTTGTGGAATAATTAAAATTGTCTCACCTCCCTTTGTCAGCCAGGCTCCTGCCTGTGAGCCATCTACCTGCACTGTGGAGTCGTGCCCACCTGTCCCTTGTGCATGCAGACTTTTGTCCCCTTTATGCTTCCTAAGTGACACAGAGTCATTTAGGTGGGAGGGAGGATCTGGCCTCTCTTTATACACCGTTCTGACTCACTGGAATTTGATTGCTTTAATTGTCACTAGGGAAAATGTTAGTAATGCAGTAGTTCATGGGAACCGAGAGGGGAGATGAGCAACTAGGAGGTCTGCGATGGTCAGTTGCACAGTTATACTGCTTGCAGCAAGGAAGAATGTAAATTATGAGACCATTTCAGACACCCTGAGTGCATTTGAGAGCAGCTGATAAAATGAGCCTCGCAAAAGAAGCCGTTTAATCTAACGAACGCAGTGATACGGTCACATAAAACCAAGCCCTTATCTCATTGGTTTGATAAGGTTGTGTGACAGACAGCTGAACTCTCCTTTGTGACTATCGGCACAGTGAAATTGCTGGAAGCCTACCTGCACGTAAAGGCTAGTTCATCTGTCTCCCAATGATGCTATCCCAAACCTAGCCCAAGGTTGCCTCCTCTGACAAAATTGCATTCTTCTGTGCTGGCAAAAGTGTAAGGGCTTAATATTTTAGTCATCAGTAATCTTGGCCCAGTTTTCCTATGATGAAAATAAACTGTGTTCCAAATACAACTATCATGGGACGGGCTTTAATTTAAGCTAAAATGGTTTTTGAGTAAGTTGAACATCAATTAAATGTAATATTTAAAGTCTGGAGGCCTCTTATTGATAAACTGCCTACACTCGTGCTGGAGAAGACTTATCTACCTGCAGGAGGGCAACTAATTTTAGAAGACTATTTATATAATGCGTGAGATTATATGAGAGTATATATAATATATGGTCTTTAGAAAAACTTTTCATTTAGGAATGAAGCTGATTCAGACTGAACTTGACTGGCAGACAATAAGCACAGGATCAGAAACTATTTTCATAAATACAGGTTCACACTACTTTCACAGAGTCGTTCTTAAGACCAGACTGTACGTTGAAATTAAATGTACTTTACAAATTGAATTATGGTTACATTGTACACATATTTGCAAAGAACATTGCAGAAGCTAGATAAATAAATCAGCTACAAGAAGGATTAGGCATATCCACTGCAGACAGTCCCTCAATGGCTATTTAATACAGCGGTCGGCAGGAAACCTCCAGTTCAGGAAGCCCTGAGTCCACTGATTGCCCAAATCTGCCAGAGAAAAATAGTATTCTTTGATACTGTCCCTTGTAAAGGCATTGATTACTGGCAGCTATGAGTAGAGGCTAGATTCAGGTCTAGCTGGACATCTGGTGTAAATCGGCACGGCCCTTCATGGCTGCAGTGCGCTTGTGCTCGTTGCAGTGACAGGGTGGGATGCTGTAGGTGGAAGACTCGGATTTGTCTGTGTGCTGTTCCTCCTCACAGCTGCCCATTCAGGGAAAGGTGTATTTGTGGGCATATGGCAGTTATCAAAGTGAAAAAATCTATTATTTTACATGTTAGGTTAATACCGAAAGTAGCATTTTATACTTTCAGAGGTACTAGAATTTATTGCAGAAAGAAATTGCAGAATATTACTTCGCTTAAAACTTGAATGGTTATTTGTCAGATGCTCTATGAAATCTGTATTAGCCGTCTCTTCGCAAAGGAGCATAACCGTTGCAAGGACTCCCTCACAACAGTTTCTTGGGATGACAAAATGACAGAGCTCTGGACATGCTGGTGGGAAGGGGCTTTGGGAAGTCCCATCAGCCAGCTTCTCCCTCCAAGCGGAACTGTCATCAACATGAGATCGGGGCAGCTGAGACTTTTCCTGGGTGACTTGTGTAAACCACCAAGAGTGGCCATCTGGATCTCGCCTAATAGTGTGCTGAGAGAAGATGAAGTGCTAACAGCGGAAAGAACGCCTGAGTGCTAGAGACAGGCTTTTGATTTGCTTTTCTTTTTTTGGAAATCTTTTTTTCACTGTGGGGTAAGTGCTGATAGTGAGATAAACAGTTTGGTATTTTACAAACCAACATTTCCATTTCTGATCTAGCAATAAGCTTCACCATATGATTACAGGGAGATGATCCTTTACAGCTAATGTAATTGTCAGCAGTTTGAAATTGCTCCTTAGGAATGGATTTTTTAAAAATATTTCTTTAGGCCTTGTTTAAAAAATTATTTAGTGTATTTAATGCGACATACAGCCATGAAACATTTTTAGTCAGAGTACACGCAGGACAAAGAAACAACGATTGCAGATGTTAATCAAATCAATTTCTGTGCAAACTAAAGTTCTTCAAATGAAGTTTCCTAGAATTCATTGCCAATGGCTTACAAATGTCTACTTTAGATCAGAAATGAGCAGGAGATTCAATGACAATATGTACTGCCTGCTGTATTCAGAAATATTTGTTAATATGATAAAGTGTTTCATATCCTCATCATATCAGCTCTGGGTATAATACATTATTTTTGCATCAGCTAAGTATAAAAACTATGAACTCTTTGGGAATTTTAAAAATGTCATTTGTTTCCTGAATCTTTCTAAAATATTTTTATTGCCACTGATTTCTGCATCAAATTCAGTTCAAGCCTACTAGAAAAACCTTTTCTTCAGAGATACTGAGTCTCAGAAAATTTTGTCAGGAGGCAAAGTACTGGTTCTTGATGTTTAACCTTTTATTAATGGCAGAATGAAACTACTTTTTAAAAAACTATCATGAAATCTTTTTCCCTCTGTTTTGATGCACAGAAAATGAAACTCTCAGTACAGTCACTTTCCTGTGTATTCTTCTGAGACTTGTAAAGTGCTAAGTCTCATTTTCTCCACATAGACAAGGGTACTAAACAAAAACATCAAACAACAACAAAAGGAACCACAGCAATACCATACCCGGGGTGTTTCAAACTATTTCAGCAAACCTATTTGTATGCGTTAAGACAGACTGTCTATATAAAAAGCTAAGTAATATTCCATTCCTGCCAGTCTTCCTACAAAGCTTTTAGCACTGGACGGATTTTCAGTTCCAATAGAAAAAACAGTACTACGGCTCATAGTAAAATTTTGAATGGCAAAATTCAGAAATGCATTTTAGTCAATTTTTTAAAATCCAGGCAGTTATTCAATGTATTTTATCTTTATAGAGAATAAGCTTTGAAATTACTGAAGGAGGAAGAGTTTTAGAGACACAAGCAGCTTTCAGCAGAGTTTTCTAAAGGAAGCTGGCTCAAAGCCTTTAAAAACTAGCCTTTTTTATTTTTTCTTTAGACTTGAACCTGCCAGAGAGACCACAATTAAGTGAGATATTATTTCTCTTATTTTTAATGAGTACAAAGTTTAGCCTTGCAACCTGCAAGCTAAAACAGTACAGTATGTACTAAAAATGTGCATTTTAGACTTCGGATACATGTAAATTCACAGAAGTTGTAAGTATACCTTTTTTCTCCTCTTCAGCTGCATGCATTTGCAGGGGTGTAGACTGGCCAGAGAATGGATGTGGGTGTGCAAAAAGGGCCATACAGCCTAGTACTGCCAGCCCGGTACCATACAGTCCTCTTTCTCAGGAAGATGCATAGGAAATTAAAACCATTTGAGTAAACAAGGGTAATGTGATTCAGGCAATCTGTAAGTTAATTGCCAGCTGATTTACTAGGGATTTGTAACCTACGTTCTGTGAAAAGAGCCCTGTGTTGTACTTGGGGACTGAGTGAACAGCGGTCTGCATGTGCAGGCATTTGCACGCATGTTATCTGCAGTGCACTGACATGGATGGGCAAACTCTGAGTATGGTAGTTCCTGCAAAATATTCTAACTTTTCACCTTTTCATTGGTTTTACTTTAAGCCTTGAAGCTTTCAGCCCCCATTATAAAACACATTTTCATGAATTTCATGCCAAATTTCTCAATAAAATCCCTTGAAAAGCTGGGAAAAAGGTACGCAAGGGTTTTGCTGTGATTTCCTAGGCTGTTGGAGGAAAAGAGCTGCTAAATCTAGTTCCTTAGCGATGGCAGAGTGAGCAACTCGTGAACGAGGAAGCAACCCACTACACCGAATTATATCTATCTCAGTAAACGGGCTGAACTGCTGCTGCCGACTCACTCACCAGTGGCAGGTCCGGGTCAGCGCTGCGGGGCTGCCAAGGAGGTGGCGGAAGGGCAGCAGGAGCCAACGAAGAGAAGAGCGTGTTGCGTAGGAATGCAGCCGCGACGGCTCACTGCTTGCAGGGCAGGACAGTCCCACCGGTGTCACCGCATCTGCTGCAGGATGGCAGCCAGCCGGGAGCTGGCTTCCCCGCGCTCTGTTAACCCGGCGGAGTCTCCACCCTCTCCCTGCGTGTTGGGGAAACAGCAGGCCTCGTGGGGAGGGCAGGGCCAGGGCGGGCTGCATCTTTCACCTTTTTTCTTACAGCTGAACAAGTCGTAAGCGAGCTGCAGTGCAGCACCTTGTTGGGAGCTGCCCCAAACTAGCCGCATCGATAGTGGTGACATTTGAATGAAGTGTAGCATCTCCTCCTGCCAGAGGCTCGCAGCAACGGCTGAGCCTGGCAGCACCAGTAGAACGTGATGAACGGCAGCATGGCATGTCGGATGAGGCACAGCTGGTTGGAAAGTCTTCTCCCCCAGTGGCCTGCAGATGGGTCCCTCCTTGGTATGTTTTCCTTCAGTTGAAAATACCCGAGATAATTCAAAGACTGCACTGAGCCCATCGGAGTGGGATTTTTACAGGACAATATGTAGGCACGTAATTGATACTATGGAGGGAACGAAAGCTGAGGCAGCCTTCATTATATGAGACAGGGGCATTGGTCCCCGGCTCGTGCTGTCTGTCCAGCTTTCCAGGAGCTGCGCTAACATCTGGAGCGGCACTGAAGACGGGCATGCCGCTTCTCCCATTTGCTCCCTGACACGGTGTTGCTTGCCAGGATAGTCGTAGCTTCTGAGTTCAGTAACCCCGAAGAAGAGGTCGGCCAGGCTCTGGGGGATGCTGAGGGAACAGCTGGGCTGCCTGTGCTTGGCCAGCATCCCAGGCACCATCCTGCGGGGGGGGTGGTCTGCCAGCACTTTGACAAGACTGCAAACCCATGCGGTAGCAATCGTTCTCCTTGGCAGAGGGATGCAGAAGAGCACATGTTGCAGATGGTTTCCAGTTAAAAGCATGAGCTTTGTGCTCTCATTTTCCCAGCAAGACTCATCACTAATTAGTAGACACCAAGGCTGCCTGTAAGAGGTGTCTGGGTCAGAACGTCACAAGGCCAGCTTTTTTAGCTGCCTGTAACCTCGTGTGGGTAAATATCTCATTGTTCAAGAATCATGTTCCTGGGATCTTCTTCTTTCCTTTATCAGTAATTTTATCATAATTAGCTATGTCCTGTATTTATACAAGTCTTACAAGCATCCTAGCAGCATAGTCCCAGTAGCATTTGAGAAGGTGCATATATGACCAAATAGATGCAAAAATACTGTTATCTCATTCAAGGAGCATATCTGCAGTCCGGCCTGGGGACCTCAGCAGACCGTTCATGGTATTGGATCTGGGCTGTTCCCAGGCAAGTCAGGAAAAACCAGAGCATTTGTACAGAATGCAGAGGTGGCTATCACTCTCAGCATGACTGTCTTTCATGCTGAAACTAAACAACCACAGTAAAAAAATGGAAATGAAAAACTATAGTTGTTTTGTTCTCACAGATATTTGCACTACTGTTAAAATCCAGTATGATTTTTTTTTCAGTTTTGGGCCCAGGTATCCTTGAGATAATTTCTGAGTGGGTCAATACACAGTTGTTCCTGTTTTCAGACGTGGAGTAGACTGTCGAAAGAAAAGCCCACAGCTCATGCTTGCATTACAGTCTGAAATATTGAGTGAAAGGTATTCACCCTGTCCTTCTGCAGTTTTGGGAGGCGGCTGGGAGTTAATTTCACTGTGAAGTTTTCTCTCTTAGAGCACATGTACAGGTGAAGCTGCCGGGACTGTGTTCTCAGTCAACTCTGCTAACTGCTGAGATGCTTAACAGTCTTGTATAAAGATAGTACAGAGCTATTTACATTAAAATTAGTAATAAAAGAAAGACAGTGTAGGAACATCATTCCTCAGGGATAACACTGCAGATTTTATCAGAAACAGGCAATGCATACTCTGCCATGTCCTTGGCTTTGTTAATGTGGGGCTCCCAAGGGGATCAGATGAGCCCAGGGCTCACGTACTGCTGCAGGGCTTGAAACCTGTACCAACAGAAGTGAGTGCAAAACTCACTAATAAATTCTACTTTAATAAATTTTTTTTTTATCTTACTGTTTTCAAGGCCATGCCTGCCCTGGCTGGTTATTTGTCAGATGAGAATACGTGACAAGCGTTCATAAAGATTTCATCATCTATCTCGGGACAAGCCTGTGGCCATATCACAAAAATACTTAATGTAAGTAACTTATTAAACATGAAGTTCAACCCTTCAGACTTGTGTTTTGTGCTTGCTCAGATGTGTGGCACACCCATATCACGCAGCTGACCTTCGGTCAGTTCCCAATATGTAAGCCCCGAGATGTTATACACATCGCGAGTGGGGTACAGCCTTATCAGACAATGTTTCCAAACAGCTTTCATGCGCTTGCATGTGCTGTTTAACATTTAATCTGGCAGAAGTTCACCACCCCAGCTGTCATTAACCAGGACAGAAGCTAGAATCTGCGCAGCCACTGCGCCAACCACAGCGAGGTGCTTGGGTCTGCCCCTTCATTGTTCAGAGGTGGAAAGGGCTCTGCACCTTCACCCCAGCACTTAGAGGCAATGTTTAAAAAAAACAGAATAACAATTTATTAGGAAGAGTAGAGCACATTTTGTATGAGTAATTGCTATCAAAAGACTTGATGAACTCTGAGAAGGGCTGTGGAGCCTGACTGTAATGTTGCTCGCTATGGTGCTCACCAGGGATTACTCCCGAGCTGTGGGTCAGGCTGACATGGTACTGTACAGTACTTACAACTAGACATCAGGTGAAAATCTCTCAGGAGTCCCTTTGGTCTGTCCCATTAGCCCTGAAAATAACATGATGGGCCTGTGCCCTGTAAGGCTCAACATTCACACATTGAATGATATCATCCACACCCCCAAAAAGTACCAGTTAAATCACCACGACATTAACATCACGCATTTTAGTTGAGTGGCAAGTTTCCCAGCAGGTTCCCTGCTGCTTGGAGTGGGCTGTGACTCACTGATGTGTTCCCTCCTCCTGAATTTAGGCTCAGAGCTATACTCCTCCATAGCCCACTGTCCTTTGGCTTACAAGAGTCTGCCTCTACATTGCTTTTTAGACCAAAGCCTTGCATACTTGAAAATTAAAATACCTATGAAATATTGAAGACCTCTGTTTCCTATCAGTGAACACAACAGTCCCTAGAGCTGCTAGCACCCACGCTGGTGAAATTGCACCTAACCACCCCCTCGGTTGTGCCACAGCCCCCGCGTGCTGGTTGTGGTGGCTCTTGGAGAAGATGAATGTGTCGCAAAACTGTGACTCCAGCAGACTGTGGTTCCCTCATGCTCACTCAGCAGCATGCATTCCCACCACCTCGGGGAGAAAACAGTCCTCCGGGAATTGTCCGCAGCTGAGGAGACAAAAGAGATGCTGAAGGGCCTGACAAACTGTTACGGTTTGGCTGCAGCTGGCAACAAAAGCGCCACGCGGCTGCCCCTCCCCCCGCTGGGATGCGGAGG
>Ga0181612_129307_pt1 | contig 13882 bp, 7 predicted proteins | sample HoacroProtozoa21_FD_119630 | JGI IMG/M metagenome (GOLD analysis project Ga0181612, IMG submission 119630) | Hoatzin crop microbial communities from Cojedes, Venezuel. Combined Assembly of Gp0051906, Gp0051904, Gp0051908
AGGGTTTTGATCCTGCTTATCGCCCCGCTTCCTCCACGCAGGATCCTGAACTCGATTATTTCATGGTCACTGCAGCCGAGTCTACCTCCGACCTTCACATCCTCCACCAGTCCCTCCTTGTTTGTTAGTACAAGGTCCAGCAGCGCGCCTTTCCTTGTTGGTTCCTCCACCACTTGCATCAGAAAGTTATCATCGAAGGTCTGTAGGAACCTCCTGGATTGCGCCTGCCTAGCTGTATGGTCTTCCCAGCTGATGTCAAGGTGGTTGAAGTCCCCCATGAGAACCAGGGCCTGGTTGCAGATCCAAAGAACAAGAAATTTTTGTGTTGGAGTTTTCATCTTCTCTCTTTTCATATTTTTGTAGGGAAGCATCAAAACAGTACTAAAAAAGGTTCTTTGGTGTGGATATGTGGTGATGTTGACAGACTCACAAACAACAGGAGAGCAAAATTTTTGTTTGTGCTGTATGGAACTGCTCTAGGAAAAGGAAAAAGTAGACTTAACTGTATCCAACATTCAGGGAAGAACTGACTGAAATGAGTACATCTCTCCACCTGAGGGGAAGGTCTCTTGTAGATAGGACAGCCTTATTCTATGGCTTAGTCTTTACTCTTTTGTAGCCACGGCAGTCTTCATAAACCATCCATAAAGTCCTTGTTTTGGTGACCATTACCACATAACTTCTTAAAGACATTGACAAGCAAAATGAATGTAAACCTGTCCGTATAAAAGATCATTTGTTCTTATCTCTTGTCACTGCATCCTACTGAAAACATTAGATTAACCACATCACCCAGCTGAGGAATTTTTTCATACTACAGAGTTTTTAAATATTCACAGAAGATTATGTATTTATCAGGTATATTTCCTTCCGCCATACCTGCAATCTCCTTTCATTATTAAAGGAGCCACCAAACATTGGGACGGAGTAAAAACATCTCTGCTCTTGGCAAAACAATGTTATTTGGTAATTAAGATTCTGCTAATGCAAGACTGCAATTACCCTGAATTCCCTCAGCAGAAACCTTTGCAGGTCTCATGCTCAGTGACACTGTTTTGTGTATTACCCATGTTCCTTCTACACCAAACAATCAGATGTCCCTTTCCTTATTAAGAAATGCAAGCAAATTAGTGTCACAGGCAGATATTTCTAATAATTTACAAACCAATTTGTGATAAACTGTTTGTTAAAATAAATAATGTAAAAAACATGTCTAAAACAGCAGCTTGTTTCTTTAAGGAAGCTGTAGCCTTAGTGTAGAGTTACTAACACACAGAGTGAATATTCTGAGATGGATGACAGACAACGAAATGAGGCATAGAACGTTTGACATGCAGACGTGGAATACTACTAATTTTGTTTAAAATAAACCCCCCCCCGCCGCCCCCCCCCCGCCGCCCTTGGTGTGTGTGAATAAAGCTTTTACTTTATTATCCATTTTTGATGATCCGACAGAATTACAGTCTAGCCTGCAACAAGGTCTAAGAGAGAATAGAAAACGAATAAGCGCCAGCCAGTCTGGTGACGCAAATTTTAAGAAAACAGCCTAATACAGGTTAGACTCTCATGAATCTTTCTGGTGAAACAGAGATGTTCTATCAGCTCCAATGCCTTCAGCCACTCCCTGACAAAGGCCAAATATACCAAGCCTAACAAACTTCCTCAGTAGAAGGTTCAAAAGCAGTTTCTTTAACTTCCTGGCCTTGTGGAAAAATTCTTTCTATATTTTATTTTTATGAAAAAGGGATACTGAATCTGTAGGAAAAAATCAGTGGTACAAAAGTGGGGATTTTTTTCTTTTCCCTTTTTTTTTCTAAATTGTTTTCTTATTTACTGTTATCCTTTAACTGCTACTTATGTTGCCAGATTTGGAAATATAAGGAGAAAGAGAAAGAAAAGAGAGTGCCTGCTGTGCCTTCTGCTTTCAGGAAAGGTCACAAAGTAAGCAGTCACATGGTAACTGACCTAGCCAGAGAATTCGGCAAATAAAGTGACAAGCAAAACAGATTTGAGATGAAAGCTGCTGAATATCTTCCTATGGAAAATCAACTACTAAATACTTTATTTCAGAAGGACTTTCCAAGACAAGTCAACAATCATATCACTCTGTATATTCAGAAATATGGTTCTGATGATTCTGTTGCATGAGATATCTGTAGTGATTGTCTAAATACGTGAAATGCTAAATAAAATCACCCAGCCATTGTGTTTGACAATACCGATCGGAATCAACATTTTGCAGGACAATTTCAAAACAACTTAAAACTTGTTAATATTGCAATAATAAAACATTGAGACAAAGCAGAAGCAAAAAATGGAGTGGAGTGGATTCAGAGATCAAAGAATTCAACTGAAAACAGTGTGCCATACTAGCTATTTTGCATTAAAAAGGAAACTGGAACATCCATTCTATGGCAGAATGTAACTCTGATTTTTATTTCAAACTAGTATTAAAAACTACTTGCAATTTATCAGATAAACTATGAAAAATCAATCAATAAATAATTGATAATATACATTATGTTGTTTTGAAAACATGAAATTTTAATGTGAAATAATTTATCTGTATAAGGTCAAATAATGTATGGAGTGTGAGGGATGAAATAAAAATATTTCTGTTGAGTATCTAACATAAAATTAGATGTTTCAAACAGCAAAAAGTAGAGCATTTTCAGGTAGTCATCCCTTTTGATGTTTTTGAGTTGAAAAAAAATCAATACATTCATTAGATATTGAAATTTTGACACAAGTAATATGTTTCAATGCAAAGCTTTCTATTCAAGATTTTTCAACAATCTGAGTTCAAAGGACAGCAATATGATGCATGACAGCTTCCACAGTAACATTTCTAATTATACCATAAGCCAGATTCCCTGTAAGTGAAATAATAAAATTTAAGCCTGCTTGGTTTTCGTTTGTTCTTTTACCTATGCTTGCAAAAGTAAAGCCCTCATTTGGACGTACATGAGAAGGGACTATTTGTGCACTACCTGTCTATATTTTCAAAAGAACACTAAAAGGTGTACTTACATATGTATTTACATTTTAAGAGTTGTCAGTGGTCAGACAGATTACAAGTACACTGAAAAACAGTTGGTTAACACTCCTGCTCAGCAAGACATCAACTGCAGTACAAATCTTCACTTGAACACGACTACTAGCAAGATTTCCTTTTTAACATGATTCACTGGAAGTACATATTTTCACACAGTAATACCCACTGAAATCTTCCAAAAACTTTCTAATTATCCCACTTATACTCAAACAAAAGATTAACAAGTGTTCCTGAAGTTTTCAATAGCTCCTATCTGGAAAACTTCTGGTAACGTGATAAGCCAGCTTATTGCTGCTCAGTTCCAACTCACACTGATATCGGATCTAATCTCAGGTCATAGTTTTCTACAGATACAGAACAATTCTAGACTTTAACCATGTTCTGCTCCTCAGTACAGAAACAGAACAAAACATAGATAAGCAAAATGAATTTTCTCCGAATTTCAATTACAATTCTTTCATAACAAGATGAAAATGTCAGCTTCTTTCAGCTCAGAGAAGCTTTTTAGGAACTTAAAGATACAGTACACAAAACAAAATTGTGATGTTACATAGCTTCATAGCCCACATTACCCACGAGTGCAACATCTTCTGATTCTCCAGGGCCCTGTCACACACAGCAGATTTTTGGCTCCAAATGCCTTAAAATCAGGCCAGCTACAAGCTTCAGAATTTGAGACACAGCACAGCACACAGCTTCTAGGACCCTCAACGTTGTTAGACATTTCTGGCCCTCCTTACCCCTGCTCTCTGATGTAGCTTTGTGCAGTAATGATGGCACATTGATTAGCGAGCCTCCGAACACAAATTGGGAGCATGGTAGTCAGCAAAGCAGCATTTGCTATTTTCATTTCAGCTACACAGACACGCGGAAATAATGATCCTGACAACATGTTAGCAAAACATTAGAAAGACTTTGGTAAGCAAATAATTTAATTACACCCTTCTCTCAGGCAGTACACATTACATGACCCCTGACCTTTTATATTGCTGTACCTAAACTCAGCATGGGATTCACACTTCCCATTCCTGTCACAGAATCTCTCCATCTTGTACCATTTAATATAGTGTGCTCCAGGTGTTCTGTGGTGAATGAATAGTTATATTACTACCTGTCAGACACAATCACACTCTATTCATCATCTGCGGCTGGCTGCGTGAAGCCCTGCTTCCAGCAGGCTCCCTCTCTATTTCCTTGTTCAAACGTCTGCAGTGCTTTCGGCCCATCTGTCAAGCTTGTCATTTAGAAGAAAAACAGTATCAGTGCTTTAAATATATGGTGTTCTCTATTGAAACAGTGCTGTGATTGAACCGTCAGCATTCCTGGTATCACAGACAGTAATTCATGACTGGTCAGAGCTCCATTTAGGTTGCTATTACTACGCTGACCTTGCCGGGTCACACTGAGAGTTTTTTCCCTTTGCAGTTAGGTCTATAAATAGTGCAATTAACCTTTCAAGAATTACAAAATGTTCTTGATTCCCCTCTACCACAAATTCGCTTGCTGTTTGCGGCATTTATAATAATCAAGGGGAAAAAAATGCCACAGGAAAGAGCATTTCTCTCTTCTGAAGTGTACACCAAGTGTCAGTGGAAAACAAACACATATTGTAACACCCAGACTCCAGCAACCCTTTGTCAGGCAAAGCTTACGTGGCAATCATCAGTAGCCTTGACTCAAGTTCCATTTTTCTGGATTCAAGCCTAACACGTCAAAGTGCTCTAAAATACATCACATCTGAACTGTTAAGCCACTCTGCTGATGCTACAGTATAACCTCATGGTATACAGATTTGTTTTGTTAGAAGTTTAACTATGAAACAAAATTCTGAAATTAAATTATTCTGAAAGTCTTTGCAAAATAAAAAAGCACTTCTTAGGCACATGCCATTCTGGTCTTTTTGCAAAAATAGCCTTTGATTTAAGAAAAACACAGAACAGAACAATTCTGTCTGGATTGGAAGTTCATACATATCTCCTTCTAGAACAATGAACTAAAATAGTTTTGTAAGAACCACTGATCATGAGATGACTCCATATGCTAAAGACTAAGCTCTGTGTAACTTATAAGTCATCTGTTCACCAGCATGTTTCTAGAGCTCAAAACATTTGAAATAGGAAAAGCAGTGGCCGTAAGCTCATGTGATACAACATTGGACGTACATCAAAATTCCTCTGAATTTTGAGGATTCTGAATTACCAAACAACACAGTACACCTGCAACTAATGTAAGCCTGGATCTAAGTCTGAGTTTGCATCTTCACCCACAGCCGTTTTGTGCAGCTAGACTATGACCCTCTCCATGCAGCATCTCAGAATTTCTCCTGCTGGAGGAGGGCCAGCATAACCAGGCAAGAGAGACTCTGAATGGTCATCAGGTGTAAATATGTTAAGAGAGAAATCAAAGAGGTTAGCTCACATCACCAGGGGAACAGAGCAGTGTGGAGAAGAATGTGCCCCAGGTGCCTCCTTCAACCTAAGACCAAAGCCCTAGTTTGAACACAACAGTGAGGTCTCAGTAGACTTGCTGGCTTAAAGCTTAGGGCTCCGGTCTTGATTACATTTTCAAGTGTAGACATCGTCTTGTCTCTGTTCTTCTCTGGGGAGGTGTCTGGACTTCTTCGACTGCAGCCAAATATGCATAACCAAGCTAGCTAACCCTAGGTAATTACTAAAGTTCCCAGTATTAATACCATGTAAACGAACATTCGTTATCGTGATCACTTTTTATGAAAAATTTTTTGAAAATACAGAATCTAAAGGTACTTATGCTTACCAGCATTAGCCTAGGCAATTTAATAAATCCAGATAATACATTTCCTCAGTATCAGCTAAGTTGGGTGATTCATTGTAAAGCACCCTCCCCAAGTATGTATTATACATAGCTGCAAAGGACATCATGCTGCAAATACGCAAGAAACTCCAATGGCTATAGAAGATTTACATGAAGCAAAATTATTTGGTATATGAATGTGGAAAGGCAGAAAAGTCAAAAAAGTATTTTCAGGGCAATGTTCTCTTCTGATTACAGACACAGAGTCATACAGCAGCACAAATCACTCCCTGTGTTGTTAGCAGCTCCCTGAATGTCTCCTTTTCACTCTACTCCACGATGAATGTAAATGTCACATCTTATTACAGATACTGAAAAAGTATAATTAAGAAATAATTTCATCTAGTTTCTCTTTTCTTGGAGAGAGTCGTAAAACAGAGAGACACAGAACAGTGCCCCTGTTGTTGGATTTAGCATTTTTAATGAATACTTCAGTATCTGTCTGCCCTCAAACTGAAGGCAAATGCTTTCACTTATTATAGAGGCAGAATAAGTATAAGTCTCATCTCATTAACTATCATATTACCAGGCTGTATGTCATACCATTCAAGTTTCACTAAGCATTCAGAATTTCTTAATTACGTACAGTAAAAACAGCCTGCTGAGACTTTCCCTTTCAGATTAATATGGAGACATAAGGACAGAGGTCATCTTCATGACTCACTCTTGCTTGCCACTGCATTAACTCAAAATGACAGAGGCCTTTTGTTAATGACAAAAAATGTAATGAGCATTTGAAAAATAAAATGTTTACATCTAAGGATAAGAGACACTTTTGATTTTGCAGACTAACAATTCTTTCTCTCCTCCCCTTCTCTCTGCATTGGTGTTAAACTGCATAGTACATTCCTTATAAATTATACCACCCTATGTTAATTATAGTGTGCTGACACTGCTTGTCACTACTAAGCCTACTACGTGCTTTTGTGCTCGGATTTCAATAGCTATTTGTTCCACAAAATGTGGAAAAGCCGTACAAGCTACTGAGTCTGGTCATTGCTCACATCTTTCTATAAGCCTTCCCATTTTACTCTATTTTTAAACCTTACACACATACAAGTCCCAGCTGTGTGGTCTGCATACCAAAAATGCTGCCATCCATAGTCGAAATGACTGTCCTTACCGGCAGTCTCTGACACATTCCTGTTGGCAACTCTTTATTCCTTCACCCCTGCCTCTCCTGCAACACAGTTCCTGAAGATTTTAGATACCAGGCACATGCATACAGATATACCACTCACATTCACGTGTAAGCACCCTTACACAGGGGATTGTACTGCTTATCTCTGCTTTCCAATGAAAAAATCAGAATAAGCATTTTCTCAAAAAAATAAAAGCTTTGTCTCTCACTTAATCCCCTTCCAGAGCTACACCCTGCAAATGCAAAAAAGATACCAATGAGGTTAATCGGCCAGTATGCAACACACTCAGAAAATAAATTAGATGGATTATCATTCTTCATCCAGCAATTTTGTATGCTATGTCTTTCTCCAGAAAACACAACACCAACTTGTGTAAATGCAGACATTCTCAAACACAAAGAAAGAAATCCTAGCAATCTCACTTAGATAATCTTGCCTTATTCATAAAGCAATATATACAGCTATGTTTAAAGAAAAATATGTGTCATTGTAAATGAAAGTATACCCGTGGATACCCTACAAAAACCTCCAGTATTTTTCTGAAGTTCTGGAGAACGCAATCTCACTAATTATGACTTGCCTGCATCACAACTTTAGAAGGGTATCCACAACCTACCACTGGGTAAAGGTCATCTGAAAACTTCTAACCAACGAGTCCATCACTGTCAAAATAAATTGGGCTTCAGTAATACTTTCAGTGATTGTTTACAGCCCTCTAGAACTACAGCCAGCTATTACTTGAGCACTGATGCTTTGGTTCATTAAATACATTCTCATTTGACTTGTAGAGCAGTATATTCCCCCTATTGACTCATTGCTATCAAAAATGGCACAAACTCTAAGCCTCGCATAAGGCAAAAGTGCAAGCGGGTGATAAAGACCAAAGGAGAAAATTTTAGGGCAATCCAATATGAGCAAGTGACTCATTGAGGCAATTGACAGAAAGGCAAAGTAGGTTTCGCCTTCAACTTCCTATCTGAGTCCATTCAGTCATTAAGGGGCCAAGAGAATTCCTTCTGAAAGAACATTTAACTCAGTATAAAATGAAGATAAATGCTGGTGTTGCAAAGAGTGTTCTTTTGGTTACTTTCATACAGCTACATCTTGTGAGGTAAGGGGCAGTGACAGGATGGTTTGTGCTTATATTCCCCATTTTTTTAAATATTTTGTGTCAGGACATAACAGGGCCTCTGGTTGTATTTGACCTGAATAGTCTAAAAGTTGCAAGTATCCCCACAGCACTTCTGGAGAACAATTCCCTGAGCAAAATCAGAAATTACAGCCAGAAAGAACACACGCACAGAAGAAAAGAGGCTCCAAGTGTCTATAGGCTTAAGAAAGCTAGTTGGAGGAGAAAATTGCTCTGACTCAACATATCCAAATTACAGGTTTTTAAAATCAAGATCAGAGTGATTAGAGCGAAAGAACACCTGTGAATTGAACTTTTTATACTTCTCATGCAATTAAAAATCTTTTTGCTAAAGCACTGCAGTGAGTAGCCTTTGAGATTTATGAAGGGAAATTAAGTTGTCCTTTAGTACTTCCCTTTGAAAAAAAACCTAAACTGTTTGGTCAGGCTACAGAGAACAGCAGAACAACTCAGCTCTCGTGCTTCTGAGGAAAGCACCCAAATACTGGAGAAAGTAAACATAGAGGTTTCAACTGCAGCCCTGCAAGAAATAGCTACATTAATGCAAACACAGTCTCATTTCTGGAAAGAGAGTTTGTAATTCTGGGAAAGTAATTCTTCTTGCCAACAGTTTAAGATAATTAACATGTATTTTTCACATGCATATTTTTCTTGTTAAAAAGAAAGCTGTGGATAAATTCTAAAATTAGCTTTTAATTATACTGAGGCTCAATTCCGACAAAAATCAGTAATAACTGCAGAAGCCTGAACAATTCTCATTTGCTCAAATTTGAATTTTTTTCTCTTCCCATTAGTTATTTTGTTTTCATTTACCTTTGTGGTATTTTATTTGTATGTCATCCAAACTGTCAAAAACTGAGATACTGCTTTAAACTACATACTTTAACCTGATAAACACCTCAGTACCAACATTTCAAACCCTAGCTCTCACAAATAACTCGGTGCACAGAAGAGATCCAATTCAATTACACACATGTAACAAGAATTAAATAAAAAAATCCAACATATTTAAAACTATAGCATGCAAAATAAACCATACCAAATCAAATTACACTGGGTACAAGACTAAGAGAATGCTCTTCATAATGCAAGAAGGTGGAATGAGTATCGTCATACAAATTAATTAACATGTCTGCTCTTTGAAACAGGTGCTTATAAGATATCCAGTCATTGAGAGAATATAGATAACAAAGTATGAGGACCAGAGACCATCACATAAGGTATGGAAGATGGCAAAATTCAGCTTAACCCAGATGTTTTTGAATAAATAAGTGTACTGATTGAGAGTGGGCAAGGCTACAGTAATTTGAATAGTCAACCCCTCTTTCCATGAGCTTGATAAACGGGAGGCTGCAATAAAACAGAAGTTACTCACATTCTATGCCATGGTAGTCTAGGACCTATGTAACAAAAAAAGTTCATACACTAGCAGAATTTTTATTTTAAACATATACTTGATCTATTGCGGTGTCTGCTTGACATTGCTACAGCTGATACCAAAAAAAGAGTCAACATGCTCTTTGAATAAACATTCTGTTTTAAGGAAAGCACAGAGTGAGAGATTTCCTCTGTAGAGGATCTTCTTTTTGTTACAGAGATATGAGCTAACTCAGTTCTTTTCTGTTGACTAACACTTTATACAGCCGAAAAACGCCTTAAGATGATTTGTACCTTCTTGGTAGCCAATCTAATCTACTCCCGTTCAACTTTTAAATTTCTATTAACTACTTACATAAAGTCATAAAAGTACACAAATTGTATTTCGTTACATGTCAAACACTTTGTCATATCTGTTTCTCATTCTATTAGAACTATGAAGCCAGCTTTGCAAAGCAAGAAGTCTAATGTATGCATAAAAGTTAGATCACGCAAGGATCTACAGGTCCAAACCGATCATCAAACTTCAAAAATGTAAACATAATTATGCGGTTGTACAGAACCACAAGCTTTGTGAATACAACTTCTTACTTTTCTGCCTACAACTAGCATGCTTGGTTTTATAATCATGCTTTGACAAATCACTTTGTAAAAATCAGTCAAATATATCTGTAGTTTCAACAATGAAGAAAGCAGTAGACCCATTAATACAACCAAGATTAGGATATAAATGAAGTACATTGCATTATAACCAAGTCACATACGTGATTATAAGCTTCGTACCTAAAATTTCTTGCTTTTGCCTTAAGGCCAAAACCTTATGATAGTAGCAAAAAGTTAAGACCTGAAAGTAGCCAACAGCATCAAGAACTTTCAAGCTATGTGATTTCTGGTATTTAGATTCTCAGAAAACTTTTAACAATTTTCTTTGATGACTTTTCAAAAATCAGTGTTATTTACTCAAAGATCTGCTTTTTCCACAGTCTCCTTCCACTACCTAGTTTGAAATGAATTCTCAAAGCGATAGTACTGTGACTATTAATGAACATCTTGCATATTTTTCATTTAATTTAGGAAAAAGAAATCTCTGGGGTATAGAACATAATAATATGTGGCTTTCAAGTTCTTGGATGGTTTGCAATTTTAAGTTTCTGAGGTACACATGCTACAGTCACAGCCAAATGAATATACGAGTTCTTCCAGTATTATTTTCCTACTTCCATTGATTAGAAAAATGCTAGTATAAATATATGTGTCTTGCAGCATATTCAGATTCAATCTCATCTGCAGAATTTTGTCTCAAGACCTGGCAAAAGATGATCAATAACTTAATCTGCAAGCCATTTGCAGTTTAATGAAGTCATACTCAGAGTATGGCTTCTACAAGTCCTTGTGAAATACAGTGTTTCACATGTATTGACTGCACCATTTATAGAACTCTAGTTTGCAAACACTAAAAGTCAGATTTACCATGTTTTGTGACATGCAGTTTAAATTGGTGGATATCACAAACAATGGTAGCAGACTATTTTAAGACAGAATGCTTGAAGCTGACTCGTTAATTGGAATAATTTGGCTGCAAATGTCAAATTATGTCTTGAAAATCTCACACACGCAGACAGGCACTTCTTTCTTGGAAAAAAAGTCAATTGTCTTAGTTAAGGTAGAACTGAATCGATATTTTAACTGTCATATTTCTTTAGAAGAACCCTTTCATAGACACAACCAGATGCCAATTCATCAGTTTGGTAGGCATGCTTCACTCAGCTGAGAACTGCCTGTTGAGAATCACACGCATATAGGCAACCGGCACAAATCAGAGCCAAATTCCACCACACCATATCTGCATAAGCCACTAGTGCCATCTTTAGTCAACTTTCTTCAGAAAATGTGTTAAACTGCAAAGAATTTAAAATTTGTATGGTAAGGTTTTGATTCACTTTCAGCTAGCAAACAGCCATGACAGCTTAGATACACAGTCATACCGTGTCCACTACTGCCTTTTTGCCAGAGGGTCTTGCTCTGTTTCCATTTTGGGTTTATTAAATATGTTGACAGTTTAGTCACCATTCAAAACATTTCAGGTCCTTTAGAATGGGCGGCTTCAGCACTGAAAAAGCTGCATGCTCCAGAACCAGCCAAGAGCACTGTACATGGCCTTGTTATCCCACTGCGAGTTCCACTCACTGTACTCACCTCCAAAATCTTCATGTCTCAGTTTATTCAGATTCCCACACAGTTTGTATTTGGGACAATTGTCACTTGTTCTCTATCAGTCTTTCACATGATGGAAGTAGAGCCATTACATGTGTTGTCTCCATCTTGACCCATCAGAGATTACATCAAGTTGTCCCTGTTCCTTAAAATCTCTAGCAATTATCACAACAGATGCGGCAGTTTTGGCTAGGATCAAACTAGTCTCAGATCTTAGTTTATATTGTTTCATTACTATGGAGTCACAAAGTCATTTACTCTTACTCAAAACACTTCTTACCTGAAATATTAGTAAAATTAACACTAATATGTTCATATTTCAATGTTCTTTTATATTCCAGTCAAAACTGAAAGTTTCCTGCAATCGTCAGGGGGTTTAGGGATAGAAGATTATACAAAATTTCCAAACATTTCTCCATATTTCTCTGTTGGTTTAGTAGGAACTGGATTACATAGCAGTTTAGAAGCAACATCACCCAACACAATTCTGCAATGAAGGGAAAGAACTGTTCTCCGTATTTGCCAAGTTTGAGACAAAGTATAGGGTTAAATGGTAGTTTAGGTTAGATATGAAGAAATTGTCTTCAATGGAAAAGACAGCAAAGGACTGGAATAGATAGAGAAGGTTGCTAAGTTTCTGCTGTTGGACATATGTAAGAACAGATGAAGGAAACACCCTTACGTGTGATAAATATTTTATTCAGCTTTGGGAAAACAGGATAGTTTACATAGTCCCTTTAATCACCCTCAAGCTCTAATTTTTTATCATTTCTCTCTGCTTTACAGCAGCTAGCTTCAGTTAAGCCACTGAGCTGAACATTGGAACCAATGTTTTGGCTTCTTAAATATTGTTACATGAAAAGACTTTGTAGCAGATCTCAATCAAGTTTAAGGCTCGCTACTTTTACACATCAAATAAACCATATTAGGCTTTTATTATCATAATCTTACAAAATACTAATGATATCGCTTCTTGCCATATAGCACTTAAATAACCACAATACACACTAGTGATAAGAGGCTTAGAAATGTCTACGACGTATTCCTTTAGCAGTAGCTAATTTTCTCTGCTTAAAAATTCAGTCTGGAAAAGCTCTCACCTAATTTTTAAGATCTCTAAATGGGCACATTAGAAACACCCACAAGAACAAATCCCATAAAAAAAGCACACCTGGAAATCAGTGCACTATGGCTGACACAACCCAATTTCGCCCTGATCATTGCTTCGCTCCTTACCCTACAGCACTGCCTGGCAAGGAGCTGGCGTGTTAATGTTGTAATATATTTCTAGACTCAAAGTGAAATTTGTCAGATTTCTTTTGCTTCCACTTGAAAAGCATTAAGTGTAAATTAAGAGACAATAAAACACTTAGGAAAGACAATTAAGCTCACCCAGTGTCGGAAATAGAATAAAGTCCCTTTTGATGGTCAGAATTCACAGGTTTTGCAGTGTACCTCAGCACATGATTACACTATTACAGCACCACCAAAATACACTGTTAGGCACATGCTGTCATAAGACGACGTGGTTTTCTCCGCATCACCACTCAGAAGGGCCTCATCACATAACTTGCTTGAACATGATTACTCACAATTCCTAATTAAACAATCTCATTTTCCTGTGCAATAAACTGATTTAAACAAAACACAAGCTGAAGTGCTTGCACTGTAAGGAGGTATGGCATATAAACAGATTAGGACCATTAGTAAAGGTAAGTAAATCAATCTGTCCTCCCCTATCAAGAAGTCTTATTAAAATAAATGTGGTTATTCATGTAACAAAAATGCTGTGGGTGTATTAGGCCGAGAGAGTAATCCAAGTCATAGAGTTCATTGGAAGAAAGCAAGAATCCTCCTTCTTCTGCCCACAGCTGTTCATCACATTTAGCCATCTCTGGTTATTAATATTAGTATTAAATATATTCCTGTTCAATTGGGTTCACTCATGTTTCCAGTTTTTGAATCTATTATTTTCCCCTCCATTAAACAAATCTAATGATTTCCATCCATAGCAAATGTGGAGCTGATGAGCAAATGGATGATAAAAATTCCTATTATTCCTTTGTGCTCATCTCTTCCACTTAAGATTCTTGTCATGCCCTGGGCACTCTA
>Ga0181612_166946_pt1 | contig 13882 bp, 10 predicted proteins | sample HoacroProtozoa21_FD_119630 | JGI IMG/M metagenome (GOLD analysis project Ga0181612, IMG submission 119630) | Hoatzin crop microbial communities from Cojedes, Venezuel. Combined Assembly of Gp0051906, Gp0051904, Gp0051908
ACCAGACCACAGCAGAAAGCACAGCCTTGTGGGCAGAGCATCCAAATGGACCTCAGGAGACTTCGGTCAGACTCTCAGCTCTGCTCCCACTTTCCTCAGTATGGCTGAGGCATAGCCCTTCACAGGGCCCATTTCCCTTCTCTTTTCAATAAAGGAGGTCAGTCCTTTTTGATCTGCTTGCAAGAATGGATTATTTACTGTTTGCTTGCAGAGTTCCTAGGGTAACAAGGGCCATAAACAAAGCAAACCTTCTACTTTGGATTGCAGTTCTACAGTGTTTAAAATACCTGTTTGATGCCAAGTGCTTTGTTTCTTCTTGTAGCCTTTCATTTCTAGATAGCATAACACTCTACTCTGTGGCAAAGTACTCTCTTAGACTAAGCTGAATGTGCTGAAAAGTAACATTGGATACCCCATTTTCATCAGAACAACAAGCAGCGTGTGAGGGCAACTGAACTCCAGCCAGCTTGTCAGCTGCTGAAAAACAAACTAAGATTAAAAAATTCTAATAAATAATTAAAAGGACGTTCAATTTTAAAAAAAAAAAAAAGGGGGGGTGCTAAATCTCCGCTGAATACAAGGCAGGTAGCCAGAAATAGCTGCCACTGGGAGAGATCGACAGATATAAATAGTAGTGACTCATGGTGTAATGGGGATCCAGTTCAGGGGAACAAATCCCTACCAGTTGCTCAGACAAAGCCTCCTACAGCAAACGCCTTTGAACGGCACAGGCCTAGATACCTCCAAGCATCTGGAAACACAGACGTTGGGATAATACCTCTCAGGCAGAAAGCCCTTCGTGCCAGTCCCCTGTCCGCTAACCATCCACTGCTGTGGATGGCTTTGGTTTGTGGCCCGGGATAGAAGGATCTACGCACTGCATAAGGATACTCTCTCAGACAGATGTCAGAAAAAATCTCCATGCATCAACTGTGCTCAGCTGCTGCTGAAACCACTCTTCCAAGCGTCCCTCCTTGAGGGCCTCACACTCACACACATTCTTTTAGGTGAACGTGACCCACACATGCATACAGGGTTTGAGAAACAAATAAGGGTCTTTTCATTTCCTAAGGACTATGCCAGCTCTGAGCAGAACGTAGCTATATGCTTTCCCAGCTGTGAACCAGAGCTCCAGGCCTTTCCACACACTAGTTTGCAGAAGTTGCCTATCTTACACCTGCTAGCAATGGCATGCAACTACTACAAAATTTTTGCCAGCTGTATTTGGCCCTGCAAACTCAGATAGACAAAACTTCTCCAGCACATGTTACAGAGCCACCAGTGTTCAAGTGCTAAACATTCCCAGAGGACATGGTCACTCACACACACCCCGCGACTCTCGTGGCTGCCTGCCTGCCGTCAGAGCCCATAGGCAAAGCCAAAGCGACCAGAGAGGAAGGCGACAAGAGGGAGAGATGGAGTTCTTCATCATGAGCAGAAATCCATTGACGGCTGGAAGGCACCCCTAGGATGACAGGTGAAATGTTGACTATCTGTTACTTGTAAATCCTTTACCTTCCTTTTACTTTTAGGGTCCTGGTAGCTAGCCCTGGAGAAGATGCCAGCTCTTTGCATCCAGCGCTTCCAGCCTCTGAAATTGCTTCCTGCCCTGTGCTGATGTTGAAGTCAATCCCAAAGGCAGCGCAAGGCTGAGAAATAAAGAGGTATGAGCCGGAATGGGCAGGCCAGCAGCTGGGATATTGCACAGAAAATGCAGTCTCTCCAACACAGAGATGCTTTTCTTTCAACTGCTTTAATTTTTTTGCCCCTCCATACAATTCTCTAATAATCACCCTATTAACAATGTTCCATTTGCCACACAACTCAGGATATTAATCCTATTAGTTGGTACTAATCCTCTGCAAAACAAAATAGAAATATTCACTTTCTAATTTTCTCAGGGTAAAAAAAAGGAGAGAAAGAGGTGGGGAAAAGAGAAGACAAAGATGCTTTCAGAGGTTTGCTGTTTTGTAAGTTAATTGAATGGAATTGGGTCTCCTGTGGTCTCCATCTAGGATTCCATTATCACGTAATGGGGTGTCACATACAGCCTGTTGATAAGAGACAGTCTGTCAGATTAAGCATTAACTATCATATTTGGAAACCATGCATTTTTCTACCCATTGGGGCATCAAAACACAATATCCCATTTCCCTCTCCTTCCCCCAACACCTTCTTCCTTTACTATACACTAATTAAAGAGCAGGGGGGGAGACCAGTCTGTGCTGCCGAGCCCAAGATAAACTTTGCTGAGTAGGGAAAAAGAAACGAAGTGAGCATCCCAGAGAACAGAGGTCTTTCCTATAGGCTTTCATTTTTCCTTCCACCCCCTCTTGTGCTGGTTTTTTTTTTACATTTCTGTGAAGAATTGCTAGCAGTTTCCATTCTCCCCTGCTCCACAAGGTGAGACTGGCACCTACTGGTACCCACCTGGAAAAAGCTAACCACCCTTTTCTCAGCCTAGTTTCATCTCCAGCTTCACATTATTTTTCCCCTTTCATCAGACAAACAGCTCAGCAGACACAGCAACAGACAGCATACGCTGGAGTAAGGACTTGACACAGCTCCGTTTTTTTAAAGGTGCTCAATTTTTAAGCTATTTTGTATTAATTGGGGGTAACCATCATTAGTCACTTCATTTGTGTCAGCCCACATGGAGGGAACCACAGGCACAGGTCCTGATAAAGCTCCCCAGGTTATTCTGGGTCTTTGAGGCTATTTACTCTCTCATATGTCTGAGCACCTAATGGAAGCAAGAGCAAACATCCCTCCAGGTACAACATCTATCTTCATTAGTTTCCCCTCTCCTTTCCCCTCACGCTCTAGGCTGGGACTGAGGATTTCCTCATGTGATGTGTTCACACGCTGATCCATACTCTGGGATTTAGACACCAAAACGCTGCTCTTCCACGCTTCTCCCCTAGCCACAGATTTATTCTTTGATGTTCCCCCTCCAAAACCTCACTGACCGATCTCAATCGAGCAGCAGCTTGGCTTCATTCTGGCTCTCTCCCTCCTCCCATCTCTCCTTGCCAGTCCCACTCCTCAGCCGTAACACCAGCGTTGTTCCCACTCCAGACCTTCAACACAGCTCGTACAGACCTCCAGCAAAGCCCAGCCACCCACTGCTGGTCTCCAAGCTTCTTTGAACCCTCGAGAACGCATCTTGAATCCATCACCATCTGATCACCCGAGAGAGCAGCTCCTTCACAAAGGTTCCCTGGTAATTTTGCTCTGTACCACACTGTGTATCTTATCATTAGCTTCCATACACAGAGCAACAAGCCTCCCAACTCAGAGATCGTCACACCAAAAGCCACAAAATAGGCACCACAAATTAAGCGAATAAAACAGGGGAAAGGAAGGGCTGCATGCCACAGCATGATGTGCAAAGATCAAGGGAGAATAAGAGGAGAAAAGCCGGAGAACACAGCAAATGCGGCAGATTTTTAGCTGAACAAAGAGCAGCTGGAGGCTGGGAACATCTCATGGACTGGAGCTGCCTCGATTATAGGGTTGCAGCTCTTATTAAGCGAAAGTCCTCTCCCTATTTACACTCTGCCTACCCCCAAGGCTGCTAACCTGAGCACGCATGACTCACTGTTATGAATAAAGCTGTCCCAACACAGGGTACCAGACACCTCCTGATTAGCAAGTCTAATCCTCCCTCTCAGAACCTCTCCATTAGGGAGCTCTGGCTCAATAGACTCCCCCTTTGTTTGAGAAGCAGTGGCTTGTCAGAGACCTGTCAGCACCAACAGATGAGACCTGCGAGCTGACTGACATCCCCTGGCTGGGGATGTTTCAAACAGTCCTCCGTCCTCAGGAGCAGCATACCCCTGCTTCGAAAAACACAGAGTTCAGCATGTCATAATTGCTACGGGTTCCAGAAACAAACAAACAGGCTTTTGTTTGCACAACAGCTCTCCTGCGTGTCCTCGGCTGTTCCGTGTGAGTAAGGTGGGCTATGTTCTTCTCCACCTCCCAGACTGATCCGCTGTCAGCCGGGAAGGAACCAGAGGCGCACGGCACGGAGATGCTCAGCAGGCTGCCCTTGGTGTGCGTGTCTGGGGGTGGCAGGAGGAAACAGAGTCTCCTTCTTGCAACAGAACTTCAAGATGTCCTACTGCCTTCAGAAGCGTATTGGATAATGACCAGGAATTGGATGTACTCGAGAGAAAAAGGGGCTCCATTACAGTGATGCAAGCTTGAAAGGACTGTTACAGCATCTGTGCAATTCCCCTGGATTTACATGGGGGTAAAATGGAGTAGAGTCACCTGTCAGCTGGACTGACTGATAGCATCTACAGCCACTGATGGGAACAGGGACAAAAAGAAGGATCGGGTCCAGGGGATTACATGAGGCTTTAGCCAGCCCATCGCCTGGCAGCAATGCATAGCCTAGTTCTGAAATCAATACAGGCTGAGAGCACTCAGCAGACAGACTAAGCTAGGTCTGTAATTTACTGTAATTCTGAGCTGTTAGATTACTTTCTTCAGGTTTTCCAAGAGGAACAGTTCGTCACAGTAGTGAGTTACTCCCCTTTGTAGGCTCTGTTTCCTTCCTGATTGTCACCGCAACTTCCTTTCCAGTCCCGGGGAGCAAAGAGGGCTATTCCAGCCTTCCACCATGGCCTATGCTACCTCAGTGCTGTCACCTGGGGAAGAGAGGGCTTTGCAGTTTTTTAGAATACAGCTTACTCTCCAGCTTCATGGATGTCATTCCCTACCCCTTCCCTCCAGCAGCTACACATATATCTGAAGAGGAGCCAGCTACCGATGCTGGCAGGAACAACTACATCCCAACCCCTACTAGGCTTCTTGCAAGATCTCACAGCCTACGGATTCAGCCAAAGCGGGCCAATTGCTCAAGCAGAGCGTTTAGTGTCTTGGATTATCTCCTCACCTGTGTTTGACAGCACATGCTTAGGAGACCCACGAATAGGCAGCACATACAAATAAGAGCTGCTCTGGAGAGGCCTAAAATAGACTTGACGGGACAACAGCATTCCCTTTTGTGGTCCACATTTGGGATTTATTGTTCCAAATACCAACATATGCTACAGGCCCTCTCTTTTGCAAAAGATGAAGTTTTGTTCTCCTGAGTGTTGAAGACTTTTCAACCAACTACCAGTACTGAGTTGTGACTGTCATTGCTCAAAGATATCACTTCGTGTAGCTGGTGACAGAACCCACTTGGGCTTCTTCTAGGAAGGAGAACCACCCCCAGCATAGTTCCAGATTTGCACCACCAGAAAACTGTAGCTCGCTATCTAGCTGCTAGGAATGGCCAGGGAAAGAAAGATTTTGACCTCTTTCATCTTGTGACTGGGTCAAGGGAACATTGACTCCAGTGATGGATGGTTGACTGTAATTCCTGCCTACTCATTTAATCAGTGTGAACAGACAGAAGCATGAGCATGCTCAAAGAGAAAGCAGCAGGCAACGGTGGAAATCCCAGAGGCTCTACAGAGCAGGGAGGTGTGAAGGGAAGATGCTAGCAGGGGAGTGAGACACTGGGGCTATAGTTCTGATATGAAGGACCACAGAGAAGCAACCTGGGGCTTTTCCTTGGATGAGAGCTGAAAACCAGAAATCACCTCTGCTAGCTGTGCCATTTCAGAGGCTGAAACCATGCTGCAATGAAAGAACAGCCCCCAGAGCAGCATAAACCACAGCATGTGCTGCATCCTGCCTGCCTGCCCACTGGCAGCCTGCCTGCCATAAATACATACGGGTGTTCAGGCATGGAGGAGAAAGGAGGGGGTCCAGCCATACCCAAAGCTACTTTTGCAGTCTCACAACATCAAAGCCAAATAAATCTGCTCTTAAGGGAGCCTCCCATCCATCAACAGCCAACACATGCACAGAGTTCAAGGCTAGAATAGACCACATGGTCTGATCTGCTGCCTAAAAAAGGGTGGCCAGTAAAATTTCTCTTTTCCCAAAATTTCTCTGCCCCAAAAACAAGAGCACCCAAATGCTACCCCTCAGCTCAGCAGTGGTCCTGTTTCTGCAGGACCATGTAGCCATTGGAGCATCTTCAAATCAAAACCTGGTGGTGTGGTGTAGGGGGCTCTCCGTATGCTTCCTGGAGCTGGCACTAACCTCAGGCCCTCAGCCCGATGGCCAGTGGGTCAGACAAACTATCACTGCCTACAGAGGAGCAGAGTGTTGTGTAGCCAACGAGGTGGAAACAGGAGAGGCCAAAATGGCACTACAGCATTTCTGGGCCCCTGCACAACCAGCAACAAGGCAGCTCCATGGCTGCTGAAGCAGGGAAGCAGCACGACTAAACACATCCAGGTTGTGCTGTCAATGAACAGCCTGCTCCAAAAGAACAGGGACGCATTGCGAACAAAGTCCAGCCCTGAATGTCTATTTTTGACGTAGCAGGAGTACCCTCTAGTGGGAGAATAGCTTGGAGAAAGCCTTTAAAATCACTGCATACACACACAAATGCAGGATTTTAGATCTTAAAAAAAAAAAAAAAAAGCACTGAGTATAAGACAGAAACAGTATGGTCTTGAAAACAGAAGGAAACATAATATTGTGGGGAAATAAAGGCATAAAGTCTGATTATCACTTACAGTGTTATTTTTCACTTTTCCAAGAAAGCCATCTAAAAACATAGTCAAAACCGTTAAAGTTTTTCCGTGCAAGGAGAGCGCTGGGTTGGAAACCGGATAGAAGTCTACTCATATTCATGAAGTGAGGCCAAGACTGTTTAAATACCCAAAGGTCACAGAAAAGCCTACGGCTGTGTGTCTTAATCCTGCTTACTGCTTGAAAGCTTCTGGGTGTGGAAGTAGTCTCTGTACTCATGGCAGAAGCCCAACACATTTCCCGAGGACATCAGAGCTGGTGAAGCCATTTTGCTTTGGCTCATGGATGAAAGATTTTGCTGTTAGAGGAGGGGGGGAAACTGGGCAAGGACTGATGCATTGGACATAAAGGATGCAGAGGATGCTGTAAACTGTATACAGATGGGATCAATATGCTCTCCCCAGTGACCCGCTCTAATATCACACTGACACTGCAATGACAGGTGCAGTATTAGAACCTCAATAGAGTGGAATTATGTAGTACCTTCGGGGCCCTACCCATGCAAAAGCCTATCTAACCTGAATGTTATATATAGATCCCTTCATCCACTATCGAAATGCACGTACCTCTAGGGAGACGTTCCTCATGTCTAAGCCTCCAACCCTTCTGCTTTGGGCAAAGATAAATACGTTTGGAAAGTCTGAGCTCTTTTGTTTTCAGATTAAAGATCTAAGCACTGTTTCCTGCAAAACAGCAACTGTAAAGGAGTGAGTGGATTTAAAGAAACACAGTCCACTTTTACAGTCAGGAATAGGAAGGAAACTAAAAAAATGCATGCCAGACTCACGGTGATCTTCTCGATAGCGATGTAGCCCAACTAAACATACATCTCACAGAAATCCATGCTGGTAGTCACTCAATCAAGGTGAAGAGGAGCGAGAGCTGGGAGTGAGAAAGCTTTGCAGATCAGTTTAGAAATGGTGGGAGAGGTGACAGGCAGAGGAAAGTGGTGGGTTAAGCCCAGCACCCCTCCTGGGAGATGGCACAGTGCTCCCTCTCCATAATGCGTCATGTGCAACCCGTAAATTCCCTTCAAGCTCCAGTTACTCCCAGGAAATTTGGCTAGGGTCTCAGAGTCCCAGTCTCTGGTTATAAGTATCAAATTCCCCCTTGATACCACTCTCAGTTCAAAATGCCTCCTCCCAAAGAGGGGATGCGCCCCATGGCAGAGCTCACTGTCACCTTTCTGGGCCAGGCTCACCACACACCTGACTGCTTCAGTCCTTGGGGACTTCCCAGCCAAGCACTCATCCAGCAAGGCACAACATGAAAATTACAGTAGCATAAAAAGATGCCAGTCCTAGGCACTGATTCCACCCTGGATCCTGCTTATTTCACTGGGAAGCCTCCTCGAAAAGATATTTACCTCCCATACAGACGGGAGGAGCCTGGCCCAAGGTGACTGGGCTGCAGAACTGGACCAAAGCCCAGACCTCTCCCAGAGGTTTTCCTCTACCAGAGACAGAGGGAGGGTTTAGCTCTTTGGAGGGTTACTCTGCCTTCCAGAGCAGAAGGCTGTGAATTCCCCATTTCCCACACTGCACGCTCAGTTAAAGTGACAGATGACTGTATGTGTGCACAAGTCTCCATCACTGTAGAAAGGATAGTGTAGATGATTTCTCAGAGAAAAAGGAGAGTAAAATAAAAAAACAAAAGGAGAGAAATTTTAAGTAAATAAGGAAAAAAATTAAAGAGATTCTCTAGATACAGAACGTAACATTGCACAACCAGGGACACGCCCCTAGGGAAATTTTTTAAAAGTTTAAAGGAAAAACAAAGCTAAAGAAAAGAAAAAGAAAAAGGATCCTATTAAGATTAATGCTTTTTGGCTTTTCATCTCCCTCCAGCATGGCTCTTCCATTTCCATAAACCCATTATCCTCACTGCTGTTTCACTTAATTGGAAAATGTCTATTGCAAGCTAGCATGTTCCAAGACAAACCTTGGATGTATATACAACAGGCACTTAAAAGCTTTCAAATATTTCAAATTTGCTCAACACAATTATGTTAACAAAAACCCTGTGGGACTTTTTTTTTTTTTAACAAAACAAAAACCACCAAAAAACCCAAAACCCACAATAGTCATAAAGCATGTGTTCACAGGGCTAGAAACGCCGTTACATTTATCCTGATTAGCATTCACTAAGCTTTTATGTGCACACACAGTTACTGCCAGGGTAGGGAAGAGGGGAGAGTAGGAAATGACAGTAAATGATTTGGCTGATGAAGGTCAGGGAATTGAAACAAGGATACCAGTTTCACTGCAGTGGCACAGTGACAGCACGCCGAACTGGGAGGTTGCGCTCCAAGTCCCCTTTGAGCTGCACCCTGGTGGGAAACCCCGGAGCTGTGCTTGGGGTGGGCAAGAGGGAATGGGGGAGCATTAGGGGCAGTGAGCAGAGCTCCAAGGTGGCTGGTCAGGAGCTGGGACGTTCTGGTCATTCCTGTCAATTCTACAACTCCAAGAAGCAGACGAGCTCCTTTGCCTCCACTCCCCTTGCTGTCTTCCTTCTGCGTCCCCACCGCCCTCTCAGAGATTAGCCAGAAGCACTGCTTTGGGGTGACCAAGGCATGAAGACACGCTACGTGGATTTGGATGCTCACTGCAGGAGCTGCCTTGGCGCCAGGCTCATCAGCTACCAGGCAGGCTAGGACCTGCCATTTGTCACTAGCTGGCTACAGGACAGCAGGAGTTGTGGGAAGGGGGGCAGGAATCAAAGTTTTACACCCTGATAAGTGGTGGCTCTGCTGGTTTTTAGCCGGTAAGGATCTCAGCAGAGTATTTTGAAGTAGACTTGTGTGCATGTATGCATGTAACATTTACAGGCTTCTTTAGAAGATAATGGCTAATTTTTTCTATTTTTGTATGTCCCAGCTAGTCTCATCTTGGTCGTGTTATCTTGATAATGAATAAACTTGTTTTGCACAATAAACTTCACTCCATCATGCCACTAGTGCACATGAAAATTAAGACAGAATTATAGACATTTCTGTGAGTTTTATAAGGCTCTTTGGGGATGAACCCCACTCTACTCAAGGTTAAGTGCCAGCCCTGGCCCTGAGAAGCTGTGTTAGGAACAAATCTCTCAAATATTTGTCCTGCTCTCCTTTCCAGCACATCTAGGCTGCTGTCCACAGTCATTATTCTCCTGCTGACCTGCCCACTGTGTAATGATACGACACCACTTCAAAATATGACATTTCCTCTTGCGATTTGTGCAACTGGCTGAGCCCAGCAATGCCTGTGAAGAGAATGCCAGAAATGTTTCCCATCTGTGAGAAATGCAGGAAATCCCCTTGACAGTGTCCCTGAATGCATCAGTGACACTATCAAGAGCCCTGCCAGTGGTGTTCCTGGCCCTGCACCTTCATCTTGCCTGCTAGGTAAAGGGTACATAGCTGAACATGCCAGGATTTCTGTCAAGTGTATCACAGCATCTTCCCCTTCACCCTTCTCCTTCCTCATTAGCACCAACAAACACCTCTCCTCAGACCTGCCTTTGCTTTTCTAGGGGGAATCCTCAGAGCATGTAATCTACAGCACAGGCTGAAAGTAGAGGCAAAACATTATCTGGCAGCTGCACACAGGCAGCAGTACCCAGGCTGTCTCCTGCAGAATGGTGCTGCCTGTGCCAGGGCTGGGCTCTGCGTCCTCAGCTGGACATTTACTGAGATGGATAGCTGCTCCTCTTCCAGCACCATTTAACAGGCACTAACGCTGCATGTAGAAAGTGCCTGTGTTGCACAGTGGGCCTTGCAATGCGTGGGGAATCTGCTAGCTCCTAAAGTTGTTCTGCAAGAAGAGTCACCAGGCCCAATGAATGAAACAGTAGCAACAGTGATGCAGATGGTGGTGGATGGTGGTGGACTGCACAGAAGTCTGGGCATCCGAAGCAGTACCCAGACTTTGAAGATGACTCCTGTTGGGTTTGTGAGTGAAACAACCACATACCTTAGGCTTCTGGCATTGCAATTGAGAGGTCTGAGGTGGGGAGGTGACTACCCACTCTTGGGATTTCCAGGCTAAAGTGAGAATCCCTCTGCTGTAAGGGAACGAAGAATGAGAGGGCTGTCAGAGGACACAGTTGCCTTGGACTGACCATTTCCAAGGCAGTACAGCACCTAAAGTCCAGCTTTGTGTGGCACATTTGGCAGCTAGAGCTGAAAAAAACAGTCTGTGCTTAAGTTAAAGTGTGAGGGGGCATGCAGTCCTAAAGTCGGTTGTGGAACATTAGCAAGATCTGAGCACTAAAGGGGGAGGACCAAGAAGAAGGCGAAATGAGGATTCCTGCCAGACAGGCAAGAGAGAGCCAACCCAGAGTGGTTCTAATAAACAAAAAAAACATGACACAGTGGGAGAGAAATGTAGCGTGTTTTCCTGACAAGTACAATTTTATTCTAATGGTCCCACACCACACCAGTTCTGTCTCTGTTGCCTCCTCCATAAAGACATTAAATCAAACGTTGAAGCTGCTTTTTCAACTAACAATAGGATGCCCTTGTTCACGCTGCTGGCTGCTTTAGATGCAAGTGTTACTGAAAGCCCTGATAACGTGCCTGTAAAAAAAAAAGGAGTCCTGAAAGAGGCTCACTTCTGATGTGGAACAGGAACAGAAGAGGCTGTGGAAATACCAGAACATTTTTCAAAGGCAGCCAAGAGCTGCAACCTAGGAAACAAGGATGTATGCCTTAGGGGACACAGAGTTAGTAGTATAGACCCAACTTCCATTCAGCCACAGCTATATGAACTTTTTTCTCCAGCTTTATTCTAGGCTAACACTAAGGCCTGATATGGCTGGAGAAAGATCTGCTCAGTGTCCAGTTGAGAAAATGCTCCTCTAAATTCTGCAAAAACTGCAGGCCCACACTTCATGTGGGAAACCCACAATTAGGGAGCAGCCTGTTGTTCTGTGTCAATGGAAAGCACACGCAAGGTTATGGCAGGTACATATCAAACGTAGTATGAACAGAGACTGAAATGTCATCGCATCTTTCCTCTCCCCAAGCATCAGGTGCTGGCTACAATCTTTCCCAATCAGGCCACAGGAAAAAGTCACTTCTGGTTGATCGGTAATTCACGCAGGGAAGAAGAGGCTAAGTTAGCTCAGTGACTACCCAAAAGCCAGGTAGGGAGATGTAGAGAACAGCAGCAAATCAGGAAAGGACAAATAGAAATATCTCCCCACAATTCACAAATTCACTGTTTCCTTCCCCCTATGCTGAAGTTTTGCTTAACTCAAGAGACAAATTTATTGCTCAGCACAGATGTCCACACAGTGCAATTTATTGTTTCAAGACAGAGGCCAGAGATGATAGGTCACTACACCTAGATTGTTTTTTTTTTAACTGCCAAGACAAAGGGTTATGATATGGTCATGCTGAGAGCATGAGGAATGAGCAGGAAGAAACAGAAATTCTGGAACACAACCAGAGAAAGTGTTATACTAAGGAATAAAAAGGGGACTAGGTTTAGAGAAACTAAGAAACAGGATTTTGCACAATGTGTTATTGTTTCCTAAGAAGGATGTACCTGTCCAAAGTAGAACCAGAGAGTGATGGATCTTAAGAATAGCTAACGAGCTATGAGAAGCTGCTGAGATTGCCAAAAGCGACAGGTAACTAGAGGAAAGGTAATTCTTGCAGGGGGAGATCGCGATCACCGACTCACAGACCACCTACCCCAGTTATATCCCAGACTCAAAAGATGAAGGAACTGAGCGTGCGTACTAATTTACATGCTGGACGAAGAGACTTTAATCAATCATTTAATAGAATAACAATCCATATGTATTAGGGAGTTGAATATGTTAACGCTTTGTGTATAACAACTGTTAATTTGGAAGCTTGGCGTGCTGTCTTGGGACAGACACCCACATCTGTGCAAATATGCAATAAAATACCTCTGCTTTGTGTGTATATTGGCGTATTGCACACCAGGTAAACGAACCCTGATTTTGGGGGACAACAAAAGCAGCAACATAACTGATATATGATTTTGTAACGTAAATATTCTGCAGGGCTTTGGACTACATAAGCAACTAATTTCCTCATGCAGTTAGCTCTAACTCTTAGTCCTATCTAACCTTCTGCTAGTTTCAAAATAATTGGCTGATCTAACTGGCTTTCAAACATCTACTATTCCAGATACAAACATAACCATTTTTTTTTTTAAGGCCAGCACTACATTTTTCTGAGGGAGAGATCTTGTACATGTCCCCAAGACAACAGGGGAGTTCTACGCTCCTGTAAGAGCAGAGGAAATTGAGGGCCGATCTGCCTTGCTGCTGCATAGTGCAACACATCTATGGCATGTGAACAACCAAATGAAATTGTGTTATCTCAGCTTTTTTGCACTGCTTGCTCTAAACCAGAGAAAGTGTTTTACAAAGGAATAAAAAGGGGACTACCTGTCCCCATCACGCTGACAGAACAGCAACTCCGCTATCTATTGCCCTAGGCCTGTTCTTCCCTTCCCTACCTTCCTCTGGGTCCAAACACAATTTCCCAACATATGATTTCCTTCTTCTCCATCCCAAGAAGAAAAAAGCTTCTTCACTTTCTCCTCTAATGGAGGCTGCACTTGATGAAGCAGCACCATTATTAGGGGAATGGACTGTTAACAGCATTTGGGCATTTCTTAGTAATGAGGGCAGTGAGATGGAAGGGGGGAAGTAATCAAAATACACATACCAGATGGGCTATTTCAGACACATTTTTCTCCCTTAGCACCTGTGAAGGGCACTGGCTTTCAGCAGGGACACTTTTTGTAATGAAGTTAAACCCACAGAGCACGGTGGGACAATTTCTATCGGCTCACAGACAGGAGGAGGGAGGGAAAAGCATTGTCCTCGGGGGAGTTTTGTGGCAGTAAAGGGATTCTGCCCTGGCTAGGGCCATGGCAGGGGACTGAGAGCCCCATTTCTCTACCTGTTCCCACCACAAACAGAGGTTGATTCAGTCTCCACAAGCTTGTCAATCTTTTCTCTGTAACAGGGCAACAATAAAAGGGGACCGGGAACAGATGGAAAAGCTTGAGGCAGCTGCAGTGGCACAGTTGTACTGTGTCTCAGGCTGAGAAGCCAAAACCTGTACACAGCCCTTAACACCGTAACACTAACTGCTGCATTAGCTCAAGTCTCACCGTTCCCTCAAACTCTCCAGTGGTGAAACACATCCTTGGGACAGAACAGGGAACAACCCTCCTGTTGTCCCAAAAACCTGGGGTTCATTTACCCAGTGTGTAGTACACCAATATACACACACAGAGCAGAGGTA
>Ga0181612_169618_pt1 | contig 13881 bp, 5 predicted proteins | sample HoacroProtozoa21_FD_119630 | JGI IMG/M metagenome (GOLD analysis project Ga0181612, IMG submission 119630) | Hoatzin crop microbial communities from Cojedes, Venezuel. Combined Assembly of Gp0051906, Gp0051904, Gp0051908
AAGGGGCAATGGGCACAAACTGAAGCACAGGAAGTTCCAGCTGAACATGAGGAAGAATTTCTTCCCTCTGAGGCTGACGGAGCCCTGGCCCAGGCTGCCCAGGGAGGCTGTGGAGTCTCCTTCTCTGGAGATCTTCCAGACCCGCCTGGACAAGGTCCTCTGCAGCCTGCTCTGGGTGACCCTGCTTCGGCAGGAGGGTTGGACTGGGTGACCCACAGAGGTCCCTTCCAACCCCTACCATTCTGTGATTCTGTGATTCCAGCATTTGTGTTTTTCTTATTTCACCTTTCAATGCCTAACAAATGGAGAACTTGTCACTTAGGCACATTTGGCTTACTAAAAATGCTAGATAAGATACGGTAGCGTAAACCACCTTAAACATTACATAAACTAACGTGTGATTTAGGAGTGGAGTGAGCCAAGAACATGCCTATGGCCAGGTACAGCAGCTCAGCTGCTGAGCAGGAACGTGTTAAGCTGCAGTAACTTGTTCACTGGAGGTTGTTTATCCACACAAAGGTTCTGCCCTCTTGTTAAGAGAACGGAAACATTCAGAGGAAGAGAAAATTAAGAATGATAATAAACTATCTTGTCAAGGTAAATACTGGTGTTTGCATGCAAAAGAGAATGTTTACTTGAAGAGCAGCCATTCCCCAAATAGGCATCTAAAAAACAAACAGACCTTGTTTGTATGGCAAGATGCTATTTCAGGACGAAACCATCCCATGCTCTTAGCGACAGCACGAGCCTTTCATCTTTAGTGTACGTACAAGCACGTGGTGCTCTGTCTCTCACACACACTGCATGCCTAGCATGGTGCTCTTTGCTGGCCCTTCTGAGAGATCAGCCCAACAAAGGCTTCCATCAGGAGCAGTTATTTCATTGCAAAAACACCATTTCTCCAGAGTCTGCCAAGTCCAGCAGCGGCAGGAGTGTTACCGACTGGAGAAGGTGCTGCGTGGAGAAGCACAGGAAAAATGAGCAGCAAGTGTTTCTTTTCTGGTAAAAGAGGGGCATCCCAGAAATGAGAGCAAGCAAAGGAAAATATCTGCTGAAGAGTGCCATTGTTTTTAAGCTAAAGGCTGCAAACAAGGAGGGTATCTGCCTTGATTGTAGACAGGACTGACAGAAAACACCTACGAACTCTCTCTTGCCTTTGCCAGGCTCTTCTCCACAGCACTAACCTGACATGCTGTGCGCGAAGCCCTCAGCCCAAGCAGGGGGTCATTCTGCCCAGGCACATGTGGGTAGAGACCAAAAAAGGCAAATTTTGCTGTTGAATCTTATCCACCAGCATTTTTCTTGTGTTTTCAGTTAAAGGGACTGCTTCTTTTTTCAGATCTGGGCATCATTTGCTTTATTTTCAAAAAAAAATTTTGAAGCTTCAAACGGAATGCAGATTTTGATTTTTCCCTGAACTCCTCAACAAATAACCTGACACTTTATCTCGAGTCTTCATGACTGATATCCTGGTACTGCACCTGAACAGATCAAATTGCTTGGAGTTTCAGCAGACACTGAAGACATGCAGAAGGAGACCAACACACTTGCCAGGCGTTTTATGCAGGGATTACCTTGCCTGCCACTGAAACACAACCACCTCTGAGCTGGGAGGGGTGACGGCTGGCTCTGCTTAGAACCATGGGCACTCTGCGATTGCTGAAGGTGGAATTTGGACACAGGGATTAGCAGAATTGATGGGAAAATCTTGGGCTTGCAAGTGAGCACAGCACTAGGAGCATCAGTTTTGCATCACGTCTAAAAGGTGGAGCCTGCAGCAGTTTAGCACCCGATAGACCTCATGCTGAGTACACAGCCATGCACCAGCTCCCTGTTACTAAGGAGGAACATTTCTCTTTGAGTAACAGCACCGGTCCCCAAAAGGGGAGCCAGTCATTTAAATTTCAGAGCTGCATCTGCACAAGTGAGGGAGTTCTGATCTATACTATTAAAGAGAAAATGGAAAATTATTTAAATAGAACAGAAGATAAATGTCATTTGAATATGTTTTCATTTGCTGCAAGGGGGCACTGCATTGAAGAAACTGTAAGTAAGCATACAGCCCCCTCTCCTGTGAGCCTCTTCAAAACAAAACATCATTAATGTTCCTGAGCACCCCGGGCAGCATGACTGGCAGTCAGCCTGCGGTGACAAACCCATCCCTGTGAATTTGTACTAGGGGTAGAGGAATTCTAAAGTTAATAGCGTTGTGAATTGTTGTTCACAAAGAAAGCATAAATAACAGCGGGATCCATTCATCAAAATGCACTATATTAAATTTTGCAGTGTATTTTGTTCAATAATAATGGCAGCAGAAGAGAACCCTTTAAGCAGGACGAGAACAAGATAAGAAGTCATCTGCATGAGCCCTGCAGGACAGGAGCTATCTCCTGACCTGCTCGAAGAACAGCACTGCTGCGGGCTTTCCTTGGCGTCACCTCCCGTGTACTGAATTGGCAGCAATCACAGGAGCTCTGACACAAAGGGTACACTGTATGTGCAAGGTATTTCACTCCGTGGGAATAAGTAAAATATTAGCAGTTATTTCCCCCCAAAGTTTGATATGGCCATAAAAGTGCTGAGTATCTGCAGAGAGCAGAGGTACCCATCGTCTCAGCTCTGCAGAGGCAAGATGGAGCAAAACAGGCAAATAACTCCCAGAGTGGCAGGGTGGGAACCGAAGGCATTGCCAGCCCTAGGCCAGGACCTGCTTTACAACGTGCAGGAAGGAGCATGCTGCCTGGCCCGGAGGAGAATCACGCTGCTATTCAAAAAATGTCTCTTTAAGAAGTGGCTTAGCTGTGCCTCTGGTCACCCGTGCTCCCAGTGCAGCTGGAACTTCATCTTGCAGGAGCACATATCTCCCTTGTGGAGTCACCTTGGCTTATTGTAGGACTCCAGTCCCCAGGAGGTAGCTGACTGCATTTTCAAAACACTCCTTTCTTACATATTTACACATCAAACACCGTCCAAGAAGCGGCGGGTTGCTGTGTTTTTGTTTTGTTTGATTAAATTCTTATTGAGAAAAGCTTCAAGAAAATAATGTCCTGAAGAATTTGGAGGGGAGGGAGCATGAAGAAGGAACAATCCTAGCAAACACCTGGTGGCTGCACATCTGAGCCAGCCAAGAAGGAGAAGCGTAGGAGAAAAGAGTTATTCCAGGCTGGAGTACAAAGCTGTTTCAGAACAACACATAAACAAAAAACCTCCAATCTATTTATGGGCAAGGAGGCTGCATTTCATTCTCACCCTTGCACAAGTCATCTGCATGTTTCAGGGTTCTTGCTGAGCCCTTTATGGAGCAGTCAGCATGCTCTGACCACCACGTTGTGAGTGAAGATTGTATTGAAGCATAAGTTAATTCAAAAAATGGGATGAGTAACCTCCTTCACCACTTTGCCTTTCTTCTTTCTCCCAAAGTTTCTCTCCTGTGCTCCCTCCAGGTTCTTCCAGCAAATATTGCTTTGGGTTCCAGCTGCTCTAGTCAATTGAAATTACATTCCCTCGTAGAGTCCTTGATCCCCCAAGCTCTTGTGTTGTATCTATAAGAAACGCAGGACTAAGCACTAGAAATAGCCTCTACCATAAGCAGTAGTAATTCACAGGCTCCTTAGGAATTCCCTCTCTCCTGGGCAAGGACTGGAATAAAAGGGGTGCATGAAGACTTCGTGCGTGCATTGCCATGTGCTCCTTGTTATGTCAGCAAGGTGACCGACCATACCTCGATTTGTTGCTAGGGAGAAGTAGCTCCAGAGCACTTAACGATGCATATGTTGCCCTACTCTGTAGTCAGGCCAGCTCTTCATATTTGGTTTCAAATCAAAGGCAAAGTGAGTTCTGTGCCTGACCTACTTTGGCTTGCAAGGGATGAGTTGACATCAAAGGAGTCCCCTGTGATCTCCATAAAAGTTAATAAATACATGGTGATCCATGTGAACAATATGCCATCACCTCAACCAGACCCAGAAACAGTCTGAAGAGGGAAATGAGCCCTTGGGATGAGGTTAATACATTTGGGCTATGCCAGCTCAGAGAAAAAGAGCTCTTGGAGTGATGGATCTCAGTTAAAGCCAGTTGAAGACAGAGGGGAGGCTCCCGTAGTCTTTTGTGCATGCAAGGGCCCCTGAAATCTCTAACTTGGACACTATTACACCGTGAGAAACACGAATTTCTTTGGATTATTAGTGCAATCCAACTGATGTTTGGGTTAAAGGACTGAACGAGATACAAGAAGCAGGGCTACATATAATGATCTACCTTCACCTTGCCTGCATGCTTCGGTATCCTGCCAGGACTGGCTTTCCTTTGCGTATCCTACCCATCTCCTGCGCAGGTCCTTGCAGGCTGACCCATTCAGGAGAAGTCAAAATAGAAAAACTAATTTTCCACCTCCTGGGCCAGCCGAGCAAACTAGAAACCCCAAAATAAAACACAACCTGTCTCCATCCAACCGCTGTTCCAGTGTGTTCCTCCCCAAGCCCATTGCTTTGCTTTTCTCCTGGGTACTGGCAGCAACGGCTGCGGCCAGGGCTTTGGGTGGGGAGGACACTCCGCTGAGAAGAGCAAGGGCAAGGGGATACAGTGCTCCAGCCTGTCCTCCGAGTCTCATTTATCAGATACAGGCAGGAGAGAAACAACCAACTTTTTCAGGAAGATATATGCAAGAAAAGAAAAAATGTGTCAGCACAAACAGACTGCAGTGGGCCTTTCTGACACACTAATTATTAGCAAATAATTATTAGCACTGCCATCACGCAAACCCCACAACTTGCAGCTCCACAGTCCGGCCTCCACTCAGCCTCTGGGCGCTCCCAGGAGAGTCCCTAATGAAAAAGTCAGATGAGCTATTTTCATTTCATTGGAAGTAGCCAAAGCAATTTTAAGAAGAGGAAGGTGGGGGCCTGCTGGAGTTTGCCAGAAAGATCCGAAGCATTCAACGCACGTCTTTGCAGCAGCAATCTCCCTCTGACAGCCCTTAAAAACCAGAGTGGTGGGGGGAAGTCAGAAAGTGGCAGCGTGTGGTTTCCACGCTGTCTCTCAGCCAAGCCTGCAGGTAGATTAACTGCTTTTTTTCTCTTTTGAAAAGCAGGCAAAGGGGGCAGAGACAAAAATGCTAGAAAACTGCCTGCTCTGCTAAAAATTAAGCAGTTCTTCATTACTCATTTGCTTTTGCACTCTGCTAGGCCACAAAAAATGAGATGGGGAGAGACAGTCAAGAGAAAACCCCTTTCTTTGCCCCAAACTTGGCTGCATTGGGGTTGAATGACCAATCTGGAAAAGGTGGTACAGGACTGGAAAAGACAGCTTTCTGCCTACAAGATGAAGATAGATACATCCAAAAGTGGCAGCACAAGGTCGGAAAAAACCAAAGCCAAGCTGTGCTACCGTTTCAACAACAAAATTCCCTGTAGGGTAGGTCAAGTGCCCTGTGATTTTTGTTAATATCTGTTCGTACAGTATCCAGCTGCGTGGTTTCTCTTCCATTTGCTTCCACCCTGCTGGCATTCCCAGCCCGTAACAGCAGGTCACAATGGAGCAGCAGGGTGTGTGTGCTAGAGATTAGGCAGGCGACCGATAATCAGGGACCCAAACTCTATTCCTGGCCGTGGTACTGACTCCTGGAGAGGTTTTGGCCACTCATTTCATCCTGGCATCTGCTTCCTCAGAGGTGCCGTGGGGACAATGCTGCGCACCCACTTCACAGCAGCCTTGCATGTAGTGCTGAGCAGAATACAATGAAAAAGCAAACAGAACGAAACAAAGAAAACTACCCCGACAAAATCAGCTGGGGTCAAACACAATGTTCTGTTCAGCCTGAAACAAAAGTTTTGTTTTCAGTTCATTTAACTCTTCTTTTTTTAATTTCCTTTCAATAAAAAAGAAAGGAAAAAACCAAACCACAGAGATCACTTGTAAGCTAAACACAGACAAACTGTTTTTACTTTGGGGGAAATTTCATCCTCTTTTTCCCATACTGTTTGACAAGACCAAACTTGTGTCAATGAGTTTCCTATCTACTATACAGAATATTCACCTAGCTCAACTCGCAGAACTTCTATTTCCGTTAAGTACCATGCAAACATCAGCTGAAAGATTCTGAAGTGCAAATCATTTTTGCTTTTGGGAAACAGGAAGGATAAATAGAAAACAAGTTGCCTCTCTGTCAATAGTTTTAATGAAGCCCCATGTCCAGCAAAGTACATAAAGTTGAGACTAAAAGCTTCACTGGACCACTCTATGTAATTTTAACGATGTGATTAATGTGAAAAGATTTTCTGAAACCCAGTTTAAATGGTAGTGGGGAAGGTACGTAAACCCAGGTTTAGGCAGGGGTCACTGAAAGTAAAGCAAAGTTTCTCTAAAAAAGGCAGGGAAACTTGCTATGTGCTGTCCTCTATATTTGGATGCTCCTTTGGGTGACAAGTGTACAACCCCTAGTAACATCCGCAAGGAATTTCGAGGTAGCAGAGTCTCTTGCAAAAGGGGTAATGCCAGAGGGTTAATGTCCTAATCCTTGTGCATATTATTTGCTCCTAATGCCACAAACTAAAGATACTACTAGAAAGTAAGGTGAGATTTACATAATGCTGATCAATTTGAAATTTACAGTAAGCAGAACGGCTTTCTGATTGCATTTCACAGTGCAGCAGCAGCAAAGTCTTTAGTTATTCAGGTCAGCTCTCACACCAGCAATTGCACCTCTGCAGAGCGAGCTGGGCATACAGTCACACTTTAAGCCAGAGAGGACGAAAACCCACTAATTTCGATACATTTAAAGCCATCTGAACATTGCGTGTTCCAAATGCAGCCAGAGACCAGAAAGCTTTTAAGGTTTCTTTGGCTTATGCTTGAGAAAACTCGGCCTGGGGAGGGCAATGGCCAAGGGATGGGAGCCGGAGGCTGAAAGTGCGCAGGCAGATCGTGAGGGGGGGAAGCAAGCAGTGGGATAGTGAAGGATACCTCAGGTCAGGAATTCAGGGTATTTAAAGGTCTCCTCTCGCAGTCCAGCACCACTGTAGCAGGCAGGACCGCTGGTGGGGGGCAAGGCTCTGTGAGAAGGTGTTCAGGGAGCCCAGGGCTAGGCTAGCAGAGGGTGCTGAAGTCAGGCTCTTGGCACAGCTGCAGAGCTTCAAGGAGAAAGGAGAACTCCGCGCTGCGCTTGCTGGAGGAGGCAAGGTGCGCGGCAGGGTCTGTGCAGGGGCAGCTGCCTTAGCTTTTGTACTGCCATTAGTCCAGCGCCTGCTAAGGCTCTCCATTCCCAACAGCTTTTTTTTTTTTTTGGCGTGCTTAAAAAACAGCAATACACATACAAATGTATGTGCATTTATGAAATTCACACCTTAGATGCATAATTTAAGGTGCAACCAGAAAAGTACTTGGGTTTTGGCGGTACTTACAGATGGATTCATACCCCAAACCTCACCCCACACCTAAACATGAGCGAAGTTTGCCCAGGGAGGCTGTGGAGTCTCCTTCTCTGGAGATATTCCAGACCCGCCTGGACGTGGTCCTGTGCAGCCTGCTCTGGGTGACCCTGCTTTGGCAGGAGGGTTTGAGTAGATGACCCACAGAGGTCCCTTCCAACCCCGACCATTCTGTGATTCTATAGAGCAAATCAAGCTCAGCTCTATCTTAGATTTATGATTCTGAATGTGATGCACACTTACAAGCCCATGCTGTTTTCGTGCTTCACTTAAATTTTGCTGCTGCTTTTAGTTCGTGTCTATGAACGGAGGCTCCTTTTTCTTTACTATTGTGATCTTGTTGTTGAACCAGTTTGGCAAAGAAATAGTTGTCTTTCCTCTCCTCCTGCTTGATTTAGCAATTTAAGTTTTGTTAGTCTATAGTTAAGACTTGAAACACTGTACTGTAAAACTGTTAAACATTCTGTGTTTTGTATGCAATGGAAAAGAATATTCAGTTTTTTAATCAAGGAGAGTACAGAAGACAGAAGTATCAGCTGCAATGTGCTTTTCTTCAGAGCCCGAATTTTCCTGTTTTGGGGAAAGCAGCAGATTAGTACGTGCATGGAGAATGAGATTTATGCTTAAGTGGTGGTACCTGGAAGTTAGATTGTGATACTCAGTTTCAGATACATGTGGCCTTTGTTTTGAAGTCCTAGGGAAGCTTCTGTTTAAAAACAAACAAAAACAAAAAACCCAGAAACTACCCTTTAAAATTGAATCTTGTGAAGAGCTAGGCTGAGGAAGTTTTGCCTGTTTTAAGGAACATTGCAACTGTATTGACTACTTAAAACCAGAGAACTTGTTCACCTTTTGAAAACATTATCATTTACCTTGAATCACGTGTTCCATTTTGATAGCCTCCTTCATATAGAAAATATAGCATGAGATGTCAGTTTAAATGCCAGTCTAACAATGCTCTATCTTCTATGTGAAAGGAAGTATTCTGTACATTTTTTCCATGTTTGACATCATGGTGTTTTGAATAACCATGTTCCATATTCATATCAATTTTTTGTTTTTGTTTTCAATTTATGCACAGCACTTGCTCTGAAATTTGGGGACTGAGTACACCAAACACGATAGATCAGTGGGATACAACAGGCCTTTACAGCTTCTCTGAACAAACCAGGTGAATATTCTGCCCTCTCTCGCATCATAGAAGTCTTGTGGGAGGGATTGGCTTTGGAGGGTCTGTAATGGGATGCTTTAGCTGTAAAATAGACTAAAATGCTTCCTAGGCCTCTCATGGTACAGCATTTTAAAATATTTGCTTGCCAGTGTAGAAATCTGAGTGTTCTCAGCTGATGTTTTGACCAATGAAACTCTAATTCTGGAATATTCCTTTTTCACGCCAGTGCCGTTGAAAGAATGGGAAGACTTGTTAAATGCAAGCTCTGATGTGATTTGGTATTTATATTAACAAAGTTGGGATACTTAATTCTTCAGACCTAATCTTACAAAGTGTTTAAACTGCTTTGTATGCCGCAAGCTTTCAGTTAAATCTTGCTAATTGGCTCAGATACGAGCCACTAAAGAATTGTTTGTGAATTCTTCAGCAGTTAATGGTGGGCAAATTCTAAACAGGGCCTTTATTTTTTCATGTCACATTACTTGATTTGTGTATTGAGGTTTGTCTCCCATCCCATAACGATCATAAACATCTGCATTTGTGTAAGCATATGCAGTCTGTCTTAAAACTAGCAAAACGTTTTCAGCTGGTAGCAAGGCAGATGAAGTTGAGAAGATAAACTGTACAGCCCTTGCAGGATGTGCATTTGTGCTTTTTGCATTACAGTTATACTGCCGTGTGGATCACTTGGGCAGCTGACTGCTTGTAGGCTTTATTTGCAGTCCTGTGGGAATTCTTATGCTTAAAAGCCATAAAGCATCCATGCCACAGCAAAGCCTTGAGGTTTAGCAGCAGAAGGGACTATTAAGTGTGTGATTTTTTTTTTATTTATTCTTTCTGTCTTCTGCATTTTTAAAAAAAAAGTATGTGAAGCAATCATCCTAAATACTTGGTCGGAGGTAAAGTGGCTTTTAATGAACTCTAAATTCACTGGCGATAATTTGAGCAGCTCAAAAATAAGTTAAGACACTGCTTGATGCCATCATTTTTATCACATTTGAAGCCTTTTAACAAGAGCATAGATGTTACTAACAGTGTCAGTCCACTGAATTCTGAGAATAAATAAATTGCTCATCCCATGTGTGTGCACTGTTGCTTGAGTGATGAAGAGACAGCATGCAGTCTGTAAATACTTCTCAACATCTTTCCCATGTAGATCTCTCGATGGCCGTCTGCAGGTATCTCATCGTAAAGGATTACCCCATGTTATTTACTGTCGTTTGTGGCGCTGGCCAGATCTTCACAGTCACCATGAACTTAAAGCAATTGAAAACTGTGAATATGCTTTTAATCTTAAAAAGGATGAAGTATGTGTAAACCCTTACCACTACCAGAGAGTGGAGACGCCAGGTAGGAAGACTGCTTCTGAATTTGTATAGCACCATCTGTATGTACTTGTTCAGCATAACATTTTACACAAAAAACGAAGGAATATGATACTTTCTGTTGCCAAAAGGACAAGACAGAGATACAGCTTTTGAGGATATCATCCCCTGGAAGTTTTTAAGAGTAAAGATACTGAAAAATCTTTACAGATGTGTTGAATACCCTTGATGAACACTTCCAGTAGTGCTAGCAGTTTCCAGTTGACTAGGTGTGGTCCAGACTGAAAAGGAGGGCAGAGATGACTTACGTTTGCTAGTGTGGAATACTCTTACTCAAAATATACCCCAGGAATCTGATTCATCTGGTAACTAGCAGTACAATTGCAGTATTGGCATTACTGAGAGCCAGAAAATTTCAAAACATATTAAGAAATTGTTAGATGGTGTAGACTTTTTTTAATTTTTTTTAACTTTTTAGCTCACAGAAGTGTGTATTTTGAGGCTCCTACTAATGCTTTGAATTTTGCTTTTCCAGTCTTGCCTCCCGTACTAGTGCCACGGCACACTGAGATTCTAACGGAGCTTCCGCCTCTCGATGACTATACCCATTCCATTCCTGAAAACACTAACTTTCCAGCTGGGATTGAACCACAGAGCAATTACATACCAGGTACTTTAACTCCCACCGTGAACAGTACACTAAACGTTGTGCCACTGAAACAAAGATGTTAATTTCATCCTCCTACGTGATCAAATTAATTGAAAGATGCACCAGTAAATTAAACCTAGTTGATTTCATGTATTAGTTCCAATGGAAATACCTGAATACTATTGTTTGCAGAACATGATCCTGTGTGAAACCACATTGCTGTGGTTTCACAACAGCTTATTTGGTTTCAGTAGCTTCTTTAAGATTCAGAATGCTGATGAGCACAAGGTAGACCTTCACCTTATGCTTTAAGCCTGTTTTACAAACATGTAAGGGTTGCCAAATCCTCAGTGCTGGAGACTGAGTGGTAAACTGCTGCTCAGTCTCACCACATGTAGTATGTGGAGAAAACTTGAAGTTGTGAAACAGTAACTTAAAAAGTGTCTTTTTGATCTGTAGTTCACAATCAATCAAGGTCTGCTTTGTGTATTTGTCACTATTGTGTGCATTACAGTTTTGTCTTTTTAGTATAAAAGCACAACCTATCAATATTGAACTCTTAAAGAATTCCTCCTCTTCCCCAGCCCAAAACAAATACCAAGACTAATCTGGTACAGTGCACCCAAAAGCCTGTACCACTATTGAAACATGAAATCAGTGACCTTTGTTTCCTGCCCCAACTTCCTGCTTCCTATCTCTTCAGGAAATTGCCTGGAGGGTAAAACCAAGCAAGGCTGAAGTTTTCTCATACATGTTTAATACAGCTATGTTACGAACAAGCTGAAAATTCCGATCTGGACTCTGGAAGAATGACTGCCTTGAAACTCAGATGTCTGCAATGTACAAATTATATCTGTATGTTTCAAACACAGTGTTGCTTGTGTTTTCTTTAAATGTATCCAAGAATTGAAGTGGCACCCAAAAAAATACAATTAGTTTGATGTTGTCTGTTTAATTTATGCCATATTTGTTGCCACCTAGGGACAGCAGATCCTCAAAGAGCAATTTAAGGTGCTAGAAGTTGGTGTTGCTTTCTTAATTTATACTTTCTTGGCTCAGTCTGAGGGCTTCTGATAGCATTTGCGAACAACTTACTGGAAAGCTTAGAAAACCCAGTGCTCTGGCAATGACCTGAAGCAACTAGGTAGCTATTTGCAGGAAATCTGTTCAAGGTGATTGCAAGGTACTCACATGACCTTCAAATGTTTACGCAGCTAACCACACCTTGCCTCCTTCCCTTTGTCACTGACACCTCCTGTTGTGTTCATATCATGGCATCTTACTTTATTTGACCTTGCTAACATAATCTTGAATACTTAGCTAGGTTCTGATAAGCCTCCTGTGTCTCGACAGCCTGCTTCGGAGAACCGTTTTCTTTAGTGGTAGGCCAGCCTAACAACTGTGGTAGTTCCACACTGCGATACTGTCTCAGTGCTTGGCCTGCAGAGAGGTTGGTTGTACCTACAGCTGGGAAGGTGGCGATCGTGAAGGTGCAGGGTGGCCTTTGGGGCTCTGTGTTCCCTTTCAGGTTACGGACACGCTGAGCTGCATTGTCCAGACTTTTGTCAGTATTCAAGCTCTGCTAAGAATTTTTAATGGCGCACTCGAGCATTTATTTCCAGCTGTGGTGGTGCTCAACCTCTGACCCTAAACCAGTATTAACAGCAATAGGTGGAGGAAATTGCCTCTGTTCAGACAGATCCTAGATATGGAAAATAATCTGTGCCAAAGAGACAAGATTAGCAACCAGAAACAGGAGGCATGGGTTGGGTTGGAAATGGTTATTGACCTTTACCTTTAACTGTAACAAATGATTGGGAGATGGGTGGAGTGCACTTTATCACAATGAATTCTACAGAAATGTTCAAAGCAAGTATGATTTTTGTCTTCATACTTCTTGCTAGTAAAGATTTCCATTATTCGTCCTTTTAAATTCTGACTTGAATTTTGTCACATCTGTATTTAGCACGCTAGTTTTACAAAGCGAAGCAAAGATACAGTTCTTCTGATTCGTTTTTATTTAATCAACTGACTTAATCTAGTTTCCTCTTGCTGACTTCCGTCCGATCTTACTATGTTGCTGTAAACCTCAGGCATGATATTTAATACAATTTGATTTTAATTCTGATGCAAAAGGCTTTATCTTTAAATTTCTGCTGTTTTGTAATAATCCGTTGGGTGTCTCAGAGACAATTCTAAGGCAGTTGTAGAGATGGTCAGCTTCAAACACTTTCACTAAAATGCAGGTTTTGCCTTTAATATGTAGGAAGAGACATTTGCCCAGTTCAAAGAAAATTATTTCCTGAAAGGCAGTTGGTTAACTCATTATCTAGATTACAAAGTACATTTTGAGTGGAGGAAAGGAACCAACTGTACTCTCCTGGGTCTTGAAGATTTCTGTGGAATTAGACATGGTTTCTGGTATCAGAACCCTTCAAAGTTGTTACTGAGTTTACTTTGGTCTGTGAAACTCCATCTGTAAAGAATGCTGGTTGAAACAATAGCTGATCATTTTAGTAGAGCTTGAAAGTAATAATAATGATAATAGAGTTTGTGCAACGTAACTAGTTAGATAATATAGTTATCATTAATGAGTGAAATCAGCTCTTAGGTATTGAAGAAAAATGGATTTAGGGACTGAACTGAAAACTGACCTTTAAATCTAGCAACTTCTCTAAGGCGTGGGAGGGTATCTGATCGGATGGTTATACTACAGAAAGACAGCTCACTTTTTTTTGTAGAAGTCACCAGATGGTTTTTTTTTTCATTTGTGATTCTACTAAATGTGAAAGCTGTTGATCACAGTCGCGAAATTGTTACTCATTGTAGTGAAAGTATCTTGTCTTAAATGGAACAAACAAGGACTGGCTGTTAATTATGTAACATACTTGAGCAGTTGACTGGCATACAAGAGATGATGTATTTTACCTAGACGATAAGGCAGGTAATGGGTTTGAAATCCTACTGAAAGGAAAAAGGGACAGCAAAATGAGATTCCAGTTCAATGTTCAGGTATCTTATGGAGCTCATGAAAACTTGAGGACAAAAACCTCAAGTGCTAAATCTTACAAATTTCCCCAGTCATTGAACCAATAGGTTGATATATTTTTTTTTTTTGACAGAAACACCACCTCCGGGATATATCAGTGAAGATGGAGAAACGAGTGACCAGCAGTTGAACCAAAGCATGGATACAGGTAAAATTTATTTTTTTCACTACTTTGAAGACTTGGGCTTGCTGGTTGTGACAACTCTGCGTTGGGGAATGAATTCAGACCAAACGACGATGGCAGTAGCCTTCTGTACCCCCTG
>Ga0181612_134831_pt1 | contig 13879 bp, 5 predicted proteins | sample HoacroProtozoa21_FD_119630 | JGI IMG/M metagenome (GOLD analysis project Ga0181612, IMG submission 119630) | Hoatzin crop microbial communities from Cojedes, Venezuel. Combined Assembly of Gp0051906, Gp0051904, Gp0051908
CCCCCCCCCCCCCCCCAAACTTTGTACAAGAACTCAAAACTTGGCTTTAATATAAGACATATTTTCCACTCCCCCCCATGAGATGCACTGATATTTTTACCTGCATCTACTGTGTTTTGTTAATGGGAAATTTTTCAAACACTATGTGGTAATGGACTGTGGGATATGGGATTATATATTTATTATTCTCAAGAGCACTGTGTGGGCTGTACCAGTAAGTTAACAAGCAGGCTGGTAGAACAGGATTTGAGTTCTGGCAGGCTCTTCCAAGCTTGCCATTAGGCTGCATTTGGCTCTGCTTTAAAACTTTATGCAGACTGAGCTACAGTTGCTTTGGTCAACTGGGCTACAAACAGGCTGCACTGAGCACTCTGCTCTGGGTCAATTGTGTCAAAACTAGGGTGACCTAGTGACCAAGAAGACGTGCTTCAAGCAGCTGACCACTACAGTTTGTTGCGTAACAGAAAACTTTGCTATATCCAGAGATAACAGCAAGAAAACGTTAGCTGGAGTGTGCTTCCATTGACAGAAAGAAGTTCTCTCTGCCCATGGAAATCGCATTTATATGCAGTAATGTCTAAATCTATCCACATATTAGGTTACGCAAGCATGCTACAGTGAAATACACCCTCACCTTCTCTCTTGCCCTGATAGGTCAGCCTAGATTTTTCAGTGTGGTGGCTTTTACAGAAATGAAAAGCATTTTTTGCACAACTGAAAGACTGTCATATTAAGATGAAAAAGCCTGCTTTGCCCCTGAGGGAAAGTTGGAGAAAGTTTCATGGTTCTGCCCTTTGTAATATTCCAGTTTGTCTGCAGCAAGAGGAGGAAATAAAAACTAATGGAAAGAGACATTTCTTCTTGGATCAAAACTGAATACTTCCAAGAATGCATTCTCAGACTGTACTCAAATACTTAGAAAAAACAACTGCTAGGTCAAATGATTCACAGTGTTCAGCTTTGATCAGGCACATTATGTTTATCTTTCCTAATCAGGTAAGAAAAATGACTAATTTTTACTTTTCATTAGAGAGTCTCAAATCCTTTTCAGTCATTAACCACTAAAACACCCTATTTGCTCCATGAAGGGGATTAACAGAAGTGGAGGTGAAGCAATTACTTAGAAGTGTGAAATGAATTCTTTCCTAGATTCGGACATCAGCACAGGAACATACTCTACAGCAAGCCAAGCAAAAGCTGAGCCCAGAGCCTTTTTAAAGGTCAGAACAGTTCAGATCTCAACTTTGCAGTTTGGTTTCATCTTCCCCTATGCCACCACTTACCTTGAGGAACTGAGACATCTTACCACTTGAGACAGTAACAAAATAAACTTTTATACCTAATGATGAGATAGATGTCATACATAATACTTAGATATTCTAAATATCTAGTTTTTTGGATAGCTGAAACACCCTTGCCAGTGCCCAGCACTTCTTAATGAAGATGAGCTCTGCATGTTTCCAAGAAAAACAGAAATAAGTGTAGCACCCAAAATTAGTAGCTGTAGATGACCCAAGATCACAAAGGACTGCCATTGACTTTAATGACAGAAGGGCTGAGCTCTTAAAAATGCCAGTACTGAAATATTAGAACCTATCTCGCCCCGATTCTCAGTCTCATTTTCTAGTATTCACTTTATTACTCTCCCAATTCTCTTCCAAAAAAACCCCAAGTTGCAGCACCTGCTATAACCTAGTTTGCGCAATGCCACCCTGTTCAAAATCTTCCATTTAATTTTATGAGTGTTGGACTGTGGCCCTAGAATTGGTTTTAAACCATCTAAACTTTCCCTTCAGAAAATACAACACTTCTGAGACAGCAGATGCCAACAGTCTTTCACATAAGTTTTATGAGGTCTCTTTCCAGGACTGGTCACAACGACCTTCTCCCACCATGTCCCACTGGGATGCATGTTGCATGTACAATTAGAACCAGATCCTGTAAGCGCCTCCGAATCCTCAATTCCTTTCAGCTGCCAGGAAAGGGGCAGTAGTCATCATCAGCCAGGTACAACACCAGAGTTATTGACACGGAACTTGCCTTGCAATGTATGTAAACTTGCCCTAAAGTTATTTAGACAGCTGATTTTCAACTACTTTCTTCATCTACATGGTCTATGATGTACATCATAAAATCCTTATTTGCCCTATGTTGAAGATTACCTAAACTATGGCTGGATAAGGAGTCTATTTTCTTTGTCAAAATAACGCAAGCTGTCCCATATCCAACGACTATTGGGATTATTGTGCGATCTTTTTAGCTTCTAATACATATTAATTTGTAATATACAAAACCATTCAAATAAATAATTGTGCAGACTGAATAAAAAAGCTATTTAAACTTTTTTCCCCTAACTGGAGACACTTTTTACAAATAGTTCTTTTAAGTAGTCTTAATAGTATCTCCTTAATATTGCCATTAAAATTCACCAGAGTTCAAGAGCAGAGCAAATTTACATCTGTTAAAATAATGGAATTGACACTGATATTACATCATTGCTATTTTAAATAATCATTCTTCATAATTCTAACCTACTTGCTTTATGTTGCAAATGAAAGGCTTGTTCCTACTTCCAAAGTCGATGGCAAAACTCCCTTGGCTTTCAGGGAGCCGCACCTAGCTCTACAGATGGGGGCCTCTGGTGATAGGCGGTGGGGTTTGACTGCATTCACTAATGCAGCAAAGAATAAATCCCTCTGAAGGAAAAATTACTGAGGACGGTTCCACAAGCTCCAGTCAGACAGGATAATTGTACTGGATTAGCCTGTTCCAAAAAAAAAGAGTCACAAAACTACTGACTGCCCTGAATTTCAAGGGAGTTACTGTTCTTCTGCTTAGTTTCACAAGCAAGCAATGTTTTATATAGGTGTTTTTTGCCATTTTAATGCAATTTTGTGGTTTTCCTTCCTTAATATTTTGGGAGAGATTGTTTTAAGAGAAGCATAATGGCAACCCTCACAAATTCACCTTCTCTTGGGAGAACATTAGAAGTTCCACTGAAATTACGTAAGTGTCCTATGAAGAATTAAAACTGAACCTTAAGGAATTAAGAAGATACAATACACACAGCTGGAAAGCCACCTAGAAAGTGAATCAATGTAGTCCTCTCCCTGATTACAGAAGAAAATGAAGCAAGGAATTTTAAGAAATAGAGAGGATAATAGTAATCACTAAGACTATTTAAAACTGGAGAAAAATATGCCTTTTACTGTCCATTTTTAACACTCAAAAGAACAAAGTCTGGTATCTGGTTATTCCTAGGCTGCCCTTGTGCTCTTCAGAAAAAAAAAAAATTCAAGAATCAGTGTCCACACCGCAGCTCATCATCTGTAAAGTCATTGTGATTCAGTTATCTAAGCAGATCTCAAGTTTTCAGGGACAGGAATGGTTCAACTGCATCTGTACTGAGCACCTAGTTCAACAATCACTACAGTTAACTCTTTACTAATGCACTACTACAATATGTTGAACATTTACTGGACGATAACCACCAGCTGAGTCTTAACCATTATTTTGCACTGCAGCGTAGGGCCCGTTAGATGTTACTGGGAGTCAGAGAACTTTATGAGCACTGCCATAAAAACTAAAGCAGAATCAATTCCTTGTTTTATCATCGCTGACATTGCCTATTAGAAATAAAATATCTGTCAAACCTCAGCACATTTAGATCCTAACTGAAATGGCAAATGCCTTGGCATCTTCAAGAGTAATTCAGTTTAAAAAACCCCACACGTGAGAGAACAAAATGTGACCCTTTACTATGAAGAAATACATAAATAAGCAGCACCACCAAGACGAGGGAGGAAACATCAAATTATTCCAGAAAAAAATCAAGTTATGAAGACCCTACAGTGCTGGCTGCTTTACTCCACGTGGAATTACTTACCCCATTACACATCTCTCTGCCTTTACAGTGGAACACCTGCCTTCATGATTATTTGGGAAGAGAAAAGAAGTCTAGTTTGGATGGTAGGGAAATGTCTTCCAAGTAAGGACAATTAGGCAATGCTCTGCCTCAGGAAGAGTTTCAGACACTGTCACTTAATGGTGTCTAAGAAGAAATGGGAGGGAAAACATTTGAGGGGTTAGCCTACAGAGATTTTCACATCATGCAGGCTGGGACTAGCTGAACTAGGAGGTCTTTTCCAGACGCATCATCTGTGATCCTTTTTGACACCATTCCTCAACTTTAAAATATACCACCTCTGTCCGCGCCAGTGGCACTACCACAAGGTGACGTCTAGTGCAACTCAGCCTTCAGGATAGTCTTGAATCACACAGCAGACTAGTGCTGGGCAATTAAGTGGTACAGGTACAGCTTTTGTAAGCTATTTACTTTTTGTGGCTTTCCAGCCATACTAATAATAGGAGGAAACAGCATACACCTGACATTGAAGACCAGTTCTTGACAGAACCCTCATCACTGGGGGGGAAGAGGAATATTCAAATATGTCTCTCTATTTCTATCTATTCAAACATACATATTATAGAGGCCACTTAAAAATGTAGTCTAGATTCTGCATTCTAATACTATTCTTTTCTAACACTAAATCCTGCTTATCTGAAGACTTCCCATAGCCACAGAAATTTTCACAGGAAGAAATATGTTCTCATGTCATCTATTTTTGGCTTTCCATGCCATGACAACAGAGGCTGGCCTGGTGTTTCTATATATGAACGCTTCTCAGGTAGCAGAACAGCTACCGCAGATTGCCTGGCACCTGCTCGAGGATGAGGTGAGCAGAAAGTAAAGCAAGAGTATTTTTGTTTCATCGAGAACATCTTGGCCAAACCATATTTGTAGCAGATAAAAACTAAAGAAAGTGTAAACTGATGGGGAATGGAATCGTTTAATATTTTGGGAGCACAAAATGGTGAAATTAGAGTTCTGAACTTGAACAGGTTTAAGATACAATGGAACAAAAATGTCAGGTGGTGGGGAGAAATATCGTTCCTAGGATAAGTACTTTGAAAACCTGGTAGTTACATTTTGTTAGTTCTAGAGTCTTCTTTTATGAAATAACTTCTGAAAAGGAAATATAAAGATATAGAGCCTGAATGCCAATAGAAACATATTGTAAGTATGACACCTCACCAACAAGTCTACCGCTACTGGGTTAAGAAAAAACCTAACGCACTTGAAAGCATCATCTTTTGCTTTCCAATATATTTTTTGAAAGATGTAACTTTTTAAAAATAGAGCAGCTATTAAGAGAAGTTAATTATGACTTGATTTTTAAGGGCCTGGGTTTTCTCTTACATGTATCATTCTAACTCAGGAGTAAGCCCATTCAAGCAAATGAGATGAGTTTGGTGTGAACGAATTTGAATATGATCAGAAGCAGCCCCCAAGATATTTATGGATGGAGTGAGTCTTTCTTGTTCTGGGTAGATGATTACATTAGCGGAGAATTAGTCTATCATCATGCAGGGCCAGAACCTCCTTTCTCTTACATCACCATACATCAGGAAACATTATGGGGAGTTCACCAGTATTTCACTAGGCTAAAACAAACAAGATGGAAGAACTGAGTCTACAGTCCCCTGCACTAGTTGTGCATTGACTACAAAGAAGCTGCCCCTGTTTAAATCAGCAGATCTTTCTTCCTTAGTCTGTTTACCTACTAAAACTTTCATAGACGTTATTTTGAGACCTGCTTCTCATTTAAAATATTAAGTAACTGTGGTCAGAGGAGCACATACTCTTTTTCTGACATCACATTGAAGAAGTAACTTTTCTTCCACTGGTATCCAGTGACATCTACAGAAATAGTAAGGAGAAATTGAATAGACAACATAAATTTGACTACTCAGACTCTCTCTACACCAAATGCAGTTCTGTGAGAAATTTTTCGCAGTCCAAATCCCTGAGCATTTTGCAACAATTTCTGTGTCAAACAACTATGCCAGACCTGACAGTATTATTCTCTTTTTAGGCACACACCAGGTCTGGTGGTGCTAGAACAACATGCGATCCATCCATCTTATCTCTAAGAATAGGCAATACTAGCTATTCCAGAAGCCTAATCAGGAAATGTCGTGGTGGGCTGCTGTGAATATCTAGAATAGATTATGAGAGGCAAAAAAAGTCTGGAAACTCTCCAGGAACCATTGGAGTTCCTGAGAAGTTTTTCCCCTCATGGCAATGACTAAGTCTAATTAGAGGCAGAAAACCAAAATGGCAGCCTACAGATTCCCCAGACACCAGGTGTTTACCAGAATAATCTCTTCCCCAGCCACACGCCATCCTTGGTCAAGAGTTTCCATCTGCCTCTCCCCTACCAGACACTAGGCGCTCTGCCTTCCCAGTACATCTGCGCACTTCTCACTTCTGAGAAGTGAGGAGGATTAAAACCACCTTCAGAGTGGAGAAAACCAAGTGTGGTTGTTTCTTGGAACCAGCTCAGCAACCCCAGAAACCACCCGAGAATGATGATGATGTTTTACACCAACTGCTCTGTGCAGTAGGCAACTACAGGTCATTGTGTTTTGCTGCTTTCCTGTCCCTGGCCAACCAGTGGTCCAGCAAGGACACCAAGCTGGAGAACACTGGATTTAAATCATTTCCAGTGCAGTTTTACTTCCTACCACTACCCCTTTTTCTCAAGATACTTAAGCACCAAGCATTGCAAGTATCATGGTTTCATATTAACATTTACTAATACCATGTAGAGTTTCGCTGCATGAAGTGGTGTATTTTATCTTTTCCCACAAATAAGAGACATCTGCAACATAACATATACTATAGGCAGTTCTTTTCATATCTGAATCCCAAGGATTTTAGGAGAAAAAAAGAAGATTATATTTATTCAGAAATTAAATGAGATTAATAATTTTGAAAGTAATTTACAAATAGCAATCAGCCTCTGCAAGGAAGGTCAAAAGAAAAAGGACACATTAGCAATTGAATATCTTCCCTCTCTTTAAAGTTTTAATACCGCATACCTGTTAATAATGGGAAATATCCTTCTTGAAGAGTAGCATTTTCAAAAATTGGTAGGATCTTTTTTCTAATTCTAATCTTCTTTTAATAAAATAATTTGTTAAAAAGGATTATAAAAAAGCATGAAAATGGAATGTCAATAGAAATGTACTGCCTATACAATAAATAGTTAATATATTTTCTAAATGAATGATTTAAAATAGCTATTAAAGTAAAAAGAATGAGCTTATGTTTCTAGTAATGACTTCTCTGCCTCAGAATGAAATCTGTAAATCCCTGACCGCAATTTCACATCCCAAAAGAACAACCAGTCCTGGGACGAATGCTTACTGCTTTTATCATTAATACTAGCATACCACATATGTGATTTTTATATCACTGGTTTGAATATTTCGATTTATACTTGTGTATAATTTAGCTCATATACCTATCCTGTCACAAAAATGAAACTCTCCTTCAACAAGGCTTTTTTGTATGTACATGCACACATGTATACACAGACTTCCAGTGTAACTACAATTTTATTCATAAGAGTGCATAATGATTCAGGCTGTGATTGTTAATAAAAATGCATTTCTAACCATCAAATTTGAGTCTATTATTCTAAGTTAATTGCATTTGCCCTAAAGAGACTTGCGACTGGCTGTCAGCCTATTTGTGTCAGTTCCATTTTATTCATCAGTCAATCTTGTCTCCTCTTTTTTCACATCCCATATATTGATCAAATAGATTTGTTAGCATGCCTCTGCAGCTTTAAAAAAGTTTTTGCTATTTGTCAGGTTTATTTGATTGCTATATTAGTTTGCATGTTATCTTAATTGTTATTTCAATAGAAAATAAATGCCCTTTGATACTCCCACACGATTCACATTAAATATAATCCATATAACCAGTTAGTGGATGGAGTGAATGTGGTAAGAAAATAAACACATTAAACCTTTTTTAAAAGGTGTTATTAATCTGCAGCTGTATTGTACTTGATCCAAAAGACAGGAATAGAAATAAGTACAGTGTGAAACAATTTTGATAAACATCAGTGCCGTATCATTGCATATTATGCTATATATAAAATACTTTAAGAAAAAGTCGTGCAATATAAAATAAACTGAGGTCATATCTGGAAGAGTGGGTTTTGTGGTAAGTGTGAAATGGAAGGATATTCTATATGGCTTTAGACACTAAAAATTAGGCTAGAGAGGCAGCAAGCAAAGGCTTATGGAAACGCTGTACTACACAGCGCAAATTTTTGACAGGGAGAAACAGCAGCTTTTAGGAAGGTATCTATTGGAGCAAAAGATAAACATCTAAGCAGGTAGCTTCTTCCTCTGTAAAGATATTTATTTCACTGAAGAGTGCATCATAAAAGTTTAGCTAGATTAAAAAATTGAAACAGCATCTTGTGCGCATTAGACATTCAGTTTCAGTAACGACTTCATGAAAACACGATTTTTGCCCCAATCTGCTCAAAGAGGAAGGTGATTCAACCATTTTTCCCACATGAATGTCTCAGAAACCTGCCTCTCATACCTTCATTATCAGCAAGACTACATAACCCTGGCTCCTCACTTGCTATTGAATCTGGAATCTCCCCAGCTGGTACTCGAACTTACATAGTGCCAGAAATCAGCACTGAGGGAAATCAGCAAAAATGTGCTCACCATCTCATTAAAAAAAAATTATGAGACATCCATGTGTCTGAAGACAGCCACTCAAGACATTGAAGAATTGATTTAATAAAAATTTTAGGAAACAAAATCTTGTGTTTTACCTGTACTTAAATACATTGACCAACCCCATAGCTTTCTGAAACTGAAACGTGAAATTCACAAAGTTTTTGAAGTTTCTTGTGAAAAGCTAAGTTCTTTCATTTCTTTGGCCAGGATTAGTCTTTGTCTAACTTCTGTCACCTAGAAGTCTGCTTAGTTATCTATATTTTGTCTGTAGGAGGGTGGGGTGAGAACAAGGACAAAATAAGTCTTCCAAAGAGCAATTTTTTTCCTGGCTTAAACTCTGCTGTCAAGATGGGATGGCCTGCCAGCAGGACAGGCTTGTCTCTTCCATTGATTATTGTATGAATTTAGGCCAGACTGAACACCTACCATGCCAGGTATGATGACCACCACCCTAAGCGGGACCTACCTCATTATAGAAGGAGCATTTTTAAATGCCTATACCTAGCTGTGGACACCTGAAATGCGCAACTCCTAGATTATTGTTTTTCATTTTGAACCTCTTTAACAGTGTTTCGTACCAAACAACCGTGCTAAAGCTTCAGATGCCCTAAAATAAAGCTCCAATTTGCAATTGTCCTAGAGCAGTCAACAACACTCCTGCCATTGAGAAGCACGCGGCATGATGATAGTTTCAAACTAAACTGTTATGACCAGCTAGTATGGAATATAAACAGGAACAGATGAGAAGAATACAGCCTCCACATTTGAGACAACAAAGAAAGAGTGAAATGATTGCTACATAAAAGACATTTCAAAGACCTCCCAGAAAAGCAGGCATAAAAATCCCCAATAAAAAGGCTCAGCAAGAAAACTGTCACACCCCCTAATCCTCAGCAGACTTTAACAAGATGTTCTTATGAGCCAGAGATTGTCTCCTTCCCCAGAAGACAAAAGACATAGAAAACAATACTGTCTAGCATAGGATTAGGAGGCAAGAGATAGATAAAAAGGATTCCTTAACCTTACAATTAGAAACCCAAACTCTCCAGCCAAAAGGATAATCAGAAACAGACTGCAAACCTGTGTCACAATAATAGCTGCATCTTTCTTTACTCTTCGAAAACTCATATATTTTCTGAAGACTTGTTTTAATTTATTACCCCCCCAAGAAAGGTTTTGATGACCACTTCACTACAAGACAACTGCTGCTACCAAACCACAATTCAGCACACATGGCAAAAGCTTTTTATTTCCCATGCTTTACATTTTCACCATGTCCAACCAGGCAAAAATTAGATTACCAATGCTCTTACCAACCTCTCAGTAAATTGTACAACTAAAAGCAAAATTATATGAAATGCAGTAGTCTTCTAACAAGCGATCAGCTTACTGTGCCCTGAACCAGTCACACAGATTCTTCATACCAAACCTGGCATAAGCATGTGCTCTGATTAAAAAGGAAACAACTTAGTTGTTATAACGAGCATCTTTAGCTTTATTTGGTATTACTGATGCCTTTAAACAGAAGGCAGGGTACTGGCAAGAGTAGGAAACAGACTTGAAGGGGGAGGAAGCCCACAGGCTGGAAAGAAACTACAGTTTCCAAAGTTTGACCCTTGTGCTGTAGCTAACTAGTGACCATAAGCTGCAATAGCTGTAGAAATTGCTGCACAAAAATTTAAGATTATTTCTGAACCTGAAGAAGGCAAACACAAGACATTGACACTTGCATTTACCAAGCATATATTAACCTACAGACACGACTTCAGCACCCAAACAATCATATATGATTAGGTATTATACATATTCCTGCTTTGTAGTGGATGAGGCACGCAAGAGTTAAATAGTTAGTGGTAACACGCGCTGAGGGACAGCCAGGATTCAAGCAGTCACCACCTCCAATGAGCAGCAATGTTGCTAGCCTTTCCTAGTCTTCCTGGTACCACAGAAAAAGAAAAGTCAAGCAATTCATTTTTTCTTTAGGTGCAGCACACTTGCAAACCATCACTCTACACTCTTGTGATCCCACTGTCTATTGATCTTAAATTTCCTGCCTTAAGCTAATGTTCAGTGATCTTGTTCTGTGCAAGCTAGACACTACCTCAGAGCTGCCTCATGTGCTGTGGCAGATGAAATAATCCCACTTCAAGTAAACTACTTGAAACCACTTAGAAAGAGGTTGGCAGAGATGCAACCTTAACCATTGTCATTTGTTATGGAAAGACTAAAACAAATCACACTTCCCAGAAGAATTATGGTGTGGAACAAATGCACAGAAAGGCATATGGTTCTGTTCTCTGTTTTAGTAAATCTCAAAGAGCATGAAGTTTGGCTTACACATACTTCTAGAAGAAAAAGTAGAAAAGTTATCTACAGATTTCTAAGTAAACTTTCAGGAGTTTGGTCCAGATGAGAGCAAGTAATTCACTATGTATGTCCCCAAAGCAAGTAGCTAGTGACAAACCAAGCAGAGCAATACAAGATGTGAATCACTGCAGGGTAGGAGTGGAGAGTAGAGTACTCTGCATGGTGACATAAGCAAGTTAATCTCTTCTCAGCCACACAGTTCCCCAGGGACTCCAGGTCTTGCTTGTGGCACAGTGTCGGAGACTCACAAGACTTTGCCTATAAGCACGCTTGTACCCATGCCATGAGGGGCTTCGCTACTGTTCTGCTGAAAGGCCAGCTATGCTTGAATCAAGGGCCTGGAAATAGAACCACGGTATCCTGTCTGTTGTCGGAGAAAGATTTCCAGGTCATATTTACAAAATTTTATAAGCAAGCAAGCTTCTGGTTGTCACTATTACAAGCACAAGTTGAGATTTACCACGTAGACTAGTATTTCTCACAACATACATTCTGATCGAGATCCACCAAAAAAACGCAGAGTGACCTGTGCTGCACAAAATCCCACATCCAGTGGGATCACAATGTCACCCAGGTATTCAGTAATTTAGATAAGACCTATGCCTTCCCCTCCAAACAGAGGAGAAATGTATAGTGCTACAAATACCACAAAGATTTCTGCTTTGCCATCATTATTGATTTTGAGATACTCGGGTACCACGAGGTTGAAAGGCAGTGCAAAACCCTAATATACCTCAAAGCGTAGGAAGCATTGCCATGCTGAAACAGAAAAATAAAGGGGTGAGCTAAACCTGAAGTACCACCGTATCATAAAACCACCGCTCAAAAAACTAGACTGCATGTATTACTGTAGTTACACTTCATAATTTATTCTGCTAGCTTCAAAAACTGAAAGTCCAGCATCTTCATTCTCTACCATTGGTAGGAACAGGGACGTGATGAAGCACGCAGTGATAAGGTCTGTATTCAGGTTCATTACCAGTGTTTTCCTCAGTCGCAATCATTTTAATAAAGTTTTTTTCCTAATTAAGATTTTCACGATCTGGTGTAAGAAGCAGATACAAGACCTGATATAGTATGCCCTGAAGTCAAACATTTCCATCAGCTTTAAAGGGCATTAGGATGGTCCCTTATGGATCAAGGCAGAGCTGTTTCCCTGATCACGTGTGTAAAGACAGCTCAGACATGAACCACCAAAAAGACATAGCAAAAAAACCCGTAAACTTTACTCACTCAGAAACTCAGAGGGGAATGCTGCGTTAGTGAGCCAGGGTCCTCGGGGAAACTCTGCTCCTGTGGGTAAGACAAGTTGTTTTGACCATGTGAAAACTCACTGTATCCCCAGGGGAGAGGGGAACATCTCAGTGAGAGGCCAAAGGACACTGGATCCTTAAGAGGAAGAGGCACTTCCCACCTTCTATTAAAAGCTTTTTTTTTTTTTTTCATATTTGTTAAATCAATTAGAGAATTAAGCCTCCAGCCCCTGTAGCTTGACTTTTCTCTTTCACCTGATAACAACACAGTTTGAACAGTTCACAAAATGCTGGTGCCTATGTGAGATAACAAAGCCACCTCACCAGCTGAAGAGCTTTTCCTTCCTCTGCCATTCATATTTTTCAGACCTAGACAGCCCCATCCTACAGCCACTTGGAGACTCAGGTAATTCTCCCTACCTTCTCAGCTCCTTCTCCCCACAGTGCATAGGGCACAGCACCAAATCTTTGCAACTACTGAAATGGCCTCTTTCATGCAAGAAAACAAGCTCAATTATTCTAATCCCACAAGGAACACAAGGACCATTTTTGCCTTAATATTGACTCATCATCTGTTTCAGATTTCAGCCCATCGTTAACGTGAAACTATTGTTTAAATTAGTGACTTAAACAATTTAAGATTCACTCAAAACAGCAGAAGCAGCATAGAAATGCTGTGCAGTGGGCTAAGTCTCCAAGCTTTTCAGTATGAGGATAACAAGCTCTTAACCTCAACCATTTTCTTATGAAAATTGAGTAAGAACCCCAAAAGGGTCCACCTACGAGCCACACAAAACCTGCTTGTTTCAGTTTGCAGGATCTCAGTGGATTACTTTGGGTTTAGGCAACCCCCAAACTGACACCTAACCACCTTACAAGGGCTGCTGATTCCAGACCTTACCTGGAGAAGAGGGAAGATTCTACTCTGTTCTTCTTACCTTTATCTGCTGAAGAAGGAAGAAAGCCCATGGCCTCCTTCCTTCCAAAGTTACGATGTTTTCCCAAGTGAGGGTTCTCAAACCAATAGGTACCACCTGAAAGCTTTTAGGAGGGAGAGATATGCCAATTTATCTGCTTCCTACTCAGCCACAGAAGGGGGCAATGCTCATCTGCACCCTTTACTTCTGCTGATGACTTATAATTGAAGAGTCCCAGCTGAAGCCAATCTGAGAGACCTCCCAAAGTTTGGCAGTGGCCCTCAGCAGTCCTCACCATGACCATTGATTGGGGTGTTGCTGATTAGAGGGTGAGCACACCAGGCTGTGCAGCACCCACAAGCTTGCTCTTCCAGTAACAATGACCTGGTTGTGTCAGAGAACATGTTGTCTAAAAAAATTTAGACAGCACCAAGCTCTCATTAGGACCTTTCTTAATGGGGCACCCAAGGCCCTGTTGTTGCAAGCAAAAAGCCTGCACCCAACGGCTCTGTATTTGTCTGTATTGCAAACACAAGCGATGCAAACTTTCTCTGCCAGTTAGAGGACACTGTTGGGGCTTCAGTAGTCAAGGTCAAGACAACGTTAGTCGGCTCTGATAGAGCATGAGGAGGTAAATCATTCTGTGCAACTCAGAAGTCATTCAGATGGTACTTTTGGCATTGTCCCTCTCGCCCCTCTTCGTCTTGTTCTTCTATCTTACTCGTC
>Ga0181612_155967_pt1 | contig 13878 bp, 12 predicted proteins | sample HoacroProtozoa21_FD_119630 | JGI IMG/M metagenome (GOLD analysis project Ga0181612, IMG submission 119630) | Hoatzin crop microbial communities from Cojedes, Venezuel. Combined Assembly of Gp0051906, Gp0051904, Gp0051908
CTATTCGTCCCATGTTTTATACATTAAAAAAGGACTCTTGGAGGCTGGGGTATTCTGTGACTGCTTGATGGCCTCAGGTTTTCTTCCTCCAAGCTTACTGAGAAGTCAGGGTTGGCTTTAGGGACAGACTGGTGACTGGACAGGGAGCAGAGGAGCAGCCAGGGGAAGAAGGCAGTAAACGGCCGTTGAGTCGGGCGGCTGGGGGCGTGGGACAGCGCTTCTGAAGCGGTGGCGAGGAGGAGGAAGGGAAGGCCGGGCTGGAAGAGGCGGCTGTGTAGGAGATGTGGACTGCTGTTCTCGGCAAGGCAGCCGGGCCCTTTTGGGCGGCCGTACAGTAGCAAACGCGGGCGAGGGGTACGAGCTTTGGGGATGTGCTGCAGCCAGCCACAGCCTTGCCAGTACGTTTTCTCCTTCTGTATACGTGTAACTGCACTTCCGATAAAGGCTCTGGATAAAAACCACTTGACAAGAGGAAAACTTGGAAAAATAACACCTGCAAGCTAGAGGAAAAAGCTTTGAAGTCCTAAAAGCAAATGTTACGCTCATGAGGAACAAACTTATTTTGGTTTCTAAAATGTAATGTAAGGACTGTCCTGTCAGCACAGGCAAACTAGGAGAGGATTATTTGGTGCCGGGGAGAGTGTGTCTTGGTTTTGGTCGGGTTTGCTGTTCGGGGGGGGTTTTTGAGCTGGTCGATGAGTTTGACAGTTGACTCTCTCTTGGTTGATCAGTTCCCAGGATATCTCTACTCTGTTGGATTTCTAACCAGCGTGAAAAATGGACCTCTCTGACTTTGTTTTGGGCTAGAGAATATTGTTGGTACCAGAGGGCAGTGCTGCTGTTAGTTCTGTAGCCCAGCTTATTGCGTTACTTCAGAGAATCTTGTCCAGCTTTCTGAGTTGCTCAACTAACAAGCATGGTGTGGTGCAGTCCTTGTTTCACAGCGAATGTCTACGCGGAGGCAAGGCCACAAAGACCTCGGGAGGGATGTGAGATAAATACCCGCCAGTTCCCGGCTGACTCTGGCTGATCTTTGATTCCGCACAGTGAGAAGAGGAGACGTGTTGGCAGCATGGAGTGGCATTCGTCCGCTGGTCACAGACCCCAACTCCAAAGACACGCAGTCGATATCCCGGAATCATGTTGTTACTGTTAGTGATAGCGGCCTTGTCACCATAGCAGGTACTGGAAGTTCTCTTAAAGTATGGCTTTGTTGTTCTGCCCCAGTGTTTTCTGTTCAAAACTTTTGTTGTTACAGGATAATCCTTCATGTTCCTGTGGCTAGGTAATGATCTGTGAGTGGTAGCACTGGCTTGTTGGAGCAAGTCTAGTAAGAATAATCTGTTATATAGAAGATATATAGTGCATACCAACTTCGTATTCTGCTTGCTTTCCCTAAATAAAGAAGTGAACGTGTGGTTACAGGTGGGAAGTGGACAACCTACCGGGCCATGGCGCAGGACACCATTGATGCGGCTATTCAGGCACACGATCTGAAGGCAGGTTCCAGTAAGACCATCGGACTGCAGCTGCAAGGGGCTGAGGACTGGAGTCCCACGCTCTACATTAGGCTGGTCCAGGACTATGGACTTGAAAGCGAGGTGAGTTGTGGTTTCTGTTGATGCTGTGATGTTTCTGTGTTGGAGGGGTTTGTTTTCCCAGTGTAAATTGTACAAAGGTCTGTTGAGCCTGACAGAAGCTTATTGTCTGGCCGGGGCAACGGTAGCTCTAGCAAAAATAAAGTCTAGTAATTGTTCTTCTCTTCTTCCCTTTTTCCTTCCCGCTTATCTGGACTGTTTCCTGCTTCAACATGTTAGGACATGCTAGGGTCTGTCTTCCTCTGAGCCCAACGGGATCTGTACTTCAGATGTGCTTGCAGTGTCGCAGAAGAGTTGGAGCGTCACTAGGCGCAGTTCGGTTGATACATACATAGTGCTGTCAGTGCTGGTCTAACCCATCCACAGTGCAAGTCATTTCCCCCCCCACAATCAAAATCTAAGACCCTCTTCAGCCTATTTGTTATGGGTGATAAGAGAATTGACAAGAAAAACGTGTATATATTTGATGCGCTTTCAGAAGCGTACTGAATTGGTTTTCAACTCCACAGGTGGCTCAGCATCTAGCTTCGACGTATGGTGACAAGGCTTTTGAGGTGGCCAAAATAGCCCAAGTTACAGGAAAGAGGTGGCCTATTGTTGGAAAGCGCCTTGTGTCTGAATTTCCTTATATTGAAGCTGAGGTATGTGGAAAAACTACATAATGTTCTTCGATTGCCTTCTTGGGATAAGCAGGTTCTAGAGCAGGTGGGTCTCGCTCTGTAAAACATCTCCATAAGCCCTTTCCTTTGGTGAGGTCCAAATTCTTTTCTGTTCTTGTTCTTCCCCTTCCCCGGAGCATGCTTTATTTTTATGTTTGTATGCTTATATAGATGCATATTTTTTAATATATATAATTAATTAAATATTAATAATTATATAATGTCTGGTTTTTTATTTCATATTTACACGTTTGATCTCAGATGCATTTTATAAAACGTTCCAAGGAAGAGGGAGCTTTTCAAACCCTTCACTTGGTTGGGTGGGAACTAGTTACAGAAAGTTCGTTTTAGATAACCAGCCCAGCAGTGCGGTTTGTGATGCTAAACAGAATTTCCAGCAATGCTTGCCTACTTCCTCATCTGCATTTTTCCCCTTGTCTCATTGTTCTAGGTTGTCTATGGCGTTAAAGAGTATGCCCGCACGGCAGTGGATATGATTTCCCGACGCACCCGCCTGGCATTTCTGAATGTGCAGGCTGCAGAGGAAGCCCTGCCAAGAATCGTAGATATAATGGGGAAAGAGCTTAACTGGAGCGAGCAGAAAAAAACGGTACAAAGGGCCTTTTTCATCTGAAACTGTTTTGGTTTTCTTAAGTAGTTTCCATGTTAACGATCTAAATTAATTGAATAGGAAACTTCAAGTGATGCTTTCTTCCTGAGAGAATGATTCACTTGGCGTATTTCGTTAGAAAGACTTTATCAAAATAGCTGTGAGAGGAGCTGGTATGGGCCACGGGGTGGAGGGGGGAGTGAAGAGCTGTATGCTGTTGTTTCCCGACTTTACAGATGAAAGCAAACGTTACTATCCTATTTCTGTTGAAGTATTTAGTCTGTGGACACTTGTCAACAGATCTGCCTCAGAAAAGAAGGATCTTGTAGACTGTGCCACTCCTTTTTGTCTGTTGTATCTTTTGAAAAGTGGTGATACTGAGCTTGCACCATTCTCTGGCCCAAATTAGTTTGTAAGGTCATCGTTAGCTTCCTTTGCCCCCAGTGGGTCTCGTGGTGTTGGCAGTAGTCTCTGCCTAAGCTACTGGCTGTGTGCCTGCTCTGTAGTGAGCACACTTCAGTCGGGTGACTGCCCCTCATGAAGACATCTGCTGTGCGTGCACAGAGTTGCACCCTACAGCCCTGTTTCGATCTCCATGAACTGCCAGGAGTGCTTTGGGTACCCAGCTTAGATGTAGACGTCCTGCCCCTGCTGAACCACCGCAGCGTGTATGTTACCGACTATCGCTGCTTTCTGTTCTCGTAAAAAGAGAAATGCCCAGGATACTGGGGGCTTCCCTGGCACTGTCTGTGAAACCTGCTAGCCAGGAGGAAGCTTAACTTCTGGAAGGAGCTCATCCGAGTCCTGCTGCGACCCTAAAGCCTCCCCACAGAAATGCACGAAGAAAGGGCTGCCACCATGTCATGCTTGTGAGCTGTGTGGCTTGTGTGCATGCATGGTGAGCAACCTCGCAGTCAGAGGGGTGTGTCTGACCCTCACCCAGTGAGATTTGCTCTTACAATAATTTACCGTGTTAAACAAAGCTGTATCATGTCTGCCATCACAATAGGTTAGAAACTGGGAAGCTTGCAAAGCAGAGCATCTGAAACCAGCCTGTCATCACAGTTACGTGGACAGCCGTAGCTGTAGCTGGGGAGATAGGCACCCGCTCTCACTGCGACCTGCAGGAAGGAAAATTAACAAGCACTGCACGGGCGTGTAAGATGCACAAAGCTGTCTGTGCGTGTGTGAGCTCGCTAATGGCAGCAGAGCCGTCTCTCAGTGTCCAGTGGGGTTGCTTTTGGAAGAGTCTTCTTTTCTTTCAAATGAGGCTAAACCCCCCCTGAGATAGTGACCATCTCTCCTGTAACCAGTCTCGGGCCATGCTGAAGGGCTGCATTTTTAGAGCAGGCTTGCATGTGCTGTATTTCAGCTTGACGGACGAGGCAATTCAATGCCTGTCCAGAAGAGCATTCTTTACTTTAGATCTTAGAGTAAGACCATTGAATAAGTCTTTGTTGGTTTGGGACTTTCAGACTAATTTGTGTGCTTGCTTTGAAGTATGTAAGAGTAGTCTGGTATGGTTTAGTTACTCTCCTAACACGCCTTCACGAACAAGTCTCTGCTAGATGAAGTGGCTTATAGGTACGTGCCTGGGAATCTTTTACTGCTGCTGCGGCTGTTACTTCGCGTGCGTACGCTTGCGTCACTGCCGTGTGGGCTTCTCACCTCGGTGCCCCGCTGCTGGAGGCTGGTGGCACTCTTGGAGCCGTGGTTGGTGTACCTGTCCCTGCAGAACAACGCTGTGTGTAGGGCAGTTTAACGCTTCCTAGAACAGGGGGCAGGGAAGGCCTTGCACTGAACTTCAGGCAATACGTTGATCTCACTACCGTCAAGAAAACCGGTTTAAAACCTAAAGGACCTGCCTGGTGTTCCGCCTCCTGATTTTGTTCTGGTTTTAGACAGGTAGGTGAAGCATTGCGCAAAGATACCGGCTGTGAGTTCAGTGGCATTTTGTAGGCCTGACCTGCAAGTCCCGTTCCTCACGAAGCAGGGAGATGTGCCGTGTGTGACTGAAGGCGTGGTGCGGTCCTGACGGCGTTTACAGTCATTAGAAGGTTTTGCTAGACTTGATGTCTCTTCTCAAGACTAAAAAGTGCCTAAGTTTAACTTGTTTTTTAAATACTTTTCAGCTACCATCTGCCTAACTTTTGGACCTTAGATAAATTCTAGTGAAGCGGAAATGGCTAATAATACTACATTGAAAATAATTGTGTAAGAACTTGCTATTTATACAGTTTTTCTTTTTTGGTGTTGTTGTTGTAGGAAGAACTTGAAGCTGCTAAAAAATTTCTTTATTATGAAATGGGCTACAAAGTAAAATCGGATCAATTAACAGACAGCTCTGAAATCAGTCTAGGGCCTTCAGATATTGAAAGGTAAGTAAAGAGTTCCCTGTGCTGCTGAGAATTGATACCTGTCATTCTTCTGAGTGCAGTTTTCCCCACTGGTAATCCTAATCTTGCAGGTACAAGAAGCGATTCCACATGTTTGATAAGGACAAGAAAGGGTTTATTACTATACTGGATGTGCAGCGTGTCTTGGAGGTAATGTTTCCGTGCCTTCTTTTAGTTTCCCTTTGAAGCCTCTTGTCTGAATTTCAGCGTGTAGCATAAACAGTGCTGAACAGTCCAGTTGACATACTTCTGTGGTTTCTTTATCTTGTCTAGAGCATCAGCGTGCAAATTGCCGAAAACACACTCCATGAAATTCTAAATGAAGTGGATCTGAACAAGAATGGGCAGGTGGAGCTCAATGAGTTTTTGCAGGTAGGTGTTTCTTTGCTGCAGAGAAGCTGTAACTTTAACGACCAAAGGCGTAGGTGTTCAGAGTTTTTCCCCGCTTTGCTGAAGGGCTGGCTTGGAGACTGGGTGAGTGTTGCCTGGGTGAACGCTGCAGTGTGGGTGCTGTTTGCCAGCTACAAGAGAAGCGGCGTGCACAGCTGTCCTCAAGCAGCCTTGAAATTCAAGGATTTTTTCGTGTGCAGAAAAAATGAGACCCAAAGAACAGCTCCAGTTTACAAAGTATACCACAATACAGACCTGAATTTGGCTTTTTTGATACAGAAATGCTGTTTAAATATATTCAAAGTGGTACAATTGTCCATCAGAAGGTACATTGCACAGTTACGCACACTGACATTTGTCTGGGCCTGTGAAGTGGTTAGTACTTTCTAAACTGTTTTGAATATTTTAAAGAATGAGCTTGTGGTTAAAGCACATCCAGTCCATTTAATCCCATCTTAACTCCTGGACTGGCTAACGTTGTCGCAGTTTGTATGAAAGACGTTGCACTGAGAACCCACAAGTCTGCTGTTTACAGGGCTTTGTAATAAAATTAAGGGTGCTACTGGAACGTTTGTTTGCCCAGCCCCTCTTGCGTGCGCAGTTTGCCAGCCAGCGTTGTTTTTGTGGAGTCTTTCTCGGTGTGGTATTTCAAGTGACTGCCATGTCTTTCCTGCATGGTGGCAATGATGAATGCCGAACATGAGATAAATTAATGCTGGGGATTTTGGTCAATGTCAGCCCTTTCTTCACTGTGTCAAGTTAAACAAACAAGATCAAGGCAAAGGAAATGGTAATTGTCTCTCTTGAGATGAGCTGTAGATAAGAGCAGCATTGTTGAATCTAAATGCAGAAAATTTTCACAGGTTGTGTCCAGCATTAGAAAAAAGGACTATTTATTTGCCTAAAATGCAGCAATTTGGCTGGGTAACTGAAATGCACTTGGGGGAAGGGGGGGAAAAACCCCCAGACAAACCATGAAGGGGGGAAAGAAGAAACAATAGCTCTGGGAGTTTCAGCTTATGTATTCAAATACAGGAGAAAATCACAGCTGTTCTTCTGGCTGTTGAAAAGGATCTTCCTCTTGCATCCCTTGGCATGTGAAACCTTTCATGGGGGGGGTAACCCACCATTTGCTGTGTGGGCTGTGTTAAACTCTGATTTGGTTAGTGTGGATACACTGTGGTTAAGAAGTTGAAACAACTAATAATTATGTCTGTGGATTTTTTGGTGGCTTTCTGGGGTTTTTGCTTTACTGTGCTGCATAGTATCGTTAGGGGTTGCCTGCCCTAAGTCATAATATCTGTAACATATAAAAGGCAAGACAGTGCTTTGGGATAGCTTCACAGTTACTGTTGTGAAACTGTAGCTCTGTGGCCGCTGGCTGCTGCTGTCCCTTTCCCGGTGCAGCCTGAGCACTGAACGCCGGTGGCTGGCCCTGCAGTAGCCGTCACTTGTGCCTATGGCCCCCTTCCCGTAGGGCAGAGCACGGCACCCGGGAGCGGCTGCGTCGCCAGCTGCACAGCGGGAAGTGCGGTAAGAAAATTAACAGGAGGTTGCCATGGAAGGAACAAAATACATTAAATGTTTGTTTAATTTTTTTAATGGATCTGTTAAGTCAGTTCCCAATACTTTCGTGTTTGCTTTCTGAAAACTTTCAAGTAATTGCATTTTACCGCAGAACGCTTGTGGAAAGCCATGTGCAAATATTTGTGGACGTTTATATTAGAATATAGGAACACCTTGTACCAGGGTGGCTGCGCAGCCCTCCGGGTGGGGAGCAGAGCCGTGCCAAGTGCCTGCGTTTGGCCGACTGCGAATTGCCAGCGCAGCTCCAATAATGCTCGTGTCGGAACTGGTCCCGGCAGACACCGATGCTTACAGGTGTTTCACGAAGAGAAAGCGGACTGCAGTGATCGGTCTGTAGTGCAAACGGGTCGTTCCGCCGCGGCCGGGAGGCAGAGCTGGGACAGGCTCTAGGGGCACGCAGAGCTGTCCCGTGGCAGTGACCGTTCTTCTGAAGACGTGCATGCAGAAGCCTATGCTGCTGTCACCCATGCTTGAGAAAGGGGGGGACCTCGGGAGCTGGTTTTGATACGTATAGGCAAAAATGGCCCCATGTTAGATCAGGAGGAAGCTTTTTTCCCAGTGGCAGATTGCCTCTTGGGGTCTTGACAGATCTGCAGACAAACTCTTGTTGTCATGGTGGTGCCGAAGGACCAGCCATCTTTTTTGTAGTCACCTCCCCAGAGAGCGTGCAGCGGAGTTGGACGAGGCAGACACCGGACTGGCAGTCGAGTGTATCGCCAGGCCGGGTGTGCGAGGACAGTGCCTCTCCTCTGCGGGCTCCCTGTCCGTGGGGAGGGAGAACGCCGGCCCAAGCGGCCCTGGACTTGCCGTGCTGGCTGCAGCTGCTGCTCTCGCTGCTGCTGGGGCTCTGCTTCCCGACCCCATCGGCCGCCCTGCCGCCGGGCTGCGCGGGGCTCGCGGTGCCTGCGAGTGCAGGGGGTGATTCCAGCCGAGAGAGCACGGGCTGCCCTTCCGTCCCGTCCCGTCCCTTGCCTCCCCTCCCGGGGACTCGCTCCTCCTTCGGCAGGGTTGATACCGCGTTTGCATAGGTCCAGCTGCAGATGCGATTAATAGCTCTTCCTATGGACGGGAAGGGATCTGAAGGCTGCTCAGCACTCGATGGGAGTAAGAAATTGCATTTTGTGAGTGCCGAGTGCTTTCCACAGTAGGCTTTGACAAGCTGGCTGCATGTAATTTCAAGTCTAATGCTCACTTTATCCATGGGATAAAAAAGAATTAACTAAAATCTTAGCACCAGTGTGTGTTCGTTAAGATAGAGCTGAGTCCAGTTTCAAGGACTTAAAGGCAAATTAGTTTTAAAAGTCCATAAAGGAATTTGGATTTGAAAAAATTGTGGAAGTCAAGTACACTGTCTCTGCGAAGAAGGGCATATGAGTGAGAAAGGGTGTGATCAGGGTATGATCAGTGGCAGATCAGGAGCCGTGGCGTTCTGTTAGTTACATCTTTCTGATATTTAAAAAAAAAAAAGGGGGGGGCAAAAACCCCCCACCTGTGAAATAGGCGGGCTGTCCTACGTGCCTAAATGTCACTGAAAAACGGAGAGACCCCCGGAGTCGGTGGCTGCCTGCGCTGTTGCTTCCCACCAGGTTGTGTTTGGTGCTCCTGCTCTGCTGCCGCCCGGGCCTGGCCAGAGCCTTTGCTGACGCTGCTGGGAAGTGGCAGGCGGCTTGGGGCTGGATCCCTGAGGCTGTGCAGCCGTGGGGAAACCGGTTCTGTGTGCTCATGGGCACTTGGAACGGCTCGCCCACCCTTCAGACCGCAGCTGTGTCGGTGTCCCCCGCCCGCGGCCAGCCGTGTCCGCACACCAGCGGGGTGACTCCTGGGGTCCCACCCCGCACGCCGTACCGGTGGGGGGCTCGTGCGGTGTTCCTGAGGGCCTGGGCTGGTTGCAGGTACCCCGCTGCTCTGGCCTCTGCTGTGCGGAGCTGTGCCGCCTGGCTCGGCTCTTTGTCTTGCAGATGAGCTAACGGGCGCTCTCCCTCTTGTGTCTTAAGCTGATGAGTGCCATTCAGAAGGGCCACGTCTCTGGAAGCCGGCTGGCTGTGCTCATGAAGACTGCCGAGGAGAATCTGCGTCAGCGGGTGGTGATTCCGGTGGACCGGAGCGGTGGTGGGCTGTGAGTTCAAGCGCAACGTCTGCTCACAGCCCCAGCTAACGGAGACGCGTAGCTGCGCCTCTGCCGAAAAACATTCCAGTGCTGCTGACTGCCCTTGCTTGTTCCAGGTGACCGGTACCTGCCCATCGGTGTAGCTCTTACGAAAACACATCGGTGCGTTTGTTCTCGTTGGTAATGATTTTCCGCGCAGCTCTTACGACTCCAGTATGTGGCCTTTTGGACTGGGTGTTCTTCTGACATAGGAGTTTAGTAACAGGGGTTCAGGAGTACAGTCAAGGAAGCTCGGGGTGCACACGCCAGCACGCGTGCACATGCTGCCTTGTTCACTCGCTTGTCTATCACCTCTACCTTTAAAGAAAACAACGCTCAGAAAGTGAATCCTGCCGTTAAATGCGCCGCGTTGAGTTTCGCAAATACGCGTTTGGTGTTTGAAAGCTGCTGAGCTGTGCTCTGCGACGAGGAGCCGGGGAGGGGCAGCTGGTGTCCCGAAAGGCCCGCAGCCGACGCTTCCCGGGGTGGTCACTACGGTGAAGAGCTGTCCCCAGCCCTCCGTAGGTGGCTGGGCCTGCGCTCTCGAGTTATTTCGGTGGTACCAACACTTGGCCGGACAAAAATACCGGCAGTATGAAGCTGGAACACTACAAGACATCTTGATTAATCACCCAAGCTAATGATTTAGTGAAAAACTAGGGGACAGCTTTCCTTTCTCCCGTGTTAATAAAAATAAGCTTCCTTTACTGAGCAGCCTTGTCTCGCAGGTGGTGTGTTTGTGCTGCGAGGTGCTGCGTGCTGTGCCCAGCTTTGGGCGAACACCGGTGATGCGCAGAACACGGCAGGATTTGCTAGCGGAAGTCTGAACTGTTTCTTTAAAAATTCTCAAGCACAAAGTGAAACAATGACATTTGCTTTGCATTCCACTAACTTTTATAGAAAAGCGAAAGGGCTATTTTTCAGCAGATTAGTGGAAAAAAATTTTAAAAACCCCAAAAAAGACGGCCCCTCACTTGGGCGGTGGTCAGCAGCGTTGTGTCTGGCTGTTTGTCCTTGGACTGGCTGGGTTCAAGGTCAGGTGGGAGATTTCTGCCTAATGTAGAACCAGGAAGGGAAAAACCTAATGATGGTTTATTGATGAATTTGTCAGTCTCTTCTGTTCTTTGAGTATAAATAGCAATTTACAACTCAAAACAAGCTTCAGTTCCAAGGTACCAGAATTTCTACTTGTATAAAATCTGCTATATTTTATTGTCACCGCTTTCACTAGTGGAAAATAACAGAACGGGAATGAACAGCAAAGATGTCTTTGATATTTTAAAATGGAAAATGATTACACAAAATGGAGATGCTGAGGAGTGTTAGTATGTAGCATGGTAAGTACCGATGTTGTGTTTGGCTGGAGAGGCATAGCCCTCTAAAAAAAAAAAATTCAGGTGTTTAAAAATAGTAGATAAAAAAAGGGGGCAAGCCTCATTTAAAATTCAGTAATATTTCTGTCGGTCCAAACAATTAGTAAAATCCGGAGAGGAGGAGACCGTCTCGTGTAAAATGCCTTTTGGGTGGTTTTTGCACGTTAATTTTGTGTTTGGACGCTGCCTCGTACCAAACTGCAGGTATTGCTGAGGGGTTATGGCTTTTCCACTTCGCGGCCGGTGCTGGCGAGGCACCGTCGGTGCGAGTGAGGAGTTGGCGCGTTTGGCAGCGTGAGGGTGGTGTTGGGAGCAGAGGGGTTGGTTTGGGTGGTCCTGTAAACTTTGCTGTTTGGAATACGTTCAGCACATCCAGGTAAAGTATGCCAGCGCGTGGCACAGCTGTGTGTTTCCAAACCCCTTTCTCAGATAGGAGTGCAGAAACAGGTTTTACACAGACTGCAGAACTGGAGGGAAATGAATGTGCAGTACACAGGTTATTTTGGTTCAGTGAGCAAGGAGAGGAGGAAGGGGGACTAGGATTCGACTAGTAACAATAATTTAAAGGGGGGGGGGAAGTAAAAGTAATGAGATCTTTTCCAGGCAACAGAAAAAAAATGCTTACAATATTAAACATCTTTTGTATGGTTTAAAGAAAGTCTCCTCCACTCCTCTATAAATGGCACTGTTAAGAATTAATAATACAAGTTTACCTGGAAAGCCAGGATTTTCTGCTTTGTACCCAAAATATCCTCTTTGTTCTCTTGTTCTAGTGATATTGCATACAGACTGTGACTTTGGGATTTTCTTGGCTGTGTGTGTGTCCTCCGATAGGAATTTGCTTTGCATCTTGGGCACTTTGCTGTCACGCTTCTCTGCTCCTCTTCTCTGCTCGTACGGCACAGCGAGATCGTGTACGACTGCCCTGTGCAGCAAGAGAAGATCGCGTGTGTTACTGAAAACAGCTACATCTGCACATGGAAAAAAACTATTTATTTATCACCTCACATTTGTTTGCAGGAACGTTAGCTTTGGCGTGGTGATTTTTGTTTTTTCGTGTGCAGGTGCTGTAGGAAGGGTTGTAAATGTCACTGGCTTGCATTGCTCGGCTCCTGCGTGGAAAAACAGGAAGGCGTTTTTTTCTTTGAGGTGGGAGATGGCGTTCTGGCTGGGGGTCAATCTGTGGTGTGAACAATGTGCCCGCCTGGGGCAGGGGGTGCGTGCGCACGCGGTGTTTCCACACCTGCATCCACGCTGCGCGTTCTACCGGTGGCACTTGGGCGTTTCGGTAGGTTGCTGTTCGAGGCTGAACTGCTCAATGCTGTCTTGGAGGCTGGGGTGTCATTTTTATAACTGTCTTGGTGTTTTACTGCCGTTATTTATTACTTTTGATATACAGAATGAGCCGCATGCATTTATAGAGCAATAAGAGGATGTATTTAATGTGCCTGGTTTTTAACTGAGTAAGAACTGAAAGCATGAATCAATAAAACTGATTAAAAATGGTCCCTTCACTGGCAGTTTGTTGTGGCAGTTACAGAAATAACTTTGATTAGCCTTGAAAAAGTTTATTTTTAAGGGACAACTGTTCAGATAGATGCTGCTTGGTAAACATGACACAATTTTGTCCATGCGTTCCCGATTTAGCGCAGAATTTAGCGCTTCGTAGTTTAAAAGTGAAAATTAGGAGTTAACACAGCGCTTAGCATTCTCGGGACGTGGGAGCTGTGGTGTTCGCCGCTGACACCCAGGGTGAGGTGTTCTGCGCTGCCGCCTCGTGCTAAAATTGCCGCCAGCCGCTTGGCCTGGGTTTTGGGGGTGGAGGGTGTGGAAATGCCAGTCGTGAGTGTTCCTTTGCACACTGATGAATTTTATCATAACTAAAATCAATAGAAATGAACGGAAGAGATTTCATAATCCATTTTGATCATTTTACGTGTCAAGTTAGTCCAGGGTTGCCATGTGTTGATGAATGTTCTGACAGAAAAAATGCTATATATTTTCATTGTCAGTAAATCAGTAAAGCTGTTACCAGTTTTAACGCAATTTTTATAATCTCCATATTATTTTATAGGTTTTAATTTACACTTGTAATAGGGATGTTCCACAGCTGTGAGGCAGCTGTGCGGAGTGCAGGGGTTGTGTACGTGCAGCCAGAGCAGCTCCCCTCCGCGTGTCCCCCCAGGAAGAAGCAGCGCCGCCACCTCCGGAGTAGAATTACAAAGATCACAAATTCTGTCTCATCTGTGGTGTGTAAGCAATATGTCAGAAACCGTTTGCTACGATCATCTTTGTCCCGAATATTCTGCGGTGCTGAAATCGCCTTGGGCCATGATCCTGAACCGCTCCTCAGCGCAGAGGAACGTGAGTGTCTCTCAAGCAGCGTTTTGGGGCTGGCTTCCCTTGCTCTGCACGGTTTCTCCACTGAAGGTTCAAAAATCCAGATTTATTGCAGCGTATGTTCCCTTGCGCTCTGCAGCTGGTTTTAGCCATACGATACGGAATATCATAGCAACATTAATATTTAAGCGCCGATGCCTGAGCTGGGTGTTCCCCGTGTCAGATACGAACTGATTGCATCTGTTGTGGGGAGAAACCCATTTTCCGTGGGGACGGCTCGCGGCTGCCGCGGCCGTGCCGTTTCTGCTGGCTGGCACGGAGGGGTTCTGGGGCGCGTGGGGGTGTGTGGCCGCCACGCTCCAGCCCCCGTTGCCCTGTTTCCCCAGCCCCCTGCTTTCTGCGTGCCGGAGCGCTGGCCGCGCGGAGCGTGGGCACCGCCGCTGCCGGGGCCGGCCCTGGCCGGCTGCCTCTCGGAACCGGTACCTCCTCCGCGGGGAAGGTGCTGCTGGAGCGGCCGCGCGCTGGGAGGATCCCCCCGCTGCTTGTTTTGCAAATAAAGGCAGAGGTGAAATTGTGCTCCCCGGAGAGAGCCCTTGGCTTGCTCGGCTGCTTTCACAACAGCCTTGTGCAAGGGCTGCCGCGTGGGTTAGGTTATCCGGTTGGGTGGGAGCCGGGGGCCTGGTTTCTGTAAAATCTGGGGAAGTTCTAAGTGCGTTTAACTGAACTTGACCCTTGGGAGGTGGGGGCATGGGGCGCGGTGCGTCGCCTGCCCGCCGGGC
>Ga0181612_127252_pt1 | contig 13876 bp, 4 predicted proteins | sample HoacroProtozoa21_FD_119630 | JGI IMG/M metagenome (GOLD analysis project Ga0181612, IMG submission 119630) | Hoatzin crop microbial communities from Cojedes, Venezuel. Combined Assembly of Gp0051906, Gp0051904, Gp0051908
GCCGGGCGGGCTGACCCCACCTGGCCAAAGAGAGCAGGGTATTCCATACCACGTGCTGTCATGCTGGGTTCCGGTGGGGGGGGGTGGAGCTGGACAGCAGGAAATCACTTGCGGCACAGTAGTTCGCTGCGCCGGTCATGGAGGGCAGCTCTGTGGGTTGTGTGGTTTGTGCTGTGTTTTCCCTTTATCTGTATCAATGTTGTTTCATGTTCCCTTTGTTTGATGTTCTGTTAAACTGCCCTTATCCCTACCCACCAGTTTCTGCCTGTTTCTTTCCATTCTGCTCCACGCCCCGACGGGGGGAGGGGCGTCCACGTGGCGCTTTTGTTGCTGGCTTCAGCCAAAACCAGAACACCAGTAAAGTAAAGGACTTCTTTCCCCTTGGCGAACATCAAATAGAGTAGGGGACAAGGAGTTGCGTGAAGTGTTTAGGACAAAGTCAAAGCACATCTAAAACTGCACAGAAGTAGAGCACAACTCAAATCTGCTCTGTAGTTCAGTGAGTGTCAATAATGCTCTGGTATGTTTTGTATACCTCAATATATTCCTGAGATAGCTGAAAAAAGTTAAAATACAATGGAAAAAATATTATTTCTGAAACAGCCAAAGAGCCTGAAAAATATGAAAGGCAAGATTTGTGGGTTTTCCAGAGAGTTTGGTTCTCATCTACATCTACAAGAAATTTAGCGATGCCTTCCAATTTCTTGATGTCTATCCACCAGTCATATGTTTTTCTACTTTTACTGTACAGATTATTGTGTTATGTCTACAGCAGAGATAGCGCTAGGGGCCTCAAACCTCCTAAGTTCCAGCATGCATTGTAACCTCTTTGACATGTGGGCAGATCTTTGGCCTGACTACTGAGAGTATTGCCTTGAATGTGGTTAGCTGATCACACAGCATAGGTGTAAATTCAGCAATTATTTAAACGTGAAATAGTGAACAATTGGACTACTAAAATGTGCAGTGTGTAAAATAGTGACAGCAAGAGATCATAAAGATTCTTTTGAACAAACCCCAAAGAACACCAAGCAGAAAGATTTGTTCCCAAGCATGAAGCATTAAAAATTTTTGTCTAAAAATTGCCAAATACTGACAGGTTAGTGAAGCTCCCCAAAGCTTAATAGTTGTCTACCTTAATATCAAGCGAGGGGTGGGATTTCCTGCTCGCTTATGCGGTCATCAGATTTCATGATCACAACTATGACCATTTTATTACTAAAACAAGAAAGAACAATTTTAAATAAATAAAAACTCAAGTAACCCAATAGAAATTAATTACCTGAAAGACAGATGAAAAAAGAAGATATTCAAAAGTCATCTGGACATGGTCCTGGGCAACTGGCTTTAGGTGGAACTGCTTGAGCTGGGGGCATTGGACCAGATGACCTCCAGAGGTTGTTCCTGCCCTCAGTCATTCTGTGATTATGTGAAAAACAATGAACTAGTATTACCTTAATGTAAGTCAGAAATAAATGAATGGAGGTAAGCAAGCATGATTCTAATTTCTGCTGATAGGTTCTGAAGGTGTTTTAAAAATGACTTATAGGCATTAATATCAGAAGGAGATGATAGATGTAGATATGCATCCAGTCAATTATCTGCTCGCTTTCCCTTCTATTCCTGTTGTATTCTCATATTTTGAGAGACCAGTTCAAGTCATGCAAGCTTTATACTTCCCTGACAATTTAAATTGGCAGCTAAAGACAACATAACTCTTAAAATTTCTTTCTAATCACCTTCTTTGACAGGCAGCTCTTTAGTGTCCCTCCTGGATGTGCTACTAGACACTTCAGTGAAATCCCATCTGAAAAATATCTCTGTTATTTTACTTAAAAATCTATTTCATAAAAAACAACCATACCCACACACACACAACAGAATCCATTGAAATGTATAAACAAATTATTAAAAAAATATTAATATAATGCTTATACTTTCACTTTTTTTTTTGCTTGTTTCCACTACTCAGTGAATTACCTCTAGCAGTAAGCTCCTGTCTTTTACCTGTAAATTGGGAAGCATAAAATAGACAAAAATGATAAAAGGTTTGTAGCTCTAGAGAAGATTTTCTTCCTCAAAGCTTGAGTATGTATCTGAAATAGATTTCATATAATTCAGCTTCACATTCTGTTGAAATGCAAATTCATAAGTACGTGTATATAGAGAACTGAGATGCTTGAATGATAATTCACAGTGAGAATTTCTTCTCAGTAAGTCTGATGCATATAGTGCGCATACTTGCTGAGCTAAAACCATCCCTCATTTTTCAAATGAATATCTAAGATATCTTTAGAAGCTCAGCAAGGGTTTCTAATCAACGCAAGTCAATACACCATCTGATTTCCTTCTATTCTCTTTGCATATGTACTAAGTACAGCTCTCTGCTGCTTAAGACTCTTTGAAGAGCATATTCAATGACTTGAATACCCTTCTTTCTTTTGTAGGTCCAGTAAGATATTTTAATATCCATGTATGCAGGGCCTTTGATTTAGTATTGTCTGTCACCATGTAATACCACTTAGTCTACTAAGTGGAGCAGGTGATAGTTCAGAGTACTGGGAATATTTTGACCAGAACCTAGAGACTGTAAACACTTATAAAACAGTTAAAAATCCTGTCCAAGGAAGAAGACAAGTCAGCATCTGTCTGATCAAGAGAGAGCGGTAAGGAGTCCCTTTCTCTCTTCCTAAGAAGTAGGACACACTAGGCTAGTTGGATTATGCTCACTATAGCTCACAAGCAAAGGAGAAGCTTACGTTTTTATGCAGTTCTGAAACATCTTAACTAGCTAAACAGAGTAAGTTGCAAGAGGGAAGTTATAACAGGGGAATTATGGAATTTATATGACTACACAGAATTCTGTAGAAGAGAAAGGGGAAGATGAAAAGAGCTGGAATGTGAAGCAACAGACTCAGAAGAAGGCAGAAAGAAAGGAGTACATGTAAATGTTAGGATAAGGAAGGAAAAGTGGAAAAGAAGGCTGTAGAAGGCAGCTTCTCTTTGTTTCTCTTCATATTTGCTATGTTTAAGACTCTTCCTCCTCTCCTCCTAGTACGCTCTTTACCAAAATGCAAAGAAGCCTTCTAGTCACTCTTGGGTTTGGTCATTTTTCTTTAAAAAAGGCTTCACTTTCACAGCAGTCAATATATAAATCATGGAGTAATGGGGAAAATAGTTTGATAGAAGAAAAATCTCGTTTATGATGTCTCACTTTTGCATTAACAGTTGACAATTTTTACAGGATTTCAAACTGTGTCTTTTCAATTTAAAACACTTGTGTTCCTTGCTTATTCCCCAAGAGAAACAAAGGTCTGAAAGACTTTCATCAATCAAAACCATTTGCATAAATAGGGTCCTTTATTATTCATTAAGAAGTAATAAGTAGTTTAAAATACATCAGAGGAAAGCAACATCCTCAATTCTAAGTGCACAGTAATTAAGTATGCACCAACATACCATTGTTATCATATTAGTATCTGTTTATCCTGAATTCTGGACTTGAATAAGATAAGATTATTTTTTGGACATTATTATGCATTATCTGTTATAATATTTCAAATGTTTTTCTCGTAACTATGCTTGTAATAGTTATTCTATAGTCTTTAATTTCAGCTCTTTGCCTCTGACATTTACTTTGATTTTTTAAAAAGTATTTAATTAATCTTGAATTCAGAAGATTATTGTGAAGCACACTGACAGACCTTCAATTTCCAGAATTGTGCCTGTTTTCTTCTGTGCTGCTTCATAAAACAAATTGCTCACTGTAATCTGTAAAACAATAAACAGAATTATTATATCTTAGCCCATTCATTCTCTACTGCCCTCCTGAATACCATTTTCTAAATCAAGCAGTGGAGGAAATTACCAAGGTAATGACAAGGAAATAGAAGGCAATTATTCTGAAGAGATTAAAAAAAAGGAGAATATAAATTAAGATTAAATGAAATAAGAATTGTATTTATGACATGACTTAATTTTAAACTAACTCACATTAATTGAAAAAATCATACATGAAAAATAAATACTTGTTTTCAATTATATTAATCATTTTGAAGAGCATTATTTGTACAGGCAATCTAATGGTGCTTGGTAACATTTTCTGATATCATTGGTATAGCATGAGGTCTGAGAAAGGCTAAAAGAGTCTAAATATCACAGAAAAACAAAAAGAAATAAAGCATTTTCCTGTGAAATATTTCTTAATATCTAAATTTGTGATTACCCTATTTTGACTGTTTAAAGAACTTGATGGAATTACCTTTCATTTTCATCATTCATTCAACACCATCTAACACTGAGTTCTGACAGCAAAAGTCTTGGAGGCAGTCCCTTACTCTGGGCTTGTTGTATTGACTCATCTTCTCTAGGGGTAGTTGCCACAGATCTCACACACACACCCTGGCACACACTTATTCTTGGGGTCTTAGTAGACTATTGATGAAGGTACAGAATTGTCATCTATTGAATGAAAATGTGATCTTGGGCTGTCTATAAGAAAAATGTGTGCAAGTGAGCTGACGTGCGAGCTCCAGCATGTCAGGGAAAAATTGCCCATTCATTCAGTACAGGCTGAGTTCCTGCTGGGAGAGGCTGATGAGAAACTTTCCAGATGAGAATACTTTGATGATTTTGAAGAATATCAGTGTTCAGTTCGTCAGGATTATAGTAAGGCTACTGCTCTTTAAAGGCCTAGGACAGACAAAGCAGAGCTGAGGTCTAGGACACGACATGAGTCACCCAAAGCCTTTGCTGAACCCCATTGCTCTGAAGCACTTCTATCTGCATTCTTCAAACAGCTTCACCTGTGCTCAGTCCAGCTTTAGAACAAGGTGCAAATACATAGATTGCTCTTGCTTAGCTGGTTAGTGACCTTGAATGTAAAGCAGATGTACGTGCTGATTCTTTTAGACATTATCTCTATTTTTTCTAAGCACAAAATGATACAGATTGGTTTTGTAGCATTCACCTGAAGGTCTGGCTAAATTTCCCTAGAGCTTATGTTTTCTGCCTGTCAAAATTTCTGCTGAAGTTTCAAGGGGATACAATGTTTATAATTTTCCATCCTGAACGTGTTGCTTTCTGTGTTTTTGCTGTAAGTGTTGCTAATTTTCACCCTAGAGTTGTCATGATTTCAGTGATGGGAAAGTGATCCCTACAAATACAATTTTCAATTAGTTTGTAGAATTAACTGATATCTTTCTCTATAATATTCTATATAACTGTCAGCTGTCACTGTTGCCCTGTATGAGTTCAGACACAAACATACTTACCATAGATATTTAAAGATTACTTTGGAAGCCTAGAAGGCAAGTCGTAATACTTTTCTTATAATCAGAAATAATAATTTCATCCTTTCTATTCAGCAGTTTGACTTGTTATTTGTTTTCTGAAGCAAATAGTGTATTCTAGCCAGAGGGAAACCTGATGAGGTTTTACCAGTAAAATTTCACTATTGAATCTCACAATTCCCTTAACAGGTTTAATATATGCAACAAGAAAACTTTTTTCAGCCTCAATCCCATTTCAGTATTAAAAATTGTTTAAAAACTGCAATTGTTTGCAAAACAAAAAGAAAATTATAGACTTATTTACTTGATAACTGAAACCGACTCCAAGTTCGTATTTTCCTGCCATGTCCATCCCCATGACTCTTGAGCACTAGCTGAGCTATCAATGGGTTACAGACTAAATTCACAGTCTAGCACAGTTTCTAAGGATCAGCTGATGGGACCATTTCTGTGCTTAGGGTGGGAGGCTATGTGAGAAATATGCTGAAGTACACGAATGCCCTCAGACTGCAAATTCTAGTTCTTGCACTCTATTGAAAAAACAAAACAAAACAAAACAAAACACCTTAGGGCAAATTTCAAGAAAAGTACTTGTATGAAAATGTGTCCGACTTCCTTCCAAGGAGTAGTCAAATCACACTATCAGAAGAGGCAAGAAGAATATGGAGAAACTTTTATTCTAGAAGGGATGACTTTGCTTTGCTAAAGCAATACCAAAACTTGCACTCTTCTAGAAAGTTGGGAATATATTTTTTCATAACAGCATTTTGAAAAACTAGCTTCAGTAAATTTTGGAACAATTCTGAGGACAGATGTGTAAGTCTCAACAAGTATGTAAGACATAGTTTCTGATACCTAACATTATTCCTTTGTGTTTCTGGAATAGCAAGGAAAAGTTTGGTTTAGTAGTTCGTATGCTTCATAGAAGATAAAGATCATTCTTTTATTACCTGTAAACCTGTAAATAAGACAGTCTCTTGATTACTTTAAGATGCACTGTTTTAACAGTCTTGCGTACTTTTTGGTGAGGTATGAAAAGAAGTGCAATTTCCTTTCTTGGTTCTCATGGGAAAGATGGACTATAAATGCATTCTAAAAACCATGCTCTATATGAAAATCCAAAATGACAATTTTAGGTGTATAAAAGCCATATTGATTTCTTGGAGTTTCTGCTCAGGAATCTCCCTTAGCTGTATAAAAATGGTGGTGAGAATCCAGAGCACAGCCAGGACTCTGAAGAAGTTTGTGATGCCTCTCTGTGTATGCTTAAGGAGAAAAACAACTCTAGATATGCCTAGTGACAGCTGACTGTGTGCTTATCACTCCTCTCTTTCCCCAGATTGCCTCACAGAACTTTCGGAACATCTGTGATAAAATCATGGACTTGTGGAAGTAAAATTCCATATTCTCTATTTCAAACAAAACTGAACTCAGTGAAGTTTTGTTGCTTGTGCTATGCAGGAGGGCAGATAGGATGATCACAGTGGCCCCTGCGGGCCATGTGATGAATGCAATACTACTAAAATGTAGAACATTTCTTCATCTTATGTTCTGCTGAGGCTGCAAAGTTCAGAATAGAGGCAGTTCTGAGATAACAACCCTTCTTCTTTTTAATAAGCATAGTGTATTTGAACTAAGCTCATTATTTTGCCATAGGTTCAGCTTCTTACATTTTAGTTTCACAAAAGACAATTATATGTGTTGGTTTATTGATATTTCTTCCTAAACCTTCATTTCTTAGCTGCTCATTCAATCCTACACTGCTCAGATATTGACCAGCATGAAAACAAGGTGGTATGAACCATGCTGTGTGGGGTTTCAATTACACAAAACATTGATCATTATCTTTTAATGTTTCAAATGATTCTGAAAAGTCCATCTTTCTGTTTACTATCCACAAACACTCCAGAACCTTCTTGAGCGCCTTGTTATAAATGCTATAGCATATAAAGTCTAGTTCAGAGATTTTAGCTACATTATTGACAGACATGCCAGATAGTAGCTGTTTTAAACCGCCAGGAAATAACTAAACTTGAAGGAGCTATATTTATTTATAGAAGGTCACATCATTACTCTGTTGAAATCAGTGTGATTATTTGTTTTTGTTGTTGTAGGCTTAATAGAAATAAATTGATAGAAAACATCTTGATTTTGTGAGACCATTTTTAGAAATTAAAAAGCAAAATGTTGTGATAATATATTACAAATGTCTAGTCTGCAGCATTCCTATAAGCCATAAATGCATTTGTTAAATATCTGGTACAAATGTAAGGATCTGATCTGTGGTTTTGATTTGATTTGAAATGGAAATATATTTTCATATGTAGACAATTCTTGTAATATTCTGAAATATTCTGAAGAAGGCTACTCAATGGGTATTATTGCAGTATTGCCAAAGTCTGTCAAAACAGAACTTTTGGGAAAATTTTAGAAAGTCTATTTCTTCCTATCTCTTCCCCTGACTTTTGGGATGAATTTACCCTGGGAATTGGTATGAAAAGTAATTCACACAAGAAATTTCATCAATACATAGGAAATTTCCCATAGAAGAGAGCTGAAAACCATTCATACCAACATTGGCTCTGAAACACTATACAGAAGACAATAAATAGCCCTGAAGAAATATGTTCTAGAACGCTAAAGAAGCTGTTTCACACCTTGGCAAGGAATGGGCATTAGCTGGTTTTTAAATTCCAGAGCTTTGCTACTTGCTTCCAAACAGTGACTGCTTCTACGCTTTTGCTGGCAGTGAAACAGAAGTAGTGTCTTCCATTTCTGCTGATCTGGTAATGACTTTTCTCTGCCTTCATGGAATAATGTAGCTTCCTCATCAGCAGCCAATACTAATCATCAAACACTGGCCACTTCCCTTTAAATAATAAATGTGAACATAACCAGAAAGTGTAGCTGCTTTGAGAATACAGCCAGTTGTCTCCTGAAGTATTACCTCCTCCTCCTATTACCTACTCCTACACCACAGCCTCTTGCACTCCATGATGGCAGCATAAATAACCACAATCACTGCCTTGCTTTCTACAGTGACACCGGGTATTCTCCAGTTTAGCTGGTCTGTGGGTACTGTCCTTCTCTTTGAATTTTAGCATTTTGCATTTTTTTAACCACTGCTTTTTGCTTTCTTGCTTGTGGTTTTTGGGATGGAGAGAAAGAGGACTCTGCTTCCTGCAAACACTTTTTTCTTTTTTTTAATCCCTTGCAAAGAAACTTCTTACTTATGCCACTACCTTGTTACCACTTCAGCTTAGGGGTCTAGCACACATTTTCTTTCTAGGTGATGTGTTGCTGGGTTTCATGTGTATAATTCCTTGATAATCTCCCTTTACTGAAGCATATTTTGCCCCAGTCTTTCCATTCATTTCTCTGACAGCTCTTTTCCTTCCTTCCTTGCTTCCTTCCTTTTTTCCTTCCTCGCTTCCTTCCTTCCTTCCTTCCTCCTTTTCCTCCCGTTCTTTCTTTCTGTTGTCCTTTTTTCTGCCATCTTTTCTGCCTTCCTTCCTCTCTTCCTTTCTTGCTCCTTTCCTCCCTTCTTCCCTCCCTCTCTCCATCCCTCCCTGTCTCCTTCTCTCCTTTTTTAATTATGTTGCCTCACAGTGACTCCTGGCAGGAAAACTAAGCAATAACAACACAACATGATGCTTGCAACTGGTCATTATACAGTTCTCAGCTAACACCCAGCCTCAGCATATGATCATAAACATGAAATCTCAACAAATCTCAGGACAGTTTTGTCGCTTGCTAAACTGCTGTTTCAGATGCCTTTAGGTTGAATTCTGTCCATTTTTCATGTGCACCACAACTAATCTAAAAAATCCATTTTACTAATGCCAGCAACAAGCAAAAGAGTACTTTGAAACTTGCAGAAAGTACATTTTCTCAGATATGCAACCTGAATACGCAAACTGTAATGTCACTTGGGAGCATTTGCTCAGCCAACTCCATGGAAAGCAAGACAGCTATCTGCAGGAGAGCCGTCAACAACGAACTAAGGACCACAAATATTCACACATCAATAAACCATGCAAATGTCTTTCTATAATGATGCTGCTGAAAGTGATAAGACTCATGATCAACAAGTGACTAAGATTAACTCTTACTAGATTCTGTTTATAGTAACAACCGTGTCACAGGAACAGTTTCCTTTGTTTGGGTGAAATAATAAATTTATAAACAAATGTGTAAATAACTAATAATTAAATGCTGATGTGAAATAAATTGTAAGAGTAAATAAGAGCCGAGATTTTGAAAATATAATTTAAGGTTTTAGGAAAACAGTTTACAAATTTAGTAATGGAGTTTTGAGGGTTTTTTATTTCAATGCGATAAAACACCTGTTGGCTTAACTACGATATGAGATCATGCATGGGTTCATAGTATACTCTGAGTACTCCAAGTAGAAAGGAAGCATATTTGCATAAAACTTCTTGAAATTAGAATAAATTGCACACACCTCTTTCTTACCCTGTGCCACTTTGGCGCCAGCTAGTTCGTTCCATGAGGCAATTCAGCTCATCTGGCAGAAATGTCTTCAATTTTTACTGTATTACTTGTTGCAGGATCAGTAATAATGGCACAGAAAAGTACCTGGTGTGTACCAGATATGCTATATTTTGTGAAAAGTAAAACCACACAGAAGTGGCTTTACAAGAGAAGACTATAGTAAGGGAGAAGGGATGTGAGACCTCTTTTTCTTAATAGTGGTTAATTGCTAAAGTGCCCCAGACACCTTCCTTCACTTCAACATCAGGCTTAATTGGCCACAGTTTACCTAACAACGTCACCATGCACAAAAAAGGGAAGGGTGGTAACTTTACTGCATGGAGAAAATAAGCTGCTGGTTTATAAAATATGTGGAGACCACAATGTAAATTTTGTCTTACAATGTAGAACAAACACCCAGCATCTGACATTATCTAATATGATCTGTTTTCTGCAACTGGGGAAAATAAATCTAACATTTTCTTGTTGAGGAAGAAAAAAACCGTGAGATTATCAGTGTCTACTGTAAAGCAATCTGAAATATGTAAATACAAACACATCCATCTTCCTTGAAGAAAGCCCAAACTTCCAAGATTTTTTTTTAATCTCCATCAGTAAGGGTATAGTTCACACACAGACGATCTGGCCAGCTAGCTGGTACTTCTTACTGCAATTTGCTTTAAATTTGAAAAAAATATCATGTTCAATTTTCTGATCATCTGTCCTAAAGAAAAAGACTTTAAAAATGCACAAATTTGTAGCATGTTGAAGAAGTTGTTGCGCTTTGTGAAAGAAAGGCAAGGCACCAATCTGTCAGGTTTTGCAAACATGAATTGTTATTTGAGAACCTAATGAATAAACTGTGCATGTTTCTGTATTTCTATGCATGTTTCTACTTCAAAGGGAAATACACACTACTGTGAATAAGGAACGAATCAATGTGAAACAACTTTAAATTTTCTGATCTCTATTCCCATTTCAGCTTTTTTATGCAGGAAAGCAGATATACCCTATTGAACCGAAGGCCTCATAAGCCCTTTATCTGGCAGTTTTTAGCTCTTTCTTGCTCTCAGTTTTACGTTTTCACAACAATATTACCATTTACTTATCTACTTTTAGTTTTTTACATTTACTTATCTGCTAAAATTTGAACAAAACCCAAGAAGATGTTAATTCCAGAATCTAGTTTGGGAGATTTTAAATGCTAGTGAGATTAAATGGTAATATGATTACAACAATCACTTTAAGAAAAAGAAAACAGTGTAGGATTGATTAGAGCATTTTAAAAAATAAGCACGTTATTCAAAGAACCATCCAGAATAAAAGACTTGCAATCAAAAATACAACCTGTAATAGCACAAACACAATAGCTGTAGAGGTAATGTGTCCGCTACTGCAAATCACTCCTTGACATTAACTTTGAAACTGTTGTTCAAACTGAGAAGATTGGTCATTTTTTTATGGTGCTCCTAACTCTGAGCTCTCCTGATATAGTCATTCTTTTAAAGGCAGCTGCTGTTTTGAAGAGAGGATTTTAATTTTTTTTTAATCTGAAAAAAAACCAAACCTCTAGGCATGGACCACCTTATTGCCACTGCTTAATGATTTGCAATTGCTCTGCTAATGTGCAGCAACAGAATGAATGACATCTACCATCAAGGCTGGCTCCTGAGGTGTCTGCAGGCATGTTGATTTTTGTAATCATTTTGTAGAGTATTTCCAGATGCTTTACAAAGCACACGTAGTCCACTGACCACAGGCTGACTCTTTTACTACCAAGCCCACTTGCAATTTTCTTTTTTTTTATTTTTGACCTTTTTTCAGTCTTAATAACCTTACCGGAGGCCCATGGCTTATTAACTACTGATTAACAGCTGTAAATGACAGATGGTAAAGGGATGTTACTGGGAGTACGGTACGCAAATTCTAAACTCTCAATAAAACCCTTTTGTAATCCCATAATCTGTATGTACTTAAAGTAGAGCATCACTCTCACTTAACTATCTAACAATTAAATCTTGATTCTAAGGAATTTATTTTACTTTCTCTGTAATCAGCTAAGGGAAGCTGCGTTCCCAAAAGTAGTTTTATCCCTTTATAAAATAGGCAGGTGAAATTAATTGGTCTGGGGGGTAACTGTGGCAGGTGTGCATATCTTTCTTTGCTGGCTCCATTAGTGTAGAAAGAACCTAAAACTAGACTTGGTACTTTGGTGGACTGCACATGACACGTAAGGCATCTGATTTTACGATTGTTTCTCTCAGCAAAACAGCATAAAGGATGTTTGCCAGAGCCAAAGCATAGGCTGAATATCTGATGACAGATTTGCCTATCATTGTAACAACATTACAGCATGTTACATAGGCCTACAGAACATTTCTGTCAAATTAAAAGGACTCTCCTATGTGAACTAGCCACGTTTATGACTATTTCCCCTTAACTCTCATATCCTTGCTCTGTAACTCAGCCCTGTTAGATCCTACACATAAACATAATATATTTCTCAGGAACATTGATAACACCCAAATGGTGAGAAAGAAGTGTGAAGTTTTTTGTTTGGTTCGGTTTCTTTGCAAGCAAGTAAGACAAAATATTTATTTCCTACCATGGAGCAAATAAAGTAAATATGAAATGACATTGGCTTTTTATTAGTGCATTAAAAAAGTTTGCAAATTTTGTTTCATTCCAAAAATACTTAGTAAAAACATTGTTCCTAAGTGCAACTCAAAGTAGTTCTGTGTGAATAAAAGAGACCAGAATTTAGGAAAACATTTGGGAGAAGAGGTATTTCAGGCTTCAAACTCTTTCAGGCATTTATAATCTATGAGAAATTATGTGTCTAAAAACAATTCAGTTTCAAAGTAATCTATTGATCATGGCTTAAAACATTTCTCTGTATAGTAAAAAAACTTAACCTTCCTTTTAAGCAACATTTCATATTGGGGGTGTCTATGGAACATTTTATACAGGTACAGTATTTCTGGGTATTCCCCTTCTGTTGGGAATGTACAGAGAGAGCAAACAGTATTTCCTTTCCATCAAATTATAACATAGTCATTGATTAAGTTATTGAGTATAACTAAGACAAAGACTGTTTAATGAATAATGACTATAGCTATAAGTGGCCACTAATGAGTGTGAGCAGAGTGATGTCAGATACATTTAGGGAGCATACTTATACAGTTTTCTGTGCATAGTTCTGCCATTTAATGAACTGTGGCTATTACAGATGTGGTGAAGCTTTCTGAATCTCAACATCACAAGTCTGCCTTGTGAAAAGCAACATGATATATGCAGACTAGTGCAGACTGAGAGAGAGGGAGAGCTGACTAGCTGGTTTCTGAGGGTTTGTTGACAACCATTCCCAAAAAGTTCCTGCAGTGTGTTACGAGACTGCATGTTTACTGGAGCAGCCACTGGTGTCACTGGCTCATGTCTGCTTCCCACTGGGAATTCAGATCCCACTTCTGACCATTACTTACATGAGTCTGTCTGCTCCCATCTTGATAGTGTAAATTCTGGTGATGATACCGGTGCCTTTTTGTTAAAGCACAAGAAAAGCATCATCAGGAGTTGAAAACCAGTGATAGAAGGCTATCTGACATTCATGCTGTTATCTTGGCGCTCCATTCAGTAGTAAATGAATAAGAGACAACATGGATCTGTGACCTTAGGTGTATGCTGCAGCAGATAGTGCTACAAGATTAAATGTATCTTGTTTCAGGGTATTATTCTGGACTTGCAGAATGTGAACATGAAGCATATAGAATAAAATCAAAGAATTATCAGCACTTAATTCTGGCATGCATTACTGTGAGTTGCTTTTCTCCTTTTCCCCACTTCTGGAAAAAGGTATTGATCGGACAGCCTTCTTTAAAAAGGTATGTCAGAATGATGGCATTCTACACTTCTTTCTCTTTGTGTGTATTTCACCTCATCCCCAGCACTTGAACTGTGAAACCCCTCAGTGTAGGCGTGGGTAACGGACCGTTGTAACGATGTGACCCCAATATGAGTATGATCGTACACCTTTATTAGTCAGCAAAAACAAGGTTTGTATAGCAAAACTATTACAGCATCTGAATGGTTAA
>Ga0181612_164280_pt1 | contig 13876 bp, 5 predicted proteins | sample HoacroProtozoa21_FD_119630 | JGI IMG/M metagenome (GOLD analysis project Ga0181612, IMG submission 119630) | Hoatzin crop microbial communities from Cojedes, Venezuel. Combined Assembly of Gp0051906, Gp0051904, Gp0051908
AATGCTGAAAAAAATTTCATAGAACAGCATATACCATCAAGCTAAAAGACATAATACATATTTGATTTTACAAACATCTTACTGCGCCTAATACAGATGCTGTACTTATTCTTGAGTAGACTGTTTTGTTTAATAAGCATTTATCTATTGTTAATGTCTTTGGAGAATTCATCTTGGGGTTTATATTGAAGATAAATGCAAGCGTGCGAGGGTTTATGAAAAATGTCTCAGCAAGTGACAGGAAGCCTGATATGAGTTACCACAGTCCGCTTCACATGTGGGGCAATCCACTACTTCTCTTGCATTTATTATGTTTTCATGCTAGTCATATTCTCTTTCTTTTCCTTAGATCCTTTGATACCATATACTTTTAAATACCATACATTGACAGTAAATCTGAAAAGAATGCATGATGTAGAAAAAGGGACAAAACTACTGATGTAAAATGCAGCTACAATAAAATAAAGAAGAAAACACAAAGAGGTTTTTTTTTTTTTAAATGGTGTCTGCATGAGGGAAGGGAGTCAGAATTTAAAAGGAATTAAGTGAACATCAACTGCATGTACCAACATATGTCATTTCAGCTCACTAGGGTGATGTAGATATTATATAGAAAACTGTTCAAAGCTGGAGTTAAAAATTCTCTCAAGAATAAATGGAATTCTCACAAAACAAAATGTCATTGTCTTGTGAGGAAAATTAATTGTGTGCATACCTGTCCATATCTAATCTTACCTAATCTTTGTGTGCCGTATACCTGGGATGATAATAAATAATGTATTGCAGGAGTGGAGAGAGGTTATGGAAGTACAGCAAATTAGTGAAAAGCCCCATGTGACCTATCAGCCAAGTTCCCAAGATAGGTTTCTTTTCGTTATTTTCTAATTAGTAGCAACTTCTCCCTTCCTCTGTCACGTATTTCCCTTAGCCCACAGTCTGAACTGAAGGCAGATCTGTTACAAACTCTATTGTAGAATCTTCAGGATGTCAGTAGTAGCTGGAATTAAATTAGATTTCAACTCTCGCAAATTAATGAGTAACCTTGAGGTGTTTGAATGAATGTATCTGATATGTCAATAACATAATGTGCAACAGAAAAAGGATGAACTTTGCGCATACACCATGTGGAGGCTTTCCCCTGTCAGTTTTACACAGTGAATTATTTACTAGTTATTGAATTAATCAGACAATTTTTACTTTTTGGCACTTTGAAAATCTGATATTTAAAATCTGCTTATGTGCTTAATTGAATGGACATCACATGCAAACCTGCTCCTTGGTGAGCCAACCCTGCTTGTTTAATACAGGAATTCAAAAATAAAATAGAATCGTGTTTCCACCTCAGTATCAGCGGGACAGCCTGGAGGGAAAGCACGCTGTGCTGCAGACACCTTGTGCAACTAAAGAGTGTCAGAGGGAGAGGAGAGATGGACTGAAGTGCATCAGTCTGGCTGTACTCAGGGGCTGAACGAATTTGAAACATGACCAAGTCTGAATGGAATAGTGGTCAGAAAGCCAGGAACAATTACTTCAGATTACAAAATGCTTGAATGATTTACTTCACAGGACAACTGCACAGTCTCCTCATGCTGAAGGACCATCAATACTATATTTGGACAAAATTTGATGAGAGGAGTCGAAGGGGTGGTGATGGCATGGAGCGGGGGGAGATTCACATTGTGTAAGATGAAAGCAGTGAAGTATTTAGATAGAAATGTATTCCAGTAGCCAAAATCCTTGCCCTACATCATCTTTGTTTCAGAAAGGCTGATTAGTTAACATATTCCATCACCTTGGGAAGAAAGCTGAGGTAAGCGGCTTAATTTATAGATGGATGGAACAAACTTATTTAAAAATTCTCACTACGTTATCATGAATCATGTAGGCTTATTAAACTAATTGCTAAGTAAATTTTAACAGTATTACAGTAGATTTCAGTGAATTTATCATCAATCTAAAGAGATCTTTGGTGGTCTCATGCTGCCCCCCACAGATATGTCTCAGAACATTCATTATGCCATAATTACAAATTCTCTTTGAAGAGGCTAAAAATCCCAAGACTCCTCTCATCAATTATTTTCACCTGTTAATTCGTTTTGTGTGAGGTAATAACCTCAGTATAATAACAAATGTGCAAGTACTCCGATTTTGCAATTAAAAGCAGCAGGGCTCCTATTTTGATCATACAGACTGTGACATCCATCATAGAAAACAATTTGGGCCTAGCGGGATGACAGATGCCACACTGATGGCTCTACTAACTAACTGCCTGTCCTGGAAAAAAATGGTTCTGTTTCAGCGTGCAGCTGCAAGCTATCTGATAGCTCCTGACCAGTCAGCGGGGGAAAGCCTGCAGTGACTAAATTACTGAAAGGTAATTTTACTTTGCAAAATGAGGATTTTGGAGCCATATATGTATGCATTCCAGTGGCTGCTGTAATTTGGAAACAAATAGTCCTTTTCATATGAAAATGACTGGAATCGCTGCCGGTGCTCAGAGAGTATTGTTTCTCAGCCTTTTACATGAGAAATACAGTGTAATAGTCATTATTTCTCCCCTTTCACATATTATTAGACATAGAAGCAAGGTGGTTATCTCTGCTTTCTTTAGCTAAATCCGCACAAGTAGAATTTCTTCCAACCTCTGGACAGGTGCCTAAATAATAGAAGAGTGCTCATTTTAGCCTTTCAGTTTGTATCAAGTCTGAGTGAGCCCTGTCTGGGGAATGATCCCGCTATCACCACCAAGCCTTAAAGTGATATGCCCTCATCTGAAACTCCACTAAAAACAATGAAGCCAACTGCAAGCGCAGGCAGCTCATTAACCTTGGGACTGATTCACCAAGGAAATAATTTGATGTTGAATTAATGACAGAAAAGCTGTTGTCCTGACTGGGAGCTGGGGGGCTGCTGGGAGCCGGGGGGATGCATATACTCTAAAAAGAATCTCAGAAAACGCAGCCAATTTATTTTCCTCGCTAAAGTGCATAATGTGGTACTTTAGTATTGGACCAATTAGCTTAAAACATTTAATGCTGAAATACTGCATACTCTGAGTAAACAAGATGACTGATTAAGCCTATAACTTTGTAATGGGAAACACACGATATTGCTGTCAACTAATATGAAATATGTCAATGCGGTCTAGGATTTTTGGTTTTGTTTTTGTTTGTCATGATTTTTGGGTTTGCTTTATCCAATAAGGCTAAAATCTGACGACGGGGGGAAGAAGCTGGACTGTTCGGGCTGCTAACAGCAGCAGATGCAAATTATGAAGGAAAACCGTAATACTGAAAGGTGGCAGGTATTGTAAGGATTATGTTTTCAGATTTCAGCACACTAATGCAGAGCAACAAAAGATCAGCAGAGGGCCAAAGGTTAAGTACAGCATGAACTTTCTCAGTGGCTGTGCACCTTAAGATGAAAAGATAGCGCTGTTTATGACATCTGCAGACTACAATGCTTACCATTTTATACTTCCCTCCCACATTCTCTGCGGACAAAGAGCTGTGCTCGGCTTCTTGGGAAAAATCTACTGTTTCTTACTCCATCATATTACACTCATAAACCCTGTCAGCAATAAAGGATGTATGGATAGGCAGAGACAGGGATGTGCAGCTAGTAAACTACATAATCATATCTGAAAAGATACCAGCATTTCAGTCTTTCAGTCGGCTCTCTATTTGGAAATCTGCATCTTGTGGAGGTGAGGCTAATTCCTGGGGCAGGGGTGAACTCCAGCTTGGGCGGACAGCATGGCTGAGGTGTTTGCCCAGCATTTCCAGACACAGAAAAAAGCCTTTCCTAACCAGATGCAGGATTTACAATGCAGAAAGTGTGAGATTTTTTTTGTAGGATTGTACTGTGATAAAAGCAAACAAAAGAGATTAATCAAAACAAGTAAATTAGCATTGCCCATCTTAATTGTTCTTTAATACAAAGCCAATAATTCTTGGCCTTTATGCACATGCTCCTACAGTAACTAATGTACAGTGGCCATCAACAAATTACAACTCGTGACACTTCTGCTGCTGCAATATTAAGCCCAAAGTCCTATGGAGAAAATATATGGGTTTTATTACCAAATTGTTCTTGTTTACAATTCTAATATCCTCTTCATTATCTACTTTTCCAGACATTTTAGGCAGTTCTGAAGACCTGGGGCAGCACTAGACCTGTCATAAAGAGAAATTAATGTTGTTAAAGATGGCCTAGCTGCCCTCTGGGACAGCTGAAGATGTGAAAATATAAGGTTCTGTTTTAAAGATGAAAATGATTAAAGGCATAGGCACCTTGCTCTTAGTGCAGCCACTAAAACTTTTAATAAAATACTTCAGCAGAAAAAAGCTGCTTTACTTCTTCCACTGTGAGTCTTAATAAAAAAAATGAGAGAGAGAGGGGAAGAGAGAGAGAGAACTTTGTTCTATAAGAAGAGGCTTGCTTTAAGGACTAATAAGCGTAAAAAGGACCTCATCATTATAAAGAACCTATTCGTCTCAGCAACAGCTCACTTAATAAAGACTGGATGATAGAAAAACCAGTAGAGCTGTCTCCAAATAGCCAGTAAGCTAATTAGGTGCATTGTAACAGGTAGCCCTTACAAAAACTGACAGGCTTAAGCCAGCATGCCGCAAATACTTAAGAACATCGTAGCAGATGTAGAGCAGTTATTGTATCCTCTTCAAGGCTGTTGCTGCTGCCACAATTTCATAAGCTTACACACCTCAAGCCCTTAAAGAAGCTCAAAACGGGTTTCAGTGGGAGAAACGAAAAGGAAAAAAAAAAAAAGAGAGAGAGAGAAGAAACACAAACCTGCTGAAGATATTATATGAGCTTTTAGGGGCCCCAGACCAAAGAGACCTTTCAGAAGGAATGGTTCAGCTGCCTGGAAGAAAATGGCAGGAAGCACAAAAGACGAGAGCATAACCTTTGTCCTAGCAGGGATGGAAGAATATCTGTCAGAACTTCACCTTCATAATGTTGCCCACCTCAGTCATTTTTTACTGGTTAAATGAAGGTGACAGGATTTGCTCTGAAGACAAAATGTCCCTTTCTCCTTAAATGATATTGTTGAAGTTAAAAGGCAAGTTTACATTCTCATTTCCCCAGAGTCATATTCAGTGCTCTCTCTTTCATTTGATTTTGTTTGTTTTCTCTACTTTGGAAAGAGTTCAGATCTTACAATTGTATCTCGCTCATATGCTTTTGATTTTCTAGCAATAATCTGAAGTAATTGATGGTGTACAGAAGCCATTTGAGGACTTCTAGGTCCCTTAATGATAGTAGTAGCTCTGCAAAGGAAACCGCTGCTGGTCTGGACACTCAGGGAAGTCTAACTTCCCATCATTGGAGCTAGGACTGTGGTACTAACTTGCTTTGGGTAGAAGCCCATTGCAACAGAAAGGTCTGGAAGCAAAGAAAGCTTTGCTCTCAAGCAGCAGTGGCTCTTCAGAAAGCAATGGCTTCTGCTGGAAATCTCAGGGGAGCCAGAGGACTCAGTATTAGAGAAACAGAATTATGCTTATACTCCCCCACTCCGGCTGCATTCATGCAGAACAAGTGATGCAAAACATCTCTGTCAGGATACCTTCTTTCTGATCCGTAAAGCTAACTTTATCATGACTCTAAATGTAAATTAATATCTGCTAGCATGTATGGGAAAAAGGTATTTTTCAATACACAGTGTTATCAACAGACATTTTAAAATCCTTCCCATCCCCTTGGGTGATTACACTGAATAACACTGTATTCCTGCAAGAGAGATCTAGTACTGTGTTCAAGACTGGAGAAAAAAACTATGAGCTCTGCAAATCCATAGACAGTTGCGGAATAACTTTCCATTAGGAAAAATATCAGTGCCAGAATGTGATCCACAGGTTTTAGAGCTCCAAATAAGAGTTATTACTTCGACGATGTAAACTACTACATGAAATAATTAAAATATATTCTTGTTATGATATAGACTATGTAAGTGTTAAGACTTAGTAGACAGGATTAGTTTGTAATTATCAAGGCTGTTTCGGTGGTGAGTATATAGTATCACGATCTCAAGTAAAAGAGCATCTATGTTAGGATCAGCCTACGCTATGCTACACATACATTTGCTCACACATAAGCTATTATTGCAAAGCAAAGTTAAAAACAGATAAGTCAGAAGGTGACAGAATTAAGATTGCTTGTGCAACATTAATTTGCTCATTGAGGTGTATGCATGACAATGTGGGGTTTAACTACATGATTGAATTATTTTCCTTTTGTAGGAAGTTTGCTGCATTTACTCTGTGGCCTCGTGTCTTCATGATTTTAACAAACTTTCACTTTTCAAACCCTCGTGTAAAGCCATGTGTATTCATTTCCTTGTGTACTTTCTGCGGGCATGTACTCTGAAAATATCTGAAACATTGGTTTCTTCCCAGAGAACCTTTTTTTGAGGAAATTCCATTATTCCCTTTTTACAGAAGAAAAGTTAAGGAAGAAAAACAGTTAACATCAGAAATGTCTACTAATTTTGAGTGCCCAGGTAAAGAAAACTGAACACTTGGGTTTTGAAAGAATTGAGATTTTAGAGAACAGAATCTTCTTTTTTATGGCTCCAGTAACTTCAGTTGCAACCTTATGTATCCAGCCCATCTGCAAATCAGTGTCTTAAAAATATGCAGGACATACAATTATTGTTACTAGTCCAGCTCAGGCAGCTTCCCTAGCGAAGTATAGGAATGCTGTGGCAGAGACAGGTAAAAAAACCAGTTTCCCTGGTCAACACTTCACTGCTTCAGCTATGAGGCTCCCCCTTGTCTTCTTCCAATCCCTTCCCTCGTCCACTTCATGATTCCCAGTATGACCAGCAAATGAGCTTTCTACATAACTCTGATTGCTCTCAAGAGCACCTTACATCCCATATACTAAAAATTTGTTTAAGAAATAAAAATGTGTGACATATAATTAAAGACTGCATCTTTGTGTATACACACAAAAGAAATCAACTGTTCTTTTAACAGTCTTTTGTGTTCTGTTTCGAAGGTATTAAGAACAGACCCCAAACACAAAACCAACAAGTTGAAAACAAAGAAGTATTACCATGTTGGTTCTGCTGAACAGAAGCATATTCTACCATGCAATTTAACGGTCACTGGGATGATTGCCTTTATCTCCACATTAGGGTGTTTAAGGATGCTGATTTAGTCAGTTCACAAATGACATCAGCTATTTACCTTCAACTGTTAACAGTAAACAGATAAATAGAGTTGTTGAAATTAAGACAACGGAGATGCCAGCTGGGATAAAAGGTCCTCCTCTGTGACAAGCAGTCAGAGATGCAGCTTGGTGGGTCTGTAGCATTATTCCATATCCCACACATTTATGTGATTTTTCTCAAAGAAACCATTAGGATTTTGAAAAAGTTATAACCAGTTGAAAACAAGATATTCTAGAGGGAAACACCTTAGTAGCTGCCAAAACTAATAGCTAGCCTCATCTTATGAAATTATCACAGTCAACAAGAATCTTTGCTTTATTGCTGCAGTAATGGAAGATGTGGGAATCTGCTGTCACTTGATATTGGAAGGTGCAGAAACAAGTACTGTGACCTTGCCTGTGGGAAGAAATATGATCAAAGGAACCAACCAGCATCATAATAAGGACAGCATAATACATCTCCCAGCTATGTTTCAGAAAGTTTCCCAAAAAGTGAACAGCATGGATTAAAATTATAATTTCCACCACGGTAATGCTAACTGTGCCACTAGTCTGTAACACTTGCTCATATTCAGTAAAAATGGCATGATTTGATCTTGCTTGTCTTTACAAACTGTGACAAGTGGTAAGATGGGGACATCATGCGATTGACAGACATTTAGGTACTATCATAAAAATCAGTGAGGCGTAGAATAAAACTTCAGTTAAGAGAACTGCATCTGTGACTTCTTGTCCCAGTCAGAGTCCCAAAGTGGGAACTGCAGGTGAAGAGTTGCCTCAGCCACAGCTCTAGTTGCAGCTTTATGGAGAATTGTCCACGCAGTAATATCTTCCTTCTCCTTCTCCCTCTGAACCTCAGGAACTCTCCTAGTCAGCATCAACTGCAAAAGGACTATGATTCCTACTTCTTTTTAGTCATCTTCTACCCAGAGGACATAATTATGGAGTCTTCCCTGGGCTTTGCAGAGTGAGATTTACAGACTTTAAGAGCTCAGGACCTGGTCCTCAGTACGTCGAATTTACCAGATATCTGCCAGTCTATATATAAAGTTACTGTTAAAAAAATAAACAAACAAAAACAAAACAAAATCACACACACAAAAAACCCCCAAAACAAAACCAGAAAAAAAATCTCGCCTTTTCTTAGGACACGACCAGCACTGACGTCTCTTAAATAGTTATGTCAGAGGGTGGTGTGAAAGTTACCTTATACACATAATATAGACCCTTAAATACATATTTAAACTAAAGTGGTCCAAGAATGAGAGCTTCTTAAATGCTGTTTTCATTTTCTTTAAAATACCACTGGGTAAATATGTTTCAGAATGAAGGTAACCTTGATGTTTTCTCAGTATAGAAGAGTTGTGAAAACATAACGACTATGTGTGTTTATTAATTCTTTATAGCTAAAACTTTCAACTTTAAAGCAAAACAATGCTGAAAAACTCTCAAAAAAGAGGAGGTGATGTGAGATGCAGACAATAAAAAGCTCTCTGTGGTTTAAAAGAGCAGGAATGCTGGATGCTAGTGTCTCAGAAATCAAAAAAATAAAAAAAGAAATCAATTAAATAAATATAATTCACCAAGCTCCACAGTCACTATAAACATCAAACAAGCAGCATCTCTTGTCAGTCCATGAAAGGAGAACTTTCTGGCCCCAACAGCCACATGCCGAGATTTCTAGATCTCTTGCATTTCTTATAGAAATAGAACACTAAGAGATAACAGTGTGAACTTACTAAGCGCTAATAAAGTTCTTCAGGATGCTATGAAGCATAAAACCACTGGAGCCAATTTAAAATGTAATTTCAAATGATGAAAAATGTGCATATTTTTCCAGCACATTTGTACGTTAAAATAACATATTTTAATAGTTCTTACATCAAGCTGTATAAACAGAATAAGACCTACTAGTAGCTGTGGCATTAGCAGAGGTAAACTGCAGCGCCAGATCAGCTATACATGAAAAAAAAATATTCTTGATTTTGTGTGCAATTTCAACAAATACACAGGAATAATTTGGTCAAGTTAAATTAATCTCGTGCACTTCCACAGTTACTTCTTTTAGACCCTGGTCTACAGGCTTCCACTATGCAAACATATTTTGGGGGTATTTTCTTGTGTGTTTTTGTCTGTTTTTTTTTAAAGCAAAGATGTGTTTCCACGTGAGAAGTGTCTTCTTTTGATACGTAGATATTGCTTAGCTTCAAAAAACTGCAAGTGTCTCTGGTAAGATGAAAAAAAAATATTTCTCAGTCATGGTGCTTTCCAGATACCTTTCCACAGACAAGAAATGTGAAATTCCCTTCTTTGTGAACAGTGCAGAATCTTGTGCTCTTTAGGAGGATACTGTAGTTCTTTGACAAACCTTATCTATAAATTGTGAAAACACAATCTGCTCTGCTTGGATGCAGCATAAGGCAATTTTACTTGTTAATTGCAACTACAACTAAAGAAAATTTCCCAATCTCACTGGCAGGTGGAGGAAGACACAGGGATGAAAAGAAGGCAAGGAAGTAACCCATTCTAGAACTTTTGGCCAGCGCACTATCCATCAACTCATGTCAGAGTGTGTCTCTGAGCATGCCTCTCCTCATCTTTCATGGCGCAAGGGGGAACGGCTAATCTTCAGTATGTTCCTTTCCACTCTGTCATGCAATACTGGGCAGTAGGATCATGAGTACTGACCTGTACAAGAGGAAAATTGGTACTTCATTCATCACTTTCATCCATGTATGGTAATCTCGCTCCAGATGAAAAATCAAGACAGACATGAAGAAAACAATTCTCTTTTCTTCCTGAAATCTGACCACCTTTTTTTTTTATTTTAATTGCTCTTCTGTGAGAATTGTGTTGCAGATCAGGTCTGGTCTATAAATTCCATCAGCAGACTCCTTCATCACACTCAGACTCATTTTTTTGTTGTTTATGTTGTCCTGAGAGGCTGGAACAAGTGTCTAATTGATTACTTATGGAATGAAGAAAGACCTAAACTGGAGGCATGATGCCAGAATTTCTGCACTTCAATGTTATCTTTAAATGTTCTTGGTCTGCCTTTTGGCCGCCTTTTTTTTTAAAAAAAATAATATATTTGCACACAAATTTGCTACTAATTTAGCTGTTTCATTCCCCTTTTATTGCTCTGTTAGATTTCTCACATCTGGACCCTGCATCCCAGGTGTATTAGATCATATTAAAAGCTTTCCTTCTGCTCTTTGTTCTAACATGTGCTCTTTCAGCTGTAAAAGTTACTGCACAGCAGTAGCACTTTGAACTAAAAGGTCAAAGAGCTTCCTGAATTAGCAATGGTCGCTGCTGGTCTAGATATCAGCTTATTTGTTGTTTGGATTTACCTGAAGTTTGCCGTCTCCCTAGCTGTTTTAGGAATTGTATTCAAAGGATTATTTGAAAAGGTTCGTATCATACAATCTCTTGTTAAAGGACCAGAATCTGAAAGTAAGCCTGCTCTGTGGCTTTCTAACTTGTCTGACTTTAATTGTGAAGACAAACCCTTTGTAAAGGATTGCAGAGTGGCATTCAAACCTTGAAAGTTTGGTTCCACTGTATCTGAGGACTTAGGTCTGATTCAAGATGAGAAGGGAAAGGAGGATTACAAGCTTAATGCAAAGATAGAAATAAGTTTGAAACAAGCTTACTGGAAGAAAGCAAAACAAGCTTGTCGTGACCTTGCCACAGGGAAGAGAACAGGTTTACCAGGGGTTTCCAAGAAGGCTAAGACAAAGGCCATCTTGAAATTGTGATCCATTTGCTACTTTAACCTGCCCAATTTTCAGTGAGTCGTCTGTGGTTGAAGCATTTAGAAAGGGTGAAGTCTGATGTCTTCTTAAAAGTGCTATCAGTTATTCTTTTGCAAAAACAAAAGCAACCTGAAGGTAGATTGGTTTAATATATTTCTGCCTGTGCAAAATAGCATGCTTAACTTTACAGCAACCACAGCTGCACAGATCTGTGATGTGCAGTTACAAGAAAATGTATCAGTATACCACATTTCTGATATACCAGCACTCCATAAAAAAGGAAGGAGGCAAAGGGGTAAACAACAACAAAATCCTCTTGTTTAATCTACCCTACTGGCTGACTTTTCTGTAGACTTGGATTAATCAGCTACAGTTGCTGCATAGAAGCCAAAGGGGGGGAAAAATCTCCAACTCTACTTTCCTCTGTATTTCTGATAACCATAGCAGGCTGCCTCACCAGCAACAGAAACATATAAAGTTCAGTTTCTTTCCACAGTGAGATAAGAGGATCTTAACCAGTGACTGTGAGCACTGAGTTTCCTATTTCACGCTTAGTGCATAAAACTTTGGTTAACTCTCTTCATATGTCATGGACTCTTTAACATGAAAGCTGCCACGGCTCCCCACTCTGGAAATCCAATTCTTTTAGGATATTTCTTTTTTCTTTTTAATATTTTTTTCTATTTATTTTTTCTTTCTCAGTGTTAATATCTGGACATGCACTCATTACACCTGCAGATTCTAGCCCTCTTATCTGCCAGGTTTCCTGGCTTTGAAGTTGCCGTCCAGAGCTAGAAGGGAAGACTTCTGAAAAAAAAGGTCTGTGGCTGAGAACTTAGTACTGCTTCCATACGTAATTTGGCATTCAGCAGCTCCATTACCCTTCCAGGTTCTCCCTGCTTCTGGTACCAATGAGTTTCTATGCTTGTTGTATCTTCATTTCATTTTCCTTAGGGGTAACACCTCTTGGTTCCAGGCCATATCCCCATCATGATAACATCCTTGTTTTTTCTCACTGGGCAAGACCGAATATAGGCAGAAATTTGAATATAGGCAGCATAAGGAAAAGCAGTAACTGAGTCTGAAAATGTCAATGGGGCAAACAACTAGCTGTTACATTGCTAAGATTCAAGGCTCCTCTTCCAGCTATTGGTCTGGTCAAATGAAATTCTGGTCCAAATAAATCAGACATAAAATTCTGTTTTCTCAGTTTTCTGCAGTGTGGATTTTGTTTATAGCTGTCACTGATGATAAACAAGATGCAAATAATAGTCCCAGTCGTTTCAGAATATTTGTACCTTTCCTCATTTTACTGCTTTAGAGCTATTCCCTCATTCTCCTCATCTCATGCTCCCCTCTGTGCTTTCTTCAATATCAGCCCAATGACTACAACAGTCTTGTAAAAACCTTATCCTAAAGCAAAAAGGGAAAGTAACTATCAAAGCTAATCTCCTATTTAAAGACACCTCATCCATTTCTCCCTATAACTATTATATCCTTATAGACATATATTCTCAACAGTTATATATCAGCTGTGAATACAAAATAGGTAGATACAAATGAGCCATATTTTGCATGGCTAAGCCACCTGGGTCCTCTGGTCAAGGCTGAACTGGGCTCAATGGTTACACTGTCTGTTGTAATAAATTAGTAGTGCTTTTGTGCTGTGCCTCTAGCTGTAATAAGGATACATGCATTATGGGTGTCACCCTGTCTCTGAGGACAATTTTAATACAGCTTAGACAATAGCCTAGCTAAATAAACAATGAACCAGTCATGGTACAGAAAAACAGTGTAAGCTCCAGGGTATGGAGCTTAGCAAGGCAAAAGAAAGAAGCAAACAACATATTAAAAAGATTAGCAAGCAACAATAAGAGAGACACTTACAACATCCTAGATAAACTAGGGTAGTCATTCAATATCGCTGTTGAGGATCCATTTCAGCAAGGCATACAAAGATAGGTCTAACATTAAACGCTTGCTTAAGCTTTTTTAACCAGCTTTGAGTAACAGAAATGTGCGAAATATTGAAGTCACTTTTAATTGTTTGATGAGTCAAGGCCTGGAGCTTCAAAGTGTAACCTTAATAAACAGAGTGATGCTAGCAAAACTAAAGTAGCACTACTATTGCCATTGCCAATACTCAGCTAAAGCAGCAGTCAACAGCATGACAAAAGGAAATCCAGAATGGATTGAGACGAACGTGATCAACAGTGGTACATAAAAAGCAGTCAGTCCTGACCAGACTGTTTAGACCTGTCTAAATTTAGATTCTCACAGTGAGAATGAAACTTACCCTGTTGGCTCCTCACTTTTGCTTCCCCATGATTGCGCCCATGTCTCATTGAACTGTAGATGAGAGAATGATAGAATCACAGAATCATAGGTTGGAAAAGACCTCTATGATCATAAAGTCCAACCATCTGCTCAACACCACCATTCCTACTAAACCATATCACAAAGTGTCACATCTATACGTTTTTTAAACAACTCCAGTGATGGGGACTCAACCACCTCCCCGGACAGCCTATTCAGTGCCTGACCACTCTTTCAGTAAAGACATTTTTCCTAACAGCCAATCTAAACCTCCCCTGATGCAACTTGAGGCCATTGCCTCTCATCCTATTGCTAGTTACCTGGGAGAAGAGACCGACACCTGAGTGACTACAACCTCCTTTCAGTTAGCTGTAGAGAGCAATAAGGTCCCCCCTCAGCCTCCTCTTCTCCAGACTAAAGTCCCAGCTCCCTCAGCTGCTCCTCAGAAGACTTCTTCTCTGGACCCCTCACCAGCCTCGTTGCCCTTCTCTGGACACGCTCCAGCACCTCAATGTCCTTCTTGTAGTGAGGGGCCCAAAGCTGAGCACAGCACTCGAGGTGCGGCCTCACCAGTGCTGAGTACAGGGGCACGATCACCTCCCTACTCC
>Ga0181612_182739_pt1 | contig 13876 bp, 7 predicted proteins | sample HoacroProtozoa21_FD_119630 | JGI IMG/M metagenome (GOLD analysis project Ga0181612, IMG submission 119630) | Hoatzin crop microbial communities from Cojedes, Venezuel. Combined Assembly of Gp0051906, Gp0051904, Gp0051908
AGGGGCAATGGGCACAAACTGAAGCATAGGAAGTTCCGTCTGAACCTGAGGAAGAACTCCCCTCTGAGGGTGACGGAGCACTGGAACAGGCTGCCCAGGGAGGTTGTGGAGTCTCCTTCTCTGGAGATATTCAAGACCCGCCTGGACAAGATCCTGTGCAGCCTGCTGTCGGTGACCCTGCTTCGGCAGGGGCGTTGGCCTAGATGATCCACAGAGGTCCCTTCCAACCCCTACTATTCTGTGATTCTGTGATTCTGTTATCCTAGCAGACCACAGAATCATGTGCAGCCTTTGGAAGTGCATGGTGATGGGTTTGGAAAGGGGCAATCCTAGTGTACTGGCACATAATTCTGGAAATATGAACTCCAGAGCTAAATTGAAAGTAGCACAAGGCAGTTATCCAGTCTAGTTTTCAAATGATTCTGACTATGAGGCTTTCCCAGCTTTCTTGAGAAACTATTCTGCAGTGAAATTGAACTCATTTTCCAGACGGAAGAATGAAAAAAGTAATCTGTAGAGCCAATAAAAAAGTCAAAATTTGGTTTTGACTAACTGCATTGTAGGACTACAACCTTTTGTAAATCTGACTTACTTTGTTGCATATTTAAACAGGGGGATAACAGGATATTCTGGTTTCTGTATATTTTTATTCTTTTACAGAAGTATTGGCGTCTTCAGAGATAGGAATAATTATGTATATATTTGTTGTGGTACAAATGGCTTTAAATTCTGTAGATGGCATTTTTAATTAAAAAAAAAAATCTTAGGCATACCATCTGATGTAACTATTTTCCTTCACTAACATCTACTTTTGTTGCAACGGCCAAATTATTCTCTCTCACTTTTTCTCACACTAGCACTTAAATGCTACCACTGTAGCATCATTTCTTCCTCATCTTGGGCTTCTCAGTGTCTGTCTAAGAGACTCCCTGAAAGCATGCATTTACTTCACGTCTCACTGCCCTGCATTCTGCCCGTGTATATGAATGCACGTATGTGTGTGCGTTCTGCGTTGGGTACGTAGCAGCCATGACTCCTTCGGGAGCACACTCTTGCTAAGAGCACGTACTTGCAATGCCTCCCAGCAACGCACCCTGCTTTGGATGGAGCCAGATCCCTCTGTGTGCAGGTCCTACCCTATGAGAAGCTGTGGCCTTTCCTCCCCAAGGAAAATCAGTGTTTTGGAGTGGACCTCAGATTGTCCCGAGATGTTAAGGTTTGTTTGTTGGGAAGCTTGGCTGCAGTGTTGCTGTGTAGCCTGTCAGGCTCTTTTACCGAGAGTTACAGCATGCATCTGTGTGGCTGTGATTTACCCTTTCTCCTTGTGTAAAGGCCCAGCCTATGTGCTGTTCTTGAATTTTGTTTTCAATAAAAAAGTCATCTTTTGAGACTGACTTATTTGGTGAGGGAAATAATAAAATATATCTTATGTATTTCATCATTAAAATATTACTGTTGCTTTTAAATTTCCATAAATTGAAACACATTTATTTACAAAGTCTTGCTCTATCTAACTACTGTATTGCAAGGGCTGTTTGTTTGTCTTCCGAATACTAGTTGCGTATTCCCTGGACTCATCCCCTCTCCTCATTTCTTGTAGTCGTCATGGCCTTTCACAGAGAAAAGACGAGAACCATTCTCCATAGACCTGACAACTCCCTCCTTTCTCAGAGTCATTTCTTCAAACTGTCAGTGAATGTACCAACTGGAGTCTGATAACTAGAAGGAAGAATAGCTGTTCAGCATAGAGTAAACCTTTTCTAAAGTTATTCCAACTGTAACAAATATCTTGGGGAATATAGAGATTATATTGCACAGTTTTATGACGTAATTTATGTAATTTCATTTAACAACTTGATTTGTGTCATCTTCCTAAATCTGTATTCTAGTACTATTTAATATTTAGAGATTCTAAGCAAGAAAAGACCATGTGTACCGTGAGCTCGGGTGTGATACTGACTGTAAACACAATCGGCTGTTGATTGTCCACTGGTAGATGAGCTGCTGTGGATAGTCTGGGACGCTGTGGTTGTGGATTACCTGTGCCGCCGCTGCCCGTGCTGGTGGTGCTGCACAAGCACAGCTGAACTGCTGGTAGAGCCAGCTCCAGAGCTGCCCCTGTGCGGGGGCAACTCCGGTGCCCCACGTTGTATCTGCAGGACTCGGCACGCCGAGGCGTCCGGCTGGAGTTAGTTTTGGGAAGGCCGTTTTGTGAGCATGGGCTCGGCCCCAGCCATGTTGAGCCTACAGCCACGCTGGAAGAGGCAGGCATGGCCCTGCTGAGACCAAGACTGGCTCTGGGTGGCTCCCGGGGACGAGAGCAGGGCGGTGGTGGCGGTGGTGGCGCCTGTCCTGCCCGCCTGGAGATTTTCTGAGGTCTTATTGGTGTGAAGGTATGTTAACATGACTGTGTCATCTTATGTCTGTCTCAGCCTGGGAGTGCTCTGAAATAATCATTCTACCTGTAATAATCTTGAACTAAAGTGAAAGTTTCCTGTGATGGAGGGAAATTAGAGGGGCTCTGAATTATTATTATTATTATCATCCATAGTGTCCCAGTCTATCCCTGGGTAATGAGGAGGTGACTGTATTTCATCCATTTGGGACGTAAAAGCAAAAGTCAGACTAAAGTGTGTATTTTAGAGAGACATTCATTTAGATTTGATTTTTCTATTGTTCTGATTAGTTCATTCTAATTAGTAATCTGTTTATGAAAGAAGACAAGTGAATGTTAATTTGCATAATATAGGAATGTAATCACAATGCCACAATAGGCGTAATTCAAAATATTTCTGAAAGTTGCTAGACCTCTCAGAAATAGGTGAGCTTGGAAATGAAAAGGTGGAGCCCATAGTGCCCATGAGGCTCATTGATTGAAACTTGGCTTGTGATTTTGAGATATGTGATGAAAAAATGTGTATAAATCAGGAATAACTCTTCTGAAATCACTAGAGTTAAACAGTATAAAATCATGCAGTGTGTTGAGAGTGGGTTCTCAGTGTCTTGTTGAACTTTGGGCTATGTTTAACCCACTGACCTCAGTGAGGTTCTTAAGAGCTTTAACACTGCTTTGCCCTCAATAGGATAGAAAAAAATATATAATTTGGCTATGACTTTAGTTTCATAACCTCACCTGGGGTGTTTGCATCTTCCACGCAAGGATGGCACACTATGGTGCAGATACTTCTGTTTATTTCTACTCTTTAAGATACATTACCGGTATTCCTGCTCTGTAAATAGTGCTGGGTTTTTGGGGCTATGGGCTGCCAAATTATAGAGATATCTAATAGAGATGTAATGGCTGAGTTTAGTTTGTTTGTTTGTTTGTTTTATAAGGGGGTTTAGCCTTTTGCCCTATGAACAAATTACAGTGGCTAATTGAAAGCGGGGCTTGTGGAAAGTGTTCTAATTTTTACTAATACTGAAGATTAATCACTAGTCTCCTGCCGGCCCTCGTCACTCAGAGCAGGCGTTTTGGCTTTGTGTATTTTGCTCTAAAAGTGCATTGCCTTGGGTCACCATAAAGGTGGCCTGAGCAGTCTGCTGATGGCCTCCATCACCTGCGCGGCTGCAGGGAGCCAGCTGTGCTCGCCACCTGCGCAGCTGCAGGGAGCCAGCTGTGCTCGCCGGGGCTTGGGCACATGTGGGGTCCCATGCGCCCTGCAGCACGGCCTGGGGCTGTGCATGTGCCCTGGCTTGCAGACCTGCAGAAGGCACCACTTTACAGGTCTGGTGGTCAGAGCTTGCTCGAGCACGTCCTTAGCAGCCCCTGATAAGCGGAATCTCTTCTTAAATCCCTGGCTGACAGTCCCTGACTTCTTAGGAAGGCTCCATATCTGATGTCTGCGATGTGTTTAGCTTCTTATTCCAGGTGACATTAATGGCACAAGAATCTCTGGCAGTCTCTGAAGCAAACTTGGCTTCAAGCGCTTGAATTGGGACTCTGCAAAAAGGGACAGAATAAGGTATCAGAGCAAGTTAACCATGTAGAGGATGGCTGGCTAGGGGTCCTTTCTTAGCATTATCTTATTAGTCTTGGTGCTCTGTAAACAACCCCATAGACTCATTTCCTCCTCTACTTAGAAAATTATGCTACTTTTGTAGTTTGTTTCGCAGGGCTATTGTTAATGGTTAATGCTTATAAAGAACACTGAGGGCTGAAGTACAGTGGGGAAAGGAGCAATGGTTAGACAGTTGTTGAGTGATGGAAAGATTTTTAGTGCATTTCATGTAGTTTGATGTTGTTTTTATAGCCTATATTCTTGGTGAATAGATATATTAAAACACTTCAGCCTCTTTTGATCATTTATCAATTATTTCTGTTTGTTTACTTCATCTGTATTGCCAAAAATACTTTAAAAACAGTACTTTTCTACAGTCATGTGAGCAAGGATTTGTGAACTTGAATTTCAGTCACCAGCAGGTGACATCTTAGGTGGTGGCATTCTCTCTTATGTAGCGCTAGCAACAAACCAGCTGTAATATGTCATGTAAGGATCGATAGCTTGCACACTTTCAAATGACAATTTGATCAAAACTTCCTCAGGATACAGACTCCTGTCATTCTCTTTTCCCGTCCCTTTATTCATTTTCCCCTACGTAAGTTTGTGATGGATTTTGGCTGAGAGAAGCTGGAACATGAAGAGTTATGTTTAATACTGGAGTGACACCATGCACTTAAACAAGATCCTCTTTGCACAGCAGTACATTACTCGGTTGTGGTGCAGCGCTCTCTCTCTTACTGTAAAAAAAGATCAAATCACTGGACACGTTCTGAATTTATTTGCATGCCAGTTTACCTTTATTGGGAAAAATCCCTGGATTTTGCAATGACGAAGTTTTGCAATCTGTGTTTTTTCTTCCTTTTACATTTTGCACAAATCTGGGTGGATGGGTGGGTGTAGGTCTAAGTTACTGTAAGCAGGTTTTTTTTTTCTATCAAGTAGTTCTATTGAATCATTCTGAGCGACCAACCCTCAGCACAATGTCACTGTAACCTCTAAGATAAAGGATATTTTTGCTGTAGAGTTAACTTCAGTAGCCACATAGGCATTGCCTCAAGGCCATTCCCTTCCCGAGTTTACCCCTGCTGGAATATTGTGGAGCTGTGAACTGGTGTGTTGGCAGTGTTGGAAGCAAGGTGTTGTCAAGGATGGGGTACCCCTCTGACAAGGCTGCCTGGGTTTCTGGATGCCAAGACTGTCCTTGGCCTGGTACTCTCTGGGTGGCACTTTCACTTGATCCGTGTGAATCAAGACAGTCCTCTCAGTCCAAACCTATGAGCCAGCCTAGCCCAGAACTCAGTAAGAACAGTGGCTAAACAAAGAAATCCAGGGAAGATGCTAAGCACAGGCAGAGCAAGTAGTGCTTCTTCCCTGGAAGTATCTCTGATGCTCCATGGCTCCAGGAGGAGTGCTGAATATCCCTCATTGAATATTTCTGCCATAGGTTGGTCCATTTGTTTCTGAGCCAAGAGTCACCTCCCAACATGTTTGAAAGACAACGTAATATTTTTTTTTACGGCTCCAGCAAAATGCTTCTTAGACTTTCTTTTGCCCACCTTACTATGCTTATCCTGCCAGCCATCGTCACGACCTGATTGACCATGCAGCTCTACCAGCTAAATATCTGTAGGGCTGATGATTCTCTGAGACCTTCTTGTAAGCTAACGCTTCCATCTTTCTGGGCAACAAAAGTAGATTGCAGTTTGCTAGAAGAGAAATAGAGAGTAGTTCAGCTTGCTCCATAACAAAGAACTGTGGGTGCTGCTTCTCAATCTCGCAGTAACACATTTGGATAACCTTCATGAAATCCCAGTCTGGGGAGGAAGGCTTTGCCTGGTTGCTGCTCAAACACTGATTATTCATATGAGCTCAAAAATAGTTGCTTATCAAGGCTCTGACATTCTTGCTATTTTTATTTTTTCTTTTTTTTTTCCTAACAGTAAATAATTTGTAAAATTCATTGTAAAATAAATTAAGCTCCCTGCAACCAAATAAAAGAATGAATTTAGAAGTAGGTAGCTGGAAAAGGACTCGTCTGTTTGACAGTCCCGGTAACTTGTTTCAAAGAGGAGTAGTCTCCAAATTATGTTAGTTTTGTGTTAGATGTCTTTTTTTAATGTTGTGGTTTTTTGTGTTGGTAAAATGTGCTGAGGTAGCTGTGTAGAGGAGTGAAATCCTCATGTCTACAGATAGAGTACAGAACTGACAGCCAAAGCCAGATACCCTCCCTGAGTCTGGGGAAAGCGTTTGAATGGAACAGAGCACTATTTTATGCTTTCTTGTTAGAGATATGTCAGATTCCGGATTTTTTTTTTTTTTTTTTTTTGTTTGAGAGCATCTGCTGAGAACTGCTGCTAATGTACATGTTGGAGGTAACAGCTCAGTCATCCAGTGGTGACAGTCATGACTAGTGTCCTGAAATGAATTTGACCCCTAAACCTAGTGATGAAATGAACGGTTTTGAGGAATGAAACAGCCCCGTGTATTACAAAACAGTAGTTGCATAAAATACGGTGTCTGCTCTAATAAAAAATGTGTCTGAATTTCTTGTCTTTTTATTAAAAAAAATAAATTGTTGGGGCTAATTAGAATTCACATTTAAAAATAACTTTGCTGTTTATGTTACTCTCTTGTTTATTTATAGATCTGTTTGGGGTTTTTGATAGCTTATTCACCAGAGGTTTCCTTGCTCATGACTAGCACTCTGAACCGCTGTAGTCGGGTTTCCCCGTGTGTTTCTTGACACTTGGACCTGTCACTATTGTATGTGCTTGCACAAACCATCTATGACTGTGGTTCAGAAATTGTAGCTTTGCTCTGCTTTTTCCTCCACAAAGGAATAAAAAGTCAGTTTGTGTCTCAAGCTGTCTCTCCTGTTTTCTCAGCAATTTTTTTTTTTTCTCTTTGTCTTGGCTTAGGTGTCTGAGAAATGATGCATAACTCCCATGTAAAATTAAGTGGGATAAAATAAAAAAAGTTCAATATTTTTCATTTTTCGATTCCATGTAAACATCAAGAGCAATTTTTAAGGTTGAATATTAATAAGCACTGTAAGGGCATACATTTTTAATGTAGCTGCTGCCCACATTTGAAATTAGGTCATTAAGATTTTCTTCTTACTGTTTGTTCCAGCAGTTCATATATCACATGAAAGTAGAGTTCAAGAGCAGTGTTTTATACTAATTAGAAGCAGACTCAAGGTTGTATTTGAAAGGCAAAACATAAAACTTTATTTCTTTATCTCTTTTATCTCTAGTAGCTCTTGAAGAAGCTGGTAAACCTCAAAATGAAATAGAGGCAAAGCTGGGTGCTTTGAGATGTATTTTGCGATCTCTCCCAGTTGGAAACAAGACAGGAGTCTGACTCCAAATGTTTGCAGCACGCAGCTGGAGATGTGCCAAGATGGCACTATAAAACAGTCGTTAGCACTGTAAAACTGGGGTTTGGGCGGGAATTGGCATTATTATTGACTTACCCAAGGACTTTTAAAGGTTAGTCAAAGCAAAAGTTGATCTTACAGATGAGATTGCGAATTAGTCTTTTTTTTTCTCTATAGGGGTATCTTTGGTGATGGATTTCTAATAGGTATATTTTTGTAAAAGTAAAATTAAGTGTTTTTACATCTTTAAATTTTTAATCTGCATTTGTGTCATTGTTTGCGAGATGCCAATTTCTGCACTCCCAATAAATAATGGAAATGCAAATCTAAAGGTTTCAGAGCCAGTCACGAGCAGCAATAAGTATCAGTAACGCTTAAAAAGCTGAAAATGGTCTTGAAAGCTTAGTGGTTACTATCTACCGTATCTCTTGCAAAGCTCCTTCAGTGTTTAAGTGTGTATGAAGTTAACATGGGTTTCTAGAAAGACACAAAAATAATGGTTAACAGATTTTTGTAGTTGTTGCACTTCGAATGAAGTATAACCTTGTTATGTTTAAAGTGTGTTAGACTATTACAAAAAGAATCTAATTGAAATGTCGTGTTTTCTTTCAGCTCCAGTGATAAACCGATTCACCAGACGGGCATCAGGTAAGATGGATAAAGTTGCATGTTTCGTTGGTCTGTGTAATGGTGGAAACATAATGCTGACAGTGATTGGCATGTAAAACACAGTGTGACATTAGTCAGATTTCTTTAAGGGTGACTGACTTGGGTTAACCTCGAACTTGTTATCTTGTTTACTGAAAAACGTAGCCAAAGTTTCAGGTGACAGAACTTCCATGAAGCCTGCTTGTTGCTGTGGATTTTATGAGAAACCTAAGCTTTTCTTCTTTCCTTTAAAGAAAATCATTTTAGACCTAACAGAACTGAACTTTTGAAAGCAAGAACTGAATATAATCTGATGCAAGCTTGCCTTGCTTGCTTCATAGACAGCCTGAAACAGCAATTTGGTGGTCATCTATGCATGAGAAAATATACGGCCGTGCTGGAAATCTCCCTGTGTTTTTCAAAACCGAGCTGGTTTGTGTACGCGGCGTGGCATTGTGCTGCGCAGAGCTGGCCAGTCGGGTCCCAGAAACAGCACGGCTGTGGTGGTGGTGTGTTGGGCTAGGAGCGCGCCTGCCAAGCTTGGTGCCTGCTTCTGTGTTCTTGAAGTTAGCTTGGTCCTTGCAGGCTCAGAGGACTGTCTACCTTACTCTGTTACATGTAATAGATCACTCCAAATTACGTATCATTATAGATGAATATTCTTGGCCTCTTCTTATTGTCCTGCTGTATCATAGCCTTTAGGCTTGACTTTTGAGGGCTTTTTCTCCTGAAGCATGAGGCCCAGAACCTAAGTCTTATTTGTTTGAAATAGTGTGAATATGTAAGTGGGGTGTAAAAGCCACCACGAAATGTAATGAGACTTGTGACTGACTCATAGGAGTCGGCAGAGCGGGAGATGTGAGCTGTTCCTAGTCAGTTCAGTATGCTGAGTTTAAAATCTAACTGTAAAATGCTTTCTGTTTTGAACTGCAGATCATTTTTAGTAAATGTAATAAAGTTTATATTCCATAATGCAGTAAGTCTGCCCAGACTTCTAATTTTGCTAGTTACAACCTCAGTCAGATAGTTCCTTGTCAATATAGAAAAATTAACGGAGATCCTCAGGATTACTAGGGAGCTGTGTAGAAAAATGGAGGTTTGCATTTGCAGATTTGGTGTATAGCATATGTAGCACAAAGTAAGAAAATGTAATGAATTCCAAATATGCTCATGTTTTAAGTAATGATAATACTTCATGCGGTACTGTAGCATGAAAGGAAAGGAATGATTCATTAACTAGCACTCAGTAAGAGTGAGCAGGGCTTTATGCAAATTACGTTGCACTTTTTAAGGAGAGTTTTACTGTGACTGATTGATAGCTGACTTAAATGAAAGCAGTCCTGATAACAGATGTGTGATAAGCTTTTGCATTTCAGTAGGAGAGTTTGATTGTTTGAAAAGCTAATACTTGCTCAGGAAAAAAAAAAAGTTATTTTTAATGTTCCCTTAAAGGAAAATTAGGAACATTAGAAGCCTGAAATTTCTGCACGATTATTGGGGAAATAATTTCTGTGGGCAATTGATCTTTCATATGTTGTGGTCTTGTTGTGAAGAGATAAAATAGAGTTATCTTGTTCAGAGTAATAAGTCCAGTTGTATGGTATGGTCCAGATGTAAATCATGTGAATACACTTCAAGCTGGAACAAGGTAATACTGCAGTCTACTACTTGTGCTATTTTATTATGTTTCTGGCAACTTAAATGGTCAAAATAAGTGTGTTTCAAACAAGGAGGCCCATGAAAGGTGATAGTTCTTTCCTCTTAAATACTAAATGAGGTACAGTACATTTAAAAAACTTGGTTGATAAAATATAAAATTAAAAATAAGAAAAGGACTGTGCTGATAATATGAACATTTTACAGGGGGTTGTTTGTGGTCCTACTCGTATATTTAGATACTTTTAATTGAACAATTATTTGGATACATTAAGGTAGTCAAGATACCTTGCAAGTGGAGAAGCCAGATAGCGCCTGTTTTTTTATGCTTTGTAGCTTAGTAGCGTTCTGTAAGTGAAGTTGATTCTCATGTTTAAGAAATGAGAAGCTGACCAAATGGAACATAGGGTTTTTCCCAAATATAGATGTATCTTAATTTTAGGCTGTTTGGCTAAGAGCTATTGTAAAATTTGAAATGTGCAAGATTGTTGATTCTTGAGTGGTTTTGAAGACTTGCTGCTGCTGAACGTTATTCCAAGTTAATGATGACTATTTGGAGAGTTAGCTGTAACACATGGTTTCATGTTGCATCTGATCTAGTGATACTGCAGACTGTTTTCAAGGGAGTGATTTTAGGGTCCCTACCTTTGTCACGCCTCTGCCCATAGGTTGCCTCTACTCTCCTTGCATAGACCTAGGAGTTGTGTTGCCTGAGGTGCATTAATTTAAAGAAAACAGAAATACAGAAGGTTTTGGTGTGTTGATTTTCATTGGGTCTCCAGTTGACCTGTGCTATGGCTCTCGAATATCTACATCTGAAAGACGGGTAGTAGTGGCTGCATTTAGCCAGTGGTGGGATGGAGAAAGCTGAACTACCGACACCAGTTGAGGCAAAACATCCAATGATACCCACAGCAAAGGCTCCTAGACTATTCTGCTAAAAGCTGCTTTTTGAGCTCTTACAATGATAAGCAGGGAGAAGCCAGGAGATGACACAAATTTCTTCACAAAGAACAATAATTCTCTACAGTGGATATTGTGATTTTGATGTTTCTGTTATTCTTTGGATAATGCCTAGTATTTTACTTGGTGGCGTAAGATATAGTTATTTTCCATAAATGAGCTAGAAATTATCAGCCAGAGTTTAATTGCCGAAGCACCTGCTGAAAACAATATAGTAAGGCATTTATTATTTAACAGCTGTTCCTGTTAACATGCTGTGAATGTATTAATGTACTGTCATTGGTATGTAGAGGATAAAGGCATAAGTAAGCTAGGATCAATGAATTGTTCTTGAATTTAAGTTCTTAAAATTTATTGAGCTACCTGATTTAGTATCTCTTCTGTGTGTTTATTCATATGTGTGTATATGTGCAATGTGGGCTCTATGCATAAAATACACATATAGCATAGTGCTGATGACATAGCTGCTTAGGGGCTAGGTAATAATGCACTCCACTGTCCTAGGCTGTGCATAAAGAATAATAGATATCACAGTCTTAAATAGAGGAGTTTAGCAGGAAGAGAAGATTGAAAATACTTTACAGAGCTAGAATGAACAAAGAGGCAGCTGCAAGTAGTGAATGCTTAATTTTTATTTTAAAATCTTACGGGGCTGAGATGAAGAGAAAGGAGAAAAACTGTCAAGGCAACCAAGAGACTTGGATGGGAAGAAAGGGGGACACGGAGGTAGAAGCAGCATGAAGTGGAAGAGAAAGCTGTAAGCATGTTCATGAGGTGAAAAATGAGTGGAAATTCTGAACAAGCTGAGGTAGCCAAGAAGTGCAGTTTCTGAATATAGACAGATACTTTCTTGCTATGGATGAGATCAATTTTTGTCTACCTAAGTGTGAGATACCTAGGGGTGGAAAGCTGACGTGGTTCTGTATGTTAGCAGAAGCATTGGATTCCTGCTTTTCAGCAACTTGATGGATAGATAAACAAGTAAATTATCTCATTAAATACTTGCGGGAGTTTAGAATAATGCAACAAAGCCAGCATGGGTTTACTACACAACAAGCTTAAGTTTATACTTCATAGATACCATTTAGGGAGGCTGTGTGTACCCATTTACTAGTATTACATACAAATGTATAATGTAGTATTAATTAAGAATTAGATAACAGTCTATGAAGTTACTTCACTTATGTATCTGCTTAAGCATCTGAAAGAGTGAAGACAACCTGACTGAGGTTGCTGTGAGTTAGCCTGCTTAAGCTAAGAAGAACTGATAGATAGGCTCGAGGGCATCTGTGGGGCATCTCTAACTAACCACAGAGATAACACCCTCATTCTTATCCGCCAAACAATATCTAACTTCAAAATACCATTTTCGTCCTGTGGAAATAAATGAAGCTTTAAATATTGTTCTCTCAACCAAACGGGAAAGACAAGTAGCTTTATTTGTTCGCCAGCTTCTCCACAAAGCTCTAAACAAAAATAATTTAAATGGTCAACAGGCAAAATACATCAGCGCTGAGCCTCTAGGGAGAAACTGGTATGTGGAATAAACTTGCAATCAAGGAGATACCACTGTTGTGGAAAGAGCAGAAGGAAGCAGAGAAGGCAAAAACTTTCAGGCTTCTTTACCACGGGGGCTGGTAAGGGCCTCTCCAAAGAAGAGGGAGAAACATGTAGTAAGTAAATTGATGCTTGCCTCATACACCTACTGCATCAGCCATCAACCTACGCAAGAAAGACAGAGAGAGCATCTCACATGACGCTGGTGGAGATTTCTGTGCAATAAATATTTTTTGTCTTTTTTTACTTTGAAACTTTTAATTTTCAGTTGTTGAAATTGGGAGTATTTTTTGTCTTTATACCGACTGCTAAGAACTGTCACTTTCAGGTACATGGCTGATTAGCTGAAGAGGAAAGGCTGAGAAACAAGGAAGCCGGTTTTTATTCCCTGTGAAAAGGATATGTTTAATTCATGTAGCAGGTACTCAAATTCAGAGTATTTTTATATGTACACTTATGTACTGTGGTAATTTCTGGTAAAGACAGGGCTGTGTTTAATGGCCTTTTTTTTTTTTCCCTCTCCTCTTTTTATGGCAGTACAGAAGCTTCTTTAAGAACCAAAACTCATTTTACTTAACTCTGCAAATTTTAGATTCACAAAACATCAACAATTTGAAGAGAAAGAAGGGAGATGCAACATTCTCTTTATTCTTAATTGCCCGAGATGCCCGAGAGCCATGATAATGGAACTAATACAGATGTTAGTTAAAGTTCACTTCTCCTCCTTGCAATTATTTAATTATTTTTCCCGCAAGAATTTCTGCAGGTTGGAAATATTTTCTGTTAAACTCTGTCGGCAGAAAACACTTAATAGAAAACCTGTGACATTTACAGTTATTTCAGAATTTTCAGAAATAAGTAAGTTTTTTTAATCACATTGATTAATTTCTAAGCCCCTCAAGCTAGTTGTTTTTATTGAAGCACTACATACACACAGTGAAACACTTCACAAACAAGTCAGTGGGTACTTTATCGCATCATTATATGTCACGATGACATCAGTGGTGGGTTGCCTGTCAGACCTCCAAGCCTTGTGACTGCATGGCTGGGTGCAGGGCAGTGCCAGCGCATCAGAGGCTGACTACGGGTGTGCACCCTTCGTCACACTCAGCTCACGCTGCAGGGCCATCCCTCCCACGCGATGGACCCACGGCCATCCCGGCCCGAATGTCACGTGGCTGTGGGGATGGGTGCTCCAGCTCTCCCCGTCTGATGCACAGGGCTCACGCCTCTGCCTGGCATATGACAGACACCTGCATTCTGGCATGTGTTCGGATGGGAGGAGGGAGGTTCTGTGCAGCCCTTATAGAAGGGAAAATCTGGGAGCAAGTTTGGCAGAACAATTTATCTATTCTTCATCTCATTCTTCATCTTTGCGTAAGGTGCCATTATGAAGAAAGTGACAAGATAAAAGTTTTGGGTTTCATTATTCTGAACAGATGTGCAGACTGTAGATTAGTCATGCCCACAGTAGCATTTACATATATCACTGCTAGTTTTTAGTTTAATGATTTCTGCAGAGAATGTGACAACCTACTTAAGAAACACTGAGGATTTTTTCTGAACTTAGACCAAGGGAGTCCTGTTAGTGAAGGAATGGCTAATTCCTTTCTGAAATTATAAGTATGGAAGAACATAGGTGATACTAAATTCAGTTGTTAAATATAAA
>Ga0181612_173548_pt1 | contig 13873 bp, 9 predicted proteins | sample HoacroProtozoa21_FD_119630 | JGI IMG/M metagenome (GOLD analysis project Ga0181612, IMG submission 119630) | Hoatzin crop microbial communities from Cojedes, Venezuel. Combined Assembly of Gp0051906, Gp0051904, Gp0051908
CACACACCTGTTTTCTGAGAATCATTATGGAAAAAATGTGACAAAACAAAATGTTGAGTTTGTTTTATCTTTCCAAACAAACCACTTCCAAGATCTCAGTGACACTAAAATGTTACAATAAAATGAAATGGAGTGCAAAGAGGCACAAGGGATACACACATGAAAAGTCAACAGAAAAGAAGCTTGAAAAAATTTATTTAAGGCTATCATTTAATATCCTTAAAGCTTAGCCTTTTTATAACAAAGGTTTTAAGAGGGTTATTCACTTCTCAGGCGTTTGTAACTGCCAGCCCCTTAGAAATAACACATATAATTGGCGATTGAATCCTTTGTGTGTAAAGTCAACTTTTTAGAAAAATAATTTTATCATTAGATATAAATGGAGTTACTTCAGTTCTAATAAATGGAAAATATGAAGATATGGAACTTTCATAGTCTTAAATCTATGAAGATAACCATCGTTTAGACAATAGGTTTTCCATGTATAAACCTTTGGCGACACTAAACTATAGTACAATTATTTCCTGGCATGCAAGGTGACAGTTTGTTACACCCAATGTAAATGACAGAATACAGATTTCAGAATCTCTTAATAACTGGCAGTTGATGCAATGAAGATCTTCATTTATCCCATTTTTATTCTGCATTTTTACTGGTATTCTCCCAAAAGGTCCCTGGGAAAAAAAGCAGCAACAATTAGGACAAACTATAAATCTCTGAAGATTTATAAAATATGTATGGAACATAATTTTTTTGTTGAAGAGTGAGAAGATGTTAGTTCCACAGACCCCTCAATGCCTCTCTCTAATAACAGACTGATAACAATTATTCCTGAAGGAAAAGCTTTTTAATAGTTTCTAATATATTATTTTCCTAAATTGTTTGTTTCAGTGCTGAACTACAAACAAACTCAAAAATATTAAAATGGTAACAAAACCTGTATTTTAACTATAGCTTCTAATTTTTCTGATACAAACTCAGTTGTTTCAGATTTCCAAGATCAACTAGTCATTTTGGGTGCTTCAGTAGTCCAAAGACTAAAAGTAATTAATTTTTACAGAGCGGACATCCAACATTTTAAAAAATCTGGCCACTCACATGTGCCTTGAGTTGCTATTTTATTATTTTTGAAATGCTTTGTTGATGTTAACAAATAATTCTTAAGTATTAACCCATTCATAGAGCTCAGATAGAAAATGTTGCTTTGCCAACAGCATTTGCCTGTATACAGGCAAACTAAAGCAGAGTTCTTAAATAGTCAGCTATCAGCAACTCAGATTACAGTACCCTGTTCCCTAATCACAAGCCACAATTTAAGGCAGTGTTTTGTATCATAATGTTTAAAGAACAATCAATTTGGTGTCATTTTGCTAATAAATATTTCTGATTTTATAATTCCTATAAAAGGAGAGTTTTATTTTTCAGTAATTTAATATGACCTTACTTTTGGTAACATTCAACCGCAAAACTCCCCTCAAGTGAAACAGGAAACTATTAAATAGGTTGACCACTGATGCAAAGTACAAATTATATTTGGAATGAGTTCTATTTAGTGTTTTATCCTTGTTCAGCACTGTCTGTAACAAAGTTTGTAACACAGTTACAGATACATTAAGGGGAAAAATAGCATTTAAACCCACCGTATATTAAGAATAACACAAGCAAAATTCAAGCACCTTTGGGTAACTTTCGTGTTGATCAGCCATTTTAGGAACTCTTTGGCAGCCATGTCATCAAGGACTTTGTTGATATCACTTGTGAAAGTGCCATCTGCATGTCTTCGACCCATTTCTTCAGCCACAAGAGCTTTTTCTGGGAAACTTCAAGGGGAAGACATTATCAAACAATTTGCAGATCAAAATAAACAAACCGTTTAAAAGGGCCTCGTGATAGGATTCTAATACACTGCACATTTCCTGTGATTTTAAGGAGCTATTGGTTGAGCCTGATGTTATGACTCGGTATAGCATGACGTATATCAGAAAATCTGCTGAGATGTGATTTTCACAACAGAACAAAGCAGGAAATTCTCCCTTTACCAGATGAGGACTGTTCCTTCAGGTGAGTCTAAAGTCCTCTCTAGCATTTTTTAAAAAGCCATAGATGCAAAACCATATCTCAGTCTGCAATGTCTGTGCCAAGTAGAATAGACATCAATAAAACTCACAGTAGATTTACTAACAATCATTATTTAAGAAATATCACTACTAAAGCATTATAGTTGACTAAATTTTCATACTCTTTTTCCATTTTAATTGGACTTAAGTCCTAGTTACATTCTTACAATTATATTGCGTAAGTATTTAGATATTAAGAGCAACGACTTTTTTGGAGGGTTAAAATAACTCAGTTACAACACCTGTATAAAATCTATGTGCTTGTTTGCTGTAGAATAGCATTTTATATTTCAAATCAGATCCTGATTCTTGCTCTATCCTTTTTTGACTGCTGGAAAACCGTTATGCCAACAGCCTGATTTATTAACCTTTCCTCTCTTGTTTCACCCCATCAAATACAGGAAGATTTTAATGGGTTCCATTAAGGTGGGCTGATGCAATATTTTAATGCAATAATTTCAGGTAATGCTGTATAGAAGTTTGACCACAAATAATGCTTAATATTGGAAAGCAGAAGGGTGGTCTACATTTAATTGTCGATCTAGGTTTGTAAGCTCAGTCCATTGTAGTAGGTGGTATTTCTCTCTTACAGATACTGAAAGACCCTATTTCTGCTCATGAAAATGAAATATGACAGAAAAGCAACTGCAAATCTGAACATCACTATAAAGTGTCATCAGCCTTTCCCTTCTTTATATAGCTGACTTCATTTATCTGTTTTTTTCAGAAAATCATCATTATTTACAAAATTTGCTTTTACCTATTTAGTCCTCCTTGACTACAAAACATTATCTTGTCTTACAGATTATATTTTTTTATTATAATTATTATTTATTTTTGTGTAGTGCAAGAGATTTACATAGTACTTTACAGCTGGTAGAATATATAATCAGAGGATGAACTGAAATCCCTGCCCCGAAGAGCTTACAGTCTAAAGGCACAAATAAGTATAGAACAGTTAAAAGGCGGGGAGTGGCACGTGCACGGTGTAGCTCCTAACCATGCTGATTCGGAAATATGTGAGATCAAAGGTGCCTGCGGGAAACTGAAGGTAATGCCATTATAAGTGTAAGACTGTCATGAAAAACGATGTAAAGTCATAAGTGAGTATACCAAGTGAATAGGCTTGAGAAATCTGCAATGAGTATGTGGAGAACAAGACGTTAATGAACAAAATCAGAGACTTAGGTAGGTCAAAACTGTGGACCACTGTGTCCAGGAAACCGCGAACCATAGCAAAAGAACTAGAGGTGTCTTTAAAAAGGAAACAAGTCATAGTTGTAGGAAATAGTAGTTATTTTGGCAGCAGCAACTTGGGGAGACTTTGTGGAGCATGGGAAGAGGAAAAGAAGTCATCAGTTACTGCTGGGAATGATCACCAGCGCATGGAGTACAGCTGATGGTAAATATTTAATCTTAGAAATATTGCAGAGGAAAAGATTGACTGTGAAAGGGAAAAAAAAATAGAAAGTAATTTAAGATGACACTAACTTCAATACTCTCAGTGATAGTTAAGAAGACTGTAAGCAATGTTATGCGAAGGGAGAAAGGTTGTAGTTAGAGGGAGGTCTGGTTTAGTTTGAGATATGTTGACCTTAAATACAACTTGACCTTTTAGAGCGTAACAGCAGACTGAACAGGTTTGTTTTAATCTGAATTTGAACTTAATAACATAAAGTAGTAGTTTAACACCAACAGAATATCTTCTGTTACAAAAGAAAAACATGAAGTACAGCAAGAATGATCAAAAACACACCAAGGTTTCATCAGAGTTGATTTCTAAACCCAAAAGCAAGGCAAAATTTAATAATAGGAATAGATGGATTCTTACTCTCTTCTTCCTCGTCCATTCACTAACCAAGCAATGAACTCTTTGGCAGCTTGGCCTTCCAGATAAGAGGTGATATCACTGGTGTAGGTGCCTTCAGCGTGTCTCTCGAATTCAGCATGACGCTTGGAGATCGCATTGCTGAAAGAAGAGCAATACTATAGAAGCAGATTGCATAAGGACTTAATTTTTTTTTGACTTTTACTGATTTATATTTCCCACGCACCAGACTAGCATTTTTTATTAGGGAGGGAGTGGGGTTTTTGCTTCTCAAATTACTCTGAATGTTTTATTCTTGATATCTTTCAGTTCTGAAAGCATTGTCTGTGCTATGCAATGTAGTTTTGTGCAGAGATGCCTGAACTAGTTCTAAACAAATCAAATCAGGTGCTGAAAGCAATTGTAGCTGTGTTGGAATGGTCTTCTGCTAGATTAATTAGCTATAATCAACAAACTGTATTGTATTATACGACATACTTTTTGTTACCTCTAGTGCTAACCTAAGAATTTCCATTAAGGCACTCTTCCTACCTTCATCTTCGTTATTTCTTAGCCAGACTGTTCAGACTTGATTCCATTTGAATTTACATTTTGAATTGTTTTGTGAACACCCTTTTAATCAGCATTCTGACCAAGTGATAATCTTGGAACAATTTCAAGCCCAGTCACCTCCAGCTTGATAGAGAAAGACAATTGTCTTCTCCCTCCCTACACCTCCTTGTGCTTCTCTCTCTCTGATACAGCACAAAATTATGTCATGATGGCCCTTAGGAAGGCAAGCTGCATTGCAAAGTAGACATGTTATGGAATATTTTCCACGAATATGCTAAGTTCCCTGGCATTTCTATTTCAGAATTTGCTAATTCCCACCCAGTTTTCAGTGCCTCTAGCTCTTTCTATTATTTTTTATCTTCTTGGGATTTCACCATTCCTCCTAATTTAGTACCATCTGCACTTTTCATCAGCACACTAACTAGAGTTGTTTGGAGCATTTTTAATGAAACATTAATTTTGTGGAGATATGCTGTTTCACTGAAGCTGAAACATTATTACAGATTTGTTATTGATATTGACACTGTTTGGAAGGGAAAGATCTTTGTGATCTGGGCTATCCTTTTTGGAATTTCTGACAAAAGGAAGAATTAATACAGATATTTGAATCTGTTTTGCAAAAACACTTACTGGGTTTTTGTTTTATTTGTTTCAGATTTTCAGTTCCCCCAACCCTCTCCCCAAAACATTGTCAAGAAGCAAAATTCTGGCCTCCAGCGGGTCTTGTGTTCTACTTTCCTGTGATGAACAGTTGATTTAACATGGGACTGAGTGCTTAGGGCTCAGCATTTTATCATGTTGTATCAGCTCTCTGCAAATTGTTGCCTGGCCATTTTCCTTTCATTAGTCTTCTCACTGGCTTTGTTTTCCTCAGCATAATGGGTTTTTTTGCTTCAGCCTTTTTCTATACCAAGTTTTTCCTTTTATCTTATTCTCTACTTTTCTTTATTACTTGAAATGTCCCTTCCTGAAATCTGTTCTCATCCTGTTGAATTCCTTGAAGCCACGGCACATAGCTATAGAACACAGGTACAGGAATAAATAACATAGAGACATTTCCTCTTTCCTGGTAAAAAGCAGGTGTGAGATAATTTCTTTTGATAGGTATTTCTTACATTATGGTAACTTTGTAAAGAATACTAGTTGTTTTCTTTCCTGCGAGCTCAAACTGTTTTTGAGTAACAAGCAGTGGCAACTATGATACCTTGAGAGCTGGTCCGGGAATTTGTCATTTTCTTTGTCCTCCTGTCCTTGTTGGCTGTAGTGGAATTCCACAGTTGTTAGATCGTTATTACCAGTACATTGCAGAGCATGCATAAGCTGATAAGATTTTATTGGTTATTATTTAAGTATCATGATAAACAAACATGACTGATAGATTAATATTATAAATAATTTCAGGCTTATGAATTTAAATTAATACAATATCTAGAAACTGTTACTTCATACTTTAAAGACTTCCACAGGGATTTAAAAGCATTAATATAATAGATTTTTGGATTCTGTGGACAGATATTCTCTAGAACACAGGGCACAGACTCACACGCTTTTACATTATTCTTGCTCTCAGCTGGTTAACTTGTGTTTAATCAAAGTATATTTTCAAAAAACGTGCCAACTTGTGCCTTAACAGTATACTTGTGATACTGGTAAAGTATCCAGTGATCAACAAAACTTAAACTTTAGCTCCCTTTTCACAAATGAAACCTCAGGATTAGAGTATCCATAAATAGGGAAGATTTATGAAGGCCTAATGGCCCAGACCTTTGCATTATATTTACATATCTTATTCCTGTTGAACTTAATTCATTCACTGAAACACTGTCCGAAGAGAATAAGACAGTCTTTTTAGATGGCATGCCACGTAATAGACTGATACTACACTTGATTTATCCCAATTCTTTTGACTGATTTTGCACATATTCCCTATTTCTAATAATATAATAATATTATACATAAATTTTCCTGAAGTACTTTACTTATTTGAGGATTATACATGGCCTGTGATGGGAAGCTGAAATCAACAAACTAAATTAATCTAGATTTTTGGCTGTTTCTGTATATGGAGATCTATAGCAATGTGACCAAAATGATTACCCATTTCTTTTAGTGCTCATTAACCATTGCACAAAGTCCTGAGCTCGTCTAGTGTCCAAGTACTTGCTGTAATCACTGGTGAATGTGCCTTGTGAGTGACGTTTCGCTTCATTCGGCTGTCTAGAATCATCTAATGGTTCAGACTGGGAAGCTTTGAATGTTCTGTGAAAAGTTTAGAACTTGTTAATTGACAATGGTTATAATACATTCTACAAGTGCATTGACTTATTTAAAAAATGTTATTTTATACTCTCAAAGTGAAAGCAAGTGGGCTATTGATCACTAGCTGGCTAGTAGAATGAATCAACAGAGCAGATTGGATACTGCACAATTACAAGGTTTCCTTGGATAACTAAGGTGGCTATTATTAGTAATAGCAAAAACTTCTGTGCTGTTCTTTGCAATATTAAAAACTTTTACCAGTTCCAATGGTTGATTAAGTATTGTGTAATAGTGTATAAAAAACTGTCTGTAAGTCATAGTAGGTTTTACTTCGAACTACAAGAAAATAAAGTTCAGGCCAAGTGTTTCTAGAAGTTTGGTCTAAAGAAATTACCTTGATTTCTCCTCTGTATCCTGAAGAGGATTTTGCCAGCTGCCATGAACTGTCATTAAAAGGAGCCCAGCAACAAAATAAACACTTTTCATTTTCATTGCCTGTCGAAACAGAAATAAGGCAACAAAGGAAAATGTAATCATCTTTACATATGGCTGAATCAATCACATTGAAAAGAGACATCCTTAATGCTGATCTAAACTTGAAGATAGTGAGACCCTGTGAGGACAAGGTCCATGTCCACTGGGTGGAGACTGTAGTGCCTTGGGTAGGCATTCAAAAGATGTAGTCTCTGTTCTAGTCTTTAGGCTCTAGTCTCTCTTCTAGGACGTAAGGTGAACTGAGAGGAACGGCATCCTCACTTCCTTTTGCAACATGAGGATAAAGGCCCGTATCTCCTTTGCTGCATTCTGCTGATGGCAAGTATTAGACCTGTTTCTATAATATTGTTTTATTGCAAATCTAGTGTATTGGTGTGACTATTATTTTTTTCCAGCTCAGCCACTAGAGAAAAAAAATAAAGAAAATGTTTGTGAAGAATACTGTCACATTAACTGCTCCCCATTCTTTCCTTCTGTCCCTCCACCCTCCTTTTAAAAGTTTTTTTTTTTAAATAACAGATGTTGCAGCAGTAGGCCGGTGGACTTAACAATGACTTATTAATAAGTGTGACTCCTTAGAAAAAAGCCCCACCAAACCACATACTGGCTTGTCTTCAGTTCATGAGGTGATATGCCACGTTGTGCTTGTTGCAATATTGATGTAATACTTTATTTCAGTTTAAGGGCTTCCCTTGTGGGGCTGTATGGGATATACAAGATATGGCGTATATACTTTAATTAAAACTATATAATGGTAATTATAATTACCATATAATAAAATCAATGGTAATGAACCAAAGCAGGAGATATTGTATCTCACATGTAATTCTTACTGTTACAGGTCATTCTATTGGCTTCAACCATGTAACAGAAATGTCCACATTATTATACGTATCTTCATCCCATGCACTGTAATAACTTGACCGGTCTCACTGACTTTAATGTGAGATTATTGAATGTAAACCAGAGTATTAAAGTCTGTACAAATGCTTTGGTGACCCACAGCCAAGCTGTGATTCCCTTACTTGCATTAGTAACTGGTTACTTATGCAAGTAGTACAGTTATAACTTTTAGTAAATAGTCACCAATGGGGATGAGGCAGTCTCTAATCCCCTAATTATGTGTGCTACAATTTTTGTTATTAATACAATATTACTGGTCTATTGACACATGAAAGAAAGAAGGAAGAAATAAGGAAGAAATTCTTTACAATGAGGGTGGTGAAACAATGGAACGGGTTGCCCAGAGAGGTAGTGGAGGCCCCATCCCTGGAAACATTCAAGACCAGGTTGGACAGGGCTCTGAACAACCTGGTCTAGTTAGCGGTGTCCCTGCTCGCTGCGGGGGGGTTGGACTAGATGACCTCTAGGGGTCCCTTCTGACCCAAAACTTTCTATGATTCTATGATTCTATGTTTTTGACTTACACAGAGAACAGTAAATAGTCAGCACAGGCTGATTTGATAGTTTCCTATTCTGGTTTATGCTAATCTCTCTTTACATCATTCATAAACTCTCATGGGATCACAGAGCTATGTAGAGAGCTCTACAAGTACGGGAAAATCAGATTTTGCTTCATTAACAAGTATCTTCATAAACCTGTTATTACAAAGAAATAAAATTACATTAGAACTAATGAGACACCCAGGAGAAGAAAACAGACACAGCTCCCGCTGCAGTGTACCACGCCAGCAACAAGTGCCCAGAGCTGGTATAAGCATACTGCTATTTCTAAATGTGAGTGTTTTGGTTTAGGAATATGAGGGCCCTACTTCTTCCTTGTTATAACATACTTTGTAAAGAAGCTGTGTTAAGAAAGCACAAGAAATATGGTTTGATAACAGGAAAGTTTAGATTATCCCTGATCTAGGCATAGAAAAAAACTCTCATGTCTCTTTTGATTTCATCTGAAAAAGCCGGGAAGCTAAAACATGCATTAGTCAACAGGAATCAGCTGAAAATCTTTAACCAAAATAGCTACTAAAACTGTAATTTCTTTATTATTTGTTCTACTATTTAGGCACCAAATCTAAGTCTTACTGTGTTATTGAGGTTATTTCCAAGTTAGCTGCCACAAGGTACCATAAAATCAGAAAGCTTCGGGGCTTTTCTGCAGTAAACCTTTTTAGCAGACATCAGCTGCCAAATTGGGCGAAAATATGGAGAGATGAAAACCAACAAAACTTGAAGTTCCTCCCTTTTGCCACACTCAATGCTAGATGCACTGCTTTTTGTCATTGTCCATCAACAGGAGTAGAAGATAATGTTCCACACAGCATTAAAAAAGGACACTGTCAACCTAGCTTTAATAAATTAAACCAAAATCTAATGAAGCTACTTTCTCAAAAGGGCACCTGCCTCTGAGATCATCTCCTCTATATTCTTTCTCATTATTTAAACTAATTTTATCTAATTTAATTTTTTTATTACTTTTCCATTCTCTGCTGCTGTGAGGCGATTTCTTCCCCCTACACAGATGCAAACAGCTTGTAAAGATTCCCCTGAGGATGCCTGGAAGTAGGACTGAGATCTCAGGGACCCCTGATGCATAGCCATGTCACTGTGAGAGCTTTATGCACCCGCAGGCACCCACCCGTGTCTGTTTGTCGCTTCTCCTCTTCCTTAGCTTCAAGCAGAATGGGGCAAATTGGGAAAAACACTAATGTTTGATGTTGCAATTTTTAACTGCCCTTGCTTAGTTGCTGCATGACATTAGGATGCTTAAAGGCATTACAAAGGGGGGTTAAACCCCTGAGGCAGAGACTGTAGTATTTGCTTCCTGAGTAGCTGCTCTGTCCACTACCCTATCCTACAGAAAGGTGGCAGCAGCAGCGAGTTTTACAAGGTTGGAGCAAGCCTGCTAGCTGCAAAGGGAGACTGAAGGACCCTTACTTAAGGACACGATCCTGTGAGGAGAAAAGGAAAAGGAATGGGATGTCTATGTCAAGCCTAAGACCAAAGATGTACTTGGGTATACAGTATTCCCATCTTGACTCTCACCTCACAACCCTGCACTCAGTAGCTTGACTTCAGGCACGTTTCTGCTCAATGTGATAATTATTTGGATCCCATACAGAGATCTGCCTCAATTACCTTATTCTTTACACCATCTAAGTTCATTTTTGAGTGTGTTCTTAGGATGCTCTTTGCTTTTGTTCTCATTGATGCCATTAATTCTTCAAGGCTCTCAGACCTCCATGAAGAATCCATTGTTTCCATTACGTGGTGGTTTGTGTTGTTTAATCAGAGTCGTCCCAAGAAAACACTAAAATCTTCTTTCCAGAACTACATCATTCAGACCCTAGAACACCAAATAAAGTAAACAGTTCATTTTCCATGGCAGCTTGGCAGTTATTCTGTGTGTTCCCCTTAAGTCTTTTGGGTACCTAGTAAAGGAAAGGTCTTCCTCAGGTCCATTGGAGTAGTGACTTCTCCAGAGTGATACCTTCTGTTCCTGCTTCTTCTCAGGGCATCACGAAGGCTGACCACATGCTTCTGAGACAGGGAGCAGATTCTTAGGTAAGTCATCCTTTCCCTAGCATCTGCAGGGATTCACATCAGAGAAACAGCTACTGTGTGGAACTACACATTTTCTGAACACTCCGAAAACATTTACAGATTAACTAATCTCAGTAAATTACATTTTCCTACTGTCATCTAGCTGTGGTTTGCAACTTCAGCCACAGCTCAGATGCTTTAAATTTAAGCTGCCCTATATACAAGGTCTAGGCTTTCATCCTAGAAGAAACAGGACTATTGAATTCCCATTTCTCATCCCTTACAATAGGGCATGACATCAACCAAAAGGACACTCATCTGCTATGCAAAGAAATAAACTGGAAATAATTTATCTCCAACTGAACAGTTCTGGGAACACAGGTCACACTTTCTGAAAGTGGCGTTTCAGAGAACATAGGCAGTGCTCTGCAGAAAGCTGTCCAGTGCCACTTGTGATAGCAGTGCTTGACTCCAGGTCTAAACTGCATCAGAGAAAGGTAACTATCCTTCTGACATAATTTCTTAATGATACCTCTCCCATTATGTCGCTGCCATATAGTACAGGTCTTCCAGCTGAATATAAGTGCTTTTGAAAATAGCCCCATGGTGGTCCAAATCATGATTTAGATAGCCACACTTGCTAGTCCCACCACTTCCCGGTCCATATCTGTTCCCTTCTGCCTGAGGGTGGCCAGCTGGCTCAAGTAGGCTACACCACTCCTCCTCACCTCATTCCCAAGGCAGCTGATGTCATTTGCATGCACAGTTGCAAAGAAGCCACTGAGTAGATCAGTCTGGTTAACTCACCGTGCTCACCCTCACACACATACAACACTCAGATGCTCATCTCCTCTCCTAGGACAGAGGCCGGTTTGCATGGGCCTTGCTGATGCATGCACCTCTTCTTTGTGGTTTCTGCTGCCTTCCTATCTGGTCTTGAGTTTTGCAGCCATTCATCTCTTCTGCCTGACTTTCTGCTCACTTTCCACTTTTAAAGAGGTGATCATTGTTCCAAGTTTGGTCTGTTCTTCAGTTTTTCTGCAAAATGTAGGAGGACTTCAAGTTTCCTGCTTTTCTCCACAAAACATAAGTATGAATGTTTAAGCTTCCTAGTTCCCTTCCTTGTCATCGAAGCCACTTTTTTCTTCACCCTGCCACCTTTCTTTTGAGCAGCCACTGGCCCAGACCGCTGTGGTGCTGACAGTTCAGGAAGGTGGTAAGACTCTGGTCAGCATGATTTGTATGGACAGACCTTTCTTCTGTACAATGTCTTGCTGACTTTGGTGTGAGCTCCCTCTGCCTCCAGATTAGCAACTCCAGGACCTTCACCAGCCACAGATCTGTTGTCAATACCAATTTAGAGGAATGTAAAGCCATCAGATCAAAAGTAAATGCTTACAAGCTTTCAGCTGTTTTTAGCAATGCAGGTCAGATGTGACCACGCAGGAACAAGGCTCTGTTCTCAGTTTTAGGCTACTGACAGTTTATAAGACAGTTCTGTGGCCACATCCAAGAACATCTAAAGAAGTCAATGAAACTGAAACAAAATTTGTTTCTGACTGTTTTCCAAGCCAGGAGCATATATCTAAGACATACCATATGTTCCACCACTTACATTTGCACAGCTGGCAATCACAATTTGGTTGTAAAGTGACAGATGTGGAATAAAACCATTGAGGAACAATAAAAATTAGAATCCCATGAAATCAGTTGTACATGATGATCACTTATCAGAACACGGTTATATTTTAACATATGGCCCTTAAAAATGTTACTTAGTATATTTTAAAATCTCAAAGAATGACCTTTTTAATTGCTGATAAAATTGGCTTGCTCCCCAGGCAGTCCAGTTTTGATGAAGCGATAAAGAACTTAACTGTTTCGTGACAAAAACTAAATAATGCATAGATTATATTTCCAGGAATATATTTTCCAGATGAAAAAGGAAACTTAGAAACATGGTGTGACTTATAATTATCATTTTTTAAAAATTCATAGTGAGAAGAAGTAGAAATCAAAGTTATCACAAGCTACCATTATAAACATTAATTCAACTGATTAAAAATTATATAAATAATTTATCCAATTTTAATAATAGAATAACAGACTAGGTTTGATGAGCTAATAATACAAAGATTTATCTACAGACAGAAACACATTATGCACAGGGTAGATCATTTTTCATAAAAGATCCATTCCTCTTCTTATGAAAAGACTGTGGGACTTAAACTACAGAAGCATCACAGGATACCCCAGTGTGGCTGGTGTAAACCCGTCATGGTAACTGCACCAGACATGTTGATTCATATCTTTATTCTAACCCTGTTACTTTTCAAATAGTCATTTGTATAGCATGACACAGGGTCCAATGCTGCCTTTTTAAAGCATTTTTTCTCATATTAAATGCTATGAAAGCATTATCTTGTGAAGAAATCATAGTTCGTTTTACATTTCTCTTAACAGCATTTACTTAACGACTTCACCACTTTGGAGTTACAGCTGGGACTGACTCATAAGATATTTATATAAAGGACTATTTTATCTTGTAGCTGAATTCCCATATACAGACAAACTCTAACCATAGATAGAGCAGGACAAGACTGGTACCAAGCACTGTGGATTTATATTTAGGATTGCTGAAGACTCAATTTTACAAAATGCTTCTAAAGTGATCTTACTATTTATTAATTTCCTAATAGACTAACCTGAGCTTATTTCTAGGCAGAAAGTGCCTGTGAATCTTGAGGAAAAGTGACCGTTGCTTTTTCAGTCCATTTGCTACCCTGTTCTACCCAGAACGTGTGGTAGTTACACAGCTGTATTGATTTGTTCCTATCATACTACGCTCAATGAGGTACCTCCATTATTTCTCAACAGAGCTATTTGAAAAGCATTGGTTCTTGTTCAGATGCGCTCTTTGATGAGTTTAAAGTAATATTTTGTTATTTCTCCCTGAAAAAATAAAAGAAGAGTATTTAAGGCTTTGACAAGATCCGTTCCCTTCCCCACATCTACAGTTTTGTCAGTGAGGTAAGCAAAAAAGAGATACGACTAACTATAAATAACTGAAATCCCCAAACAGTAGTCAGTACAGCCTAAAAAATGAAAGATTGAGAAAAAAAAA
>Ga0181612_116733_pt1 | contig 13872 bp, 6 predicted proteins | sample HoacroProtozoa21_FD_119630 | JGI IMG/M metagenome (GOLD analysis project Ga0181612, IMG submission 119630) | Hoatzin crop microbial communities from Cojedes, Venezuel. Combined Assembly of Gp0051906, Gp0051904, Gp0051908
CTTTCTGGAACTGGGGAGCCCAGCACTGGACACAGCACTGCAGATGGGGCCTCACCAGGGCAGAGCAGAGGGGGAGGAGAACCTCCCTCGCCCTGCTGCCCACACTTCTCTTGATGCACCCCAGGATCCCGTTACCTTTCTTGGCACCCAGGGCACGCTGCTGGCTCATGGTCACCCTGTCGTCCCCCAGGACACCCAGATGAAGAATTTTGCCTCCCTAGGAAGCCGCAGTGTCAGAGCTGCTGAGCGAGGTTCGAAACCCACCGCTTCAGGGCACTCCCGGCCGGCGCTGGGACCGGCTGCTCTGGCAAGGGCTGCAGACGTTCCGCTGGTAGGCAGGAGTTAACCACCCGGCAACGAACAGGAGTTTCACCTCCAGTTCCACCCCCCGCTTTTTAAATGGAAATAATCAATTATCTCTCCCCAGTGTTATGCTTCCTTACTGTAAGCACCATCTGGTCATTTGAAACTGGACTTTAAAAGATAAGTGTCTTATTTTCTGAAAGCCCAGTTTACTACAAGCTTTTAGAGAACATAAATTTATATATAATTGTATTTTTATGGAAATGCTAGCATAAGAATAAATCCAATTTTCTGCATCAGCAGATAATTTTTAGTGATGATGCTCTCAGGATGACCTCAACAAATATGCTCCGCTCTTTTTGCACACAGGGATAATTCACTTTTAAATTGGGAACGACATTTCTGACACGCTTCACCTCTGCCTATAAAACTCCAAATTAATTAAGCCATCTGCATTACCAGCACTGGGGAAACGCCCTCACCCCACTTTCTACAGCCCCATTCCCCCGTGCCAGTCACCCCATGGCTTTAAGCAGACGCCGTGGCTGGGAAAAGGTCCTGGCGATGCCACTGTGTCCAGCTCTGATTCGAGCGGGGTTCTGCTGCCGGGGACAGCGGTGGAGGGGAGCGGGGCGAAGCCTCTCCTGTGCTCACCCTGCAGCTCCAGGAAGAGCAGGAGATGCCACAGGTCAGGTCCGGCCGCATTCGGGGCTTCCTGGCAACGCCGCTAAAAGATTAAGTTTTTATGAACTATAAATGAACTGGAAAGGACTCGGAATTCTGGGCTCCCCAGTTCCAGAAAGATGAGGAGATACTGGAGAGAGTCCAGCGGAGGGCTGCGAGGATGTTGAGGGGACTGGAGCATCTTTTCTGTGAGGAAAGGCTGAGGGAGCTGGGCTTGTTCAGCCTGGAGAAGAGAATGCTGAGAGGGGACCTAATAAATGCTTATAAATATCTGAAGGATGGGTGTCAAGAGGATGGGGCCAGACTCTTTTCAGTGGTGCCCAGCTGGTGCCCCAGGACAAGGGCAATGGTCACAAACTGAAGCATAGGAAGTTCCAGCTGAACATGAAGAAGAACTTCTTCCCTCTGAGGGTGACGGGTCACTGGAACAGATTGCCCAGGGAGGTGGTGAAGTCTCCCTCTCCGGAGATACTTCAAGACCCACCTGAATGTGGTCCTGTGCAGCCTGCTCTAGGTGACCCTGCTTTGGCAGGGGGGTTGGACTAGATGACCCACCGAGGTCACTTCCAACCCCTAACGTTCTGTGATTCTGTGAATGTGTGCTAACCTAAGGAGAATATATTTGGAATTGGTCCACTCTTAGGGGAGGCAGGGGAGGGCAATATTACAAATATGTATACTCAGAATTATTATATTTAATCACTCCTAACTCAAAGGTGAAGGCACATACTGTGTAAATGAAAATAAATTTTGATATTTGGTGGGTTCTTTTTAGTACTAATTTTGCTTCCACTTCTTCAAATTATTTATTTAGCTTGTGATGACAACTGCACAGGAGTTTTATTAAACAGTTTGGATAATATCAACAAGGCTATACTTTCAATGAACCTCACTGGTGTTGCCCGTGTGCCTTATGGGATATTGTCACAGTTGGAGAACGCAACAAAACATCTGAAGGTAAAATGAATGCGCAAATAGTAGAAATACTTAGTCACACCTTTAAAGCAAAACTTGCAGCTTCTCTCTTGTGCCAGTAATATCTGCCTGTAGTACTTTATTTTCATTGGTTGAATTAGCATTTAAAGGAGCGAATATATTTTTCAATTAGCACTGTGATTATTCAATGTGCTATGTGTGTGTGCTTCTTGTGGATTATGTGGATCCCTAAGGCTGGCCCATACCTACTGAAAGCAAGGGGAACAATTTTCGGCGACGAACTAGCAACATTGGGCCAGGTCTTTTCCCTTTTTAGTCCCTTTGCTAAGGAGCTGCCAAGGCGTAGATCTCGAGGCTGTTTCCATGGAATCCTCAGGAGGAAGAGGTCTGGCAGGTTGCTTCTCCGTTTAGCCAGGGTGCCTGGGATGCAGCAGTTTGCTTTCCCTTTGGTTGTGTGGCGGGCCAAGTGTTTTACTCTGTCCTGCATCTTGGGACACAAAAGCCACGTAGAATGTTTCAGTGTTGGACACTTTCAAGCTGCTTGTGGCAAACTTCCCTTCCAGCTCCTCTGCCTCTTAAACAGAGCATGAAATACCATGTTTTGTGGTTTTAGAGGGTCATTGATTGTTGCTAAGGATTAAGTTCACGTGGTCTCAGCACAAAGCCAGAGATAAACAGAATGCTCCCTACTTCATGACCACTAAAACATGCACATTTATTAATAAGAGTCTGCTCAGCATTAAGTGGAGCAAGACAAGTTGTAAGACAGAAGCAAAGCTGTCTTCTTTTTATTCCACCATATTGCAGCAGAATCAAAACAATGTGAGCCTTCCTGTGCTGCTGGATTCAGCAGATTAAGAGTTTGAATTAAAATTTATTCTATTTAAGATGTAAGGCAGAATGAATTGTAATCAGTGTACTTCAAAATGTTAGTAATTACAATATCTGAAGGGAAACAATTCAATTACATGTTTATGCTTCATCAGAGGTACTCTTATACTTTAATTTTAGCTCATAGCATTTTAGTTATACAGCTTCAGTTATGCTTCCCTTCCTTTTTGTGATAAGGCATAAACGTACTGAATTATTGTAATACTTTAAGGATACAATTGACTTGCTTTCTGTCATTGTTTTGTGTAGAAGCATCACCTTCTGGGACTACAAACATTATTTGATATATAGCTTTTATTTAGCACCTTAATTTTAAAACAAAGTCAAATCTTGTGTAGAAATAAAAGCAGTTGAAGTTTCTGCTTTAGTACATGCATTTTTTTATATTAAATCAAAGCCAGCTGTCACTCTCTTGAAAGTGGAATGTTAAAAGTGATATAAACCCATTTGTGACTATGATGTTAGTTCTGTTTATGTAAGGCCACAATGTTCTTTATACAACTTAATCTTGAGGGTATGTTGGTAGTCTCAGGGTTTTTCTCTGTTTGGAAATGGTATTCCCCTCTTTCTGACTAATCAAAGATTACTTTCCCTTTTGCCTTATAGTAAAAGTAACTTTAGCTGGAAGCCAGAAAATCCCCAAGTTTGTTTATGTGAATTACAGACCTTCCCTGAAGGGCTGTCCACTGCACTGTATTGTGTCTTTGCCTCATGCTGGTTGCTCAGGAACTCGAGTGTTTCCTCTTTTCTATGCATTAGGTGTGGGTCTTTCAATAATGAGAAAGTTACCAGATCAGATCACCTACTCCTCATTGCTTTTGCATGTCCAGTCTGTCTCAGGACTCCAGTAGTTCTTTTTTCTAGTTAAAGCCTCTTGCTTTACTCCTCCTGACATACCTAGACATACTTGCTGTTCCATTCTGGTTTTTGAACTGGGCTTTTAAAGAAACTTTGCTGTGCTTTATCCCAGGAGGCTCAAGAGCTTCAGCTTCTGTTTCTCTTTTACTTGTTCTTTCCTCATCCTGAGAAAAAGACTTTGAAAATTTCCTTTTGACACAAGGCTATTGGATAATCCTTTGTATTAATTCTTTAAAAAGTTGGACTAAATGATACTTACTATGGTATTTACAATGGTTGGCTCTGAACCATTTGAAATCTAAAAATAAGCTTTCCCAGGCTTGCTTTGCTGTCTTTGTAAGAGACGCCTTAAGTTTCTTTGCATCTTTAGAGAAGTGGTATTCTGTTGCAGGCCTTGACTGTATCAAATATGATACACTTAGGTACAATGGCCTATTTATTGCCATACAGAGCAGTTTTGAGGTGATCTTGAAGTCAAATACAGCCTGTTACTCTCTCTTATTGGTTAGAGGATCCACAGAGCTGCTTGTGTCTGGAGGGCCAAAATCCTGAAATCCTGAGTGGCATGCACTGGATTTTGAGATGGGAATATAGAGCTCTCCAGGGTCATCGTCAAAGATATACCTTAGATGCAGCTGTTTTGACAAGACCAGCTGCCGATTCAGTAGTAGCTGTGGGACTGGATGGAAGCATTTAATCTGATGTGCCTTGGAACTTCTTAAAGTAGCTTACACGAGCAGCTCAGACTGGTGAAGCTGAAAATCAGGAAAGCAGAAATTAGGCTTCCTTCTTATTACTTAATTGAAAGTGTGACATGGCTGGATCCTTGCTTCCATATTTAAAGAAGTGACACACTTTGCATGAACTTTAGATATGTGAATACTTTTTGTCATCTTATGTGCTTTGCAAATCAGTCATTTAAAACCTATAAATAATAGAAGTAGTGTGCGTAGTTGTTTTCTTCCCAGAACTTTTCTGGACACACAAGGAAGTCCTTAAATTACAGTGTGTTGTTTTTTGATGTTTCTTGTAGGCGTCTATAGTTCCTAGGGAAGATCCAACTTACTCATTAACTACAGCAAAGGAAAGTCTACTGAGTTTATCAGGAGGAATTGATAAGCTGCATGAAGAGGTAGGTGTGGGCTTCTTTATTCTTAGCCTTTCTGGAGAAATCCTTTGAGATTTCATAGCATGGTACATAAATACCAGAGCTGTTTAGAAATTATTTTAAATCTGTAAAGTTCAATGAAAGCATTGAGTCCATTCTGCAGTCTTTCTGAGGATGGGAGTTAATTGGTCTGCGGAATTATGCAAACTACAGTGTTTTATGATTTTGTACAGGAGATTTGCATGGTTTCTGGTAAAGTTCAGAAGCTTTTTGTACTGTGATCATTTAAGGTCCTAAAACTGGAGAAAAGGAGATACTTTCTTCTCACAGATTCTAACACGTGGTGCTTATTCAAAATTATGTCATAGCTGAATATTCACCAAAAAGTCTTTGATACCTATGGTATTGTGTTTCAAAAGATCTCAGCAGAAATAAATCTGTTGAAAATCCACATGAAAAGCCAACAACATTCGTATTCTATTCAGTTTTAGCACAAGAAAAATTGTAGGTAGAAAACTGACAATACTACTTCAGCCATTAGATCTCATTTGCTGACCACATGTACCTGTAATTTTCTTATCGTGTATACATAATCTAACTGGATGCTTGCACTAAGTGTTATTACTGCTGAAAGTCATGTATTCAGAAGAGTGATTTTCTTAAGGTACGTTAATAGTAGCTAAAAGAAAAAAGTAATGTTTACTTTGTTAAAGAAATAGCTTTGGTAATTATGATCTTACTGATTATGAAAAGAATTGGTGATACAATTCTTCACTGATATCAGAGGCTGGAACTTTCGATATAATTAAGGCATCTGCAAGCATGGAAGCATCAGAGGTTTATGAATCAGCTGGGTCTACCTTACCAAAAAACATTGTTTCCCCCCAAAAGTACTGTCAATATTGGGGAAAAAAATGTAAAAAACATAGACAAATGCCATGAATTAATCAGTGTTTTAGGAGTATTGTCAAAGATTATCTCTTGGTTTTATTTTAGTCATCTAGATTTTTGAAAAAAGCTTGGCAGCTTAACACAATGACTCAGGAAACCAGGAATAAAAGTCAAGAACTGACTGGATTTATTGACACAGTACTTACGACCATCAAAGGTATCCTGCTTTTAAGATATTTCCACTTTACAGAATTTAGAAGGGTATTTCCTTTGCAGCTCTTAAAGAACTATTTGCATGGAAACTGCTGCAGTTTGCACAGAGGGTTCGCATATATTCTTTTTTAATAATATGACTAAATTGTTTACTTTTATACTTAGTACTTGCTGAAGTTGCTATGTCCCTAAATGAAACACTGGGCCTGGATCTCCCGCTGTCAAATGCTACATCTCAGAGTCTGCAGGATGATATTTCTGCCCTTTTGGATGCGTTGCACAAGAAAGATTTTGTTCAGCAGCACCGTAATGCTACCAGTGTTCTAAAGTAAGCCTGTTATACTGAAAACTTTGTGTATGTCTATACTATACCATACAGCTTTTTGGAGAGATATCTGGAGAAAAATTATGCCATAATGAGAGGCAATGTGACGAATAACTAGCCCAGGTGGAGTTACATGAACTCTGAATTTGGAGTTACAAGATTTGAGGATATTTGGACATCCTACGTGATACTAGTATAGGCAAAGCCTGTTCATTTGGATGTGATACAAAATTTCCCAGCAACAAATGAAAAGACTCTCTGGTTTCAGTTTGTTTCAGATTTGGCCCTAACCCACATCTCCTTGTTGCTTTTGGCTAGGAGTAGTCATAGAACTGTCTCAGTCGATTGCAAGTCCAGGACATGTCAGGTCTGCTGAAGGCCATGACAATTCATTGTCGCTGGAATATGTATCACATAGATTTGCAAATGAAACAAAGGCATTTGTTTCAACATTCTGAGCCACAGTTTAGGACTGTATTCCATCATCTTGATTTGTCTGCAGTTAAAGACTATTTCAAAATGGCTTTTGTGTTCATTGTTAGTGCTTATTGCCACACTTGGCAATATAAAACATTGACTGTTCCAACAGTCAGCAAAATTTTTGTTCCAGCTTCAGAAATACTAGGTATTGCCCTAGCCTACCAGAACCTGTAAGAATGTTAACACTGGCTTCAAGGGAAAAAGATTTAGACCAGAGTAGAATATATCTGAAAAATTGACTTTTCTTAATATTAAGTGCTTTGGATTAGGCAGGATAGAATGTGTGTGTTGGTAGCATGTCTAATTTTGTTCAACACACTCCTGTGCTTGTCCTTGTGATGAATATTAATTTCTATAGAATCTAAATGGACATGAAAATGGACTAGAAATGTACCATTTATTCTTACATTTATTAGGTACTTCAAATAGCTTTTTTTTGCACTTACAGAAACTTCTCAAAATATCCTGTTGCATAGTAACACAATGTTCTGACTTTCAACATCAGCTTTTGAGCTGGTATACAAGGCGTTTGTGAATTACCTTTTTCAATTATAAGCTCTGTTGAAGTCTCTGAAAGTTCTCTGAGAAGTGTTGTTTGACAGAAGAAGAGAGTTAACAAGATTTACAAGATGATTTGCTCTGCAAAATTTATCATTCTGTATAGCTGTAAATTCAAAACTGATTTAAACAAGCAGGTTGCCAGTCCATTTTTCAGGGAGCAGAAGTTACCACATGGCTCAAAGTGGACTTGGCTTGTGATGACATCCTGTTAAGCAACGTTCATAACTGAGGTCTCCTCTCCACACACTTGCCACATAAGGCAAAGTTCCCAAACAATCTGGAATGTAACCTTGTTACTCTACGCTGAAATAGAAGCCATTACTGTCTGGTCAAGTACTTTCATTCTTGTAAGTTTTTTAAGGCTATGGCTTCTGAGTGTAAGGACTCTGAATTAATAGTTTTAGGAAATACATGCAAATGCACATCTGCTATTCAGTAAGAAAGATGGAATGTGTTTTGCTGTACATAATAGTGAAATAAACTAGGTTTCTTTTGCTTTGGCCGAAGATCTGTGTGATTTGAAATCAGATTAAGAGGAACAAACATTTATGTAAAAGTATCATTACAGGAGTTACAGTGTATGTGCTGAAATTAAGAGAAATAAAGAAATAGACTTTCAGGATCATTTTCAGTTCAATTCCTTCAATACTGGAAAGTGTTCAAATGGAGATGCAAATATTCCCAAATAGAATAGCTGAAGCGATTAACAACTGACAAATTTGGGGAGATTTGATATTTCCCAGATAATGTCTGTTACTCATTAAAAAAGACAAGTGCAGAGATTGCTCCTTTCAGTGTTCATTTTAATGAGGCTATTTATTTTTTCTTTGATATTGAAACTTTTCAGGACTCCTGAATGTATCTTTTTCAGTTTTGGTTACTTGTTTCTTCACAGTGTCAATCCTCATAATTGATGTTTTGATCCTACATTCAAAATATGAGTCACTACAATTAAGATATAATGCAGTCCCCAGAAGAATGTTTCACAGAAATTTTGATGTGGGGGATGTCCCAAATTAAGGCTAAGCAAATGTGATTTATACTAACCCCTTTCCCCTCTAGTCACCACATACAAAGTTTAGGCAGTCATCTTTTTATGTGGTAAGACAAGTAACCAAGCTACTACGTGTATGTATGCTGTTATAGAAAAAAAATGCAGACTTTTGTATAAAGATGCATTTAAATTAATTTCACATCACCCACTTTTCTCCTCAAGAAATCCATGCCTAAGTTTCTCCTTCGCTGTTTACTTATTTTCTGATTCCTGTCTTTGTCAGAGCTGCAGAAAATTTGTTGATCGAAGTTCAGAAAGAGTATCTTAAACCCCAACAGGAGCTTGCTGAACTAATAAAGGATGCAAGCCAGCTCTTATCAAAGCACAACAGCAGGCTGCAAGATGCCCAGGACCTGGTGAATGAGGCGCTCGCTAACATCAATGAGACCAGTCACTTGTTTCCTCTTATCTCTAGCAACCTGGCGGAGTTAAATGTAAGACTGGACAATCAGTGTTGTTGCGTAAGAAATACAAATATGAAATTGTGTTTAAAAGCTGCTTTTTAGACTTTAATAAAATTCTACATATTTAAACATCTTAATATATGTGATACCTTAAAAACCCAAAGGAAAGCAGACCCCTGTTTGAAAACCAAAAAATGATTGTGTCATGTGAACTCATCTGCACCAGCTGACTTTACAGACTACTATAAAACACTTGATTTATGCTATAGGACAAAAAGCTAAATATAAAGGAAGGTGAAGAAGTCTCAACCATGCTCATTAAAGAAGGGAAGGTCCTAGTGAACGCTGCTAATGCTCTTGCCCAGGATGTGAAGAACTCTACATCTGTAAGTTCTTAAGTTTTAAGATCCTCTTTGCAGCTATAAAGGTGTATGTAGCTATTGAAAAAAAGGAGTAAACTATTTTATTGTGCAGAACCTAGAGGTCCACCAGGATGGGTTAATCCTATGGAGCACCAAACTGCGACACCACGTGGATGAGCTGGTGATGCAGATGTCTGTGCGAGGAGTGCTTGACCTGGTATACAGAGCCGAGGACCATGCCACCCAGTTCCAGAAACTTGCAGATGCACTAGAAAGGTGATAAACTCAAGAAATATGAAATTGGGAGAGATTTACAGTAGTGTCAGGTTTAATTTAAATAGGTAGTAGCTTAATCCACTAAAGGAATTCCCTGCCCATAGCAGGGGAGCTGGGCTAGGTGATCTTTAAAGGTCCCTTCCAACACAAACCATTCTATGATTCTAAGATCAATTTGTATTCCCCATTTCATTTCAAGTGCTTTTTACTTTTAATGTAGTGTGTCTTTATTAAATGATATGGACGGAATTGTATTTCATATGGATGGCTTACAGAGTAACTAGGGAATTATTAAATGCCCAGTGAGTATATCATGGTATGGCTTGAAAAGCTTCTGGTCTGTATATGAATACTTCTTGACAATCTCTGAATCTTATCAAGAAGCTATTCCTACTATGCCTCCATTATTGTTGCTTTCAAAACATGTTGCAGAAATGAGTGAGTTGCAATCTCAAATCCACTCAAATGCACTCTTAGAATTGTAAAGTTGGAAAGTCATTCCAGTTAATTCAATGGAAATTAATCCTCTACCCCAGAAATCCTTCCAAGATTCTTACTGTTTTGTCTTTTAAAGTCAGCAGATATGTGTTAAAAGTTCAGTCATCAGATTGGAAAATTTACACGTATTTTGAGAACAGAAAATTTTGTTCTGAGTAATGCTGAGCAACTCTACTGACATCACCACAGTCAGATACTTCAGTAAAGCAAAATTTAATACAGAATAGCTTTCAGATGCTTAGAGTTTCCTCCTAGATTCTGTATTTCTCTACTTTGTGTTTGAGCTCCAGCTAGGAACTGTTCGGTTCAGGTGATGTGGTGTGTTTGTTCTAAGCGACTAAGTGGCTTTATAAATTGAAAAACTGACCATAAACAACAAGGAACAAAATTAAAAAAAATAGATTAAAACCTTCCTTGAACTGATTTTCTCAGTTCAAAATAAGGAACTTAAAAGCCGCTTATGCAACATAGGGCAAGGTGGGCTTCTTTCTTCAGAGTGCATTGTGTTCTAGAAGGATGTGCCTGTTGTAATGGAAGACATGGAACTTGGTGTTTGATTAAGATACTCTCACTAAAACAGAATTACTTGTTAATTCTCTATTTAGTGGCCTCTCTAAAGTAAGAAACGTGACTCTCAACACAACTGCTGCTGTCTACACCCACTCCAGTGTTAAAAGTGTGATTGAAAGAACAGAGAGTTTGGCAGATGATGCATCTAGAGTTGTGAATGGCCCCTTGGATTTAGTAAGTATCAATATTAGTATTTTAATTAACTTCTTTCCGTTTCTGATTTTGGAATATTTGTGCTAATTGGTTTTGCACTTGCTGAAATTTGAGTCTTCTTGATGAAGGCACGTATGGCAGTTTCTTGATGGAGGCGTGTATGGCAGCCTGTGCTGTTGACTAGTGTATACTGTATGCTGAATCTTTACTCCCAAGGCAGTAATGGCACCAGGTTTCATGGTCTGTTTACCTTGCTTTTATCTCTACCACAGTACCGTTTTACCTTTTTTTTGTTTGTTTTTTTAATGTCTAAGGCTTCGTTACCTGGACTGGTCTTGATTCTGTGAGTGTTTATATCAGTCATCTGATATGCATTCCTATAGAACTTGAGTTCCCAAACCTCTGGCACTCCCTTCCACCTTTGGAATTATTCAACCATCTGCTTATTTGACCTGTCTGTCCCTTTTCCATTTCTGTCTAGGTATTCCCAATCACAACTGTTTTGCTTAAATGATGATATTTCATAACCAAATGTATGTTTGTGTCTCATCTGCCATCCCTCTGCCTTGCAAGATTGTCAGGTTGTCATTGAAACAGTAGATTAAAAAGACCAGACCAGTTACCAGTCTGACCTTGTTACTTTCACACTGTTCTGTTTTCCCCCCTTTATCCCTTTCTGCTTTTCCTGATTGTAAACCCAAGGAAGGAATGGGCTATGTTTTACAAGTGTCATGCACGTTATGCCTGGAGAAACAAACATGTGACAGTGCATTTACATGATAGTGATCAAAATAATTTGCGTTGTTTTGTGAGCTCGTATGTTATTTTATAGCACTCTGTCTTTCTAGAGCATGAATCCTTCAAGATACTTTTCCAGATTTTCCAGTTGAAGAAAGGGATTAAAAGAACACTTTAAAGACTGGGATTTTGAGATATCTCACTTTAAAGTGCTTAGTGCTGGGATTTATGACTTAGCCCTGGCACTAGAATTACTGATGTTCTAAAAGGCAACACTGAATCAGTAGCAGTGTTCAAACTAGGATTTCGTAGGTTTTGTTTCACAGTTATCTTTTTTCATTAACTCACAAAGAGATTCAATGTCCCATTCTTGGACAAATGGTTGCAACTTGTATTTTTTTTAATTAATGCTTAATAAGGTAATAAATAGAATATCTCATAAATGATGAGAATGTTCAGTAACTTGAAGTAGACATCTGCAGACACTTAAATGTTTTCAGTTTAATTTCTGTTTTTCACATGTGGCAACTGATCTCTGTTTTTCAGCCAGAGGAGTCTCTCAGTCTTCTTGGAAAAGAAACTCTACTGCTTAGCTCCAAATTTCAGAATGAAGCTAAAACTCTGAAGAAAAAAAGTGATGGTCAGTTCTTTAGAGTTCACATTTCTGCTTTTATTTCTTTTTCTTTTTCTATATACTGTTTTGTGGGGTTTTTTTATTAATGTAGTTTTTTGGTTTTTTTTTTTTTTAATGAGCATAAACTAAGGGAAAATACTGCATATGACTATATACGTATGTTCATACAATTAAGATTAATCTGTTATAGAGTCATGTGGCATTTTAACTTTTTGGGTAAGAATATAATTGTTCTCTGTAAACATTTAAAAAATTGGCCTTCACTATACCTCATTTACCTCCAAGCAATGCTTTCATTAAATAGCTGTTTTTCCAAATGTTACGAATTAAATCATTAGGGACTATGCAGTAGACAAAGAACAAACATAATTCTTCAAGAAATCCATTCATCCAATTTTATCTAATAAATCATGGATTACACAAGTAAGTAGGATGATATATTTACATCATAATCATTTTTACTTGTTCCTTCTACACAGCTGAAATACAGTAACAAACTGAACTTTTTTTGTCTGTACAAAGTGCCTTTTGGCTCAGAGTCCCTCTGTAAATTCCAGAATCCTTTTGGTTTTTTATTACTTCAAAGATATCAACAAGACCTTGAAGTCTGAACCATGGAAATTGAAATGCATTTTGAACACAGACTTTGTGTTGGAGCAGAGGCTGTCCCTAAGGGAAATTCTGGACAAAATTGGACAGAAAGTGAATATTTCAGAGAGATAAACTGTAACTGGAAAATGGTCTCTGCTTTTAATATCAATGGCTTTAGAAATATATATACATTTTGTGTAATTCAGGTGGGCAGAATATGTGCCTTTTTTGTTCCTTCTGTTCTGCACATTTTTATATCTAGTGAGAGGATTCTGCAAACATATGACAAATAAATAAGAACACTTCTTTAGCTCCTGTCAGATATCACAAAAGGTGAAGAACATCATAAAAATTATGAGAGTTCCCAACCATGGAGTCAATTTATAGCCTTTTTCTGACTTTCTCTACCAATTCAGTCTGATGGAACTGGCCAAAAAGGGTAACTTTGAATGGAACAGTACCCACAGGAGCTTATATGTGCATACTTCATTAGTTTTGCATTCCTGTTTGTAAAATGCTCTTTCTGTTGGGAAAAAAAAAAAGTTCATTGATTAAATTAAGTTGATTAAAGAAGTGAATGTTTGTTATCACTATACATAGGGTTTGTGTGGGTTATATGGTATTTGTTTATGCATAGAAAAATCACAGTTATTTCTTCCAATAGGTCTTTTATTTGGATTGAATGGGTTGAACAAAAAGGTAGAAAAGATTCAGGAAAGTACTAATAAAATTGTCAACCAGCTTAATGCTTCCTTGTTGACACTAAGAGGATTGCCTAATAGTAAGTGAAATTTATATTGACATTCTACTTATTATAGAACCATGTAGTACAATTGTAATGAAATCCTGTTCGTTGTCTGATTGCAGAGACCTAGCAATAAACTATACTGGAGACTCATTTAGCCTCCTCCCTTACAAGGAATATTTTCAATTTTTTTATGAAACGTAACTGGGTTATCATATGAGGTATGTAGTCTGATTCCCACATCACAGTGCTGTAAATCAGGAGGGGCTCCAAAAGCAATGTAATTACACTGATACGAGAAGAGAGTGAAATCCTAGAATATTTAACCCTACACGGAGAGAAAATTCTGTATGGAAATGTGAAGTTTTGCTTTCTTCTGATAGCTTGTTTCAAAATTGTTTATACTACATTATCATAGAATCATAGGTTGGAAAAGACCTCTAAGATCATCAAGTTCAACTGTCAACCCAACACCACCATGCCTACTAAACCATATTCCAAAGTGCCACATCTACATGTTTTTTTAACATCTCCAGGGATGGTGACACACCCCCCCCCCTGGGCAGCCTATTCCGATGTCTGACCACTCTTTCAGTA
>Ga0181612_135497_pt1 | contig 13872 bp, 7 predicted proteins | sample HoacroProtozoa21_FD_119630 | JGI IMG/M metagenome (GOLD analysis project Ga0181612, IMG submission 119630) | Hoatzin crop microbial communities from Cojedes, Venezuel. Combined Assembly of Gp0051906, Gp0051904, Gp0051908
AGGGCTGCTCTCAATCCACTCATCACCCTGCCTGTATTTGTTCTTGGGATTGCCCTGACCCACATGCAGGACCTTGCACTTGGCCTTGTTGAACCTTATGAGGTTCACACGGACCCACCTCTGAAGCCTGTCCAGGTCCCTCTGAATGGCATCCCTTCCCTGCAGTGTATTGAGTGCACCACTCAGTGTGGACCCCTATGCAAAGGCCTCTAAATTCTAAGCCCCTAGGTCCTCTCAGGGAAGGAGCTGGCTATGCTTCATGTACTTCACATGCTACATATGTTCCCAGCTCAGAATAATCCCTATAGAAATCTATAGGAATTAAGAGAAATTCAGGAAGGGAAGTGATGTTTTACGATGTCAAACCATCCACAAATGCTCATGTGAACATCAGCACTTCACATTTCAGTGAAACAGCGCTTGCCTACTGTGTTTGAAACAGCATAGGAGCCAAATTTTTGACTCCAAACCACAAAAGCTGTCATTGTCCTTTCCTACCGCTTTCCCCGAGACAGGGAAAAAACACTAAATGGTTACAATTGTCTTTTCTCACACCACTGAAAATCCAGATTTTCGATCAACTAGCTTCTGTACTAACCAGAGTGGAAGAGATTCAGGCATTTAGACACCGAGAAGTTGCCACAGTTTTTCTAGTCTGTTCCTCAGTGAAGAGACAGATAAGGACAGTGGCTATTGGCTAGTGCTTCATGCTCTGGATTTCTTGAGCAAAGACTGACAAACTTTAAAGATCAGTCACACCTTTCCCTTCCTGATGGGGATAATAATCTTTCCCTGATGGATGAACTCACTCAACAGTAGCCTTCAACACTCCAGTGAAACATCAGTGGCACAAAGTCATTGTAATGGCTCTGAACAGCCAAGACTGAAACTTAGTAGATGATGCATTTTCTCCCCTGCAAGATGTCGGTGTGGTTTAATGGGAGCAGATAACTCAGCATGAATGTTATCAGTTTTATCCACAAAATACTCTGAAATGTCAGGAGGGACCCAAACCAGTGGAGCTAAGCCAATTCAAATTCATCATCAACCTATCCAATTTTTCTGGTCTTTTCAATTAGCTAATTGTTTTCTGTATAACTGAAGATTTAAATAAAGAATGATTAGGTTAATATTTCATCCTCTAGACTTGAGTCTCCCACGAGCCGTGAAGTATGAGTATATATTTTCTATATATTTTAAGAGTGGTGTGTAATCACAAAGGCAAAAACCAGTGAAAGACTTCATCCAAAGACACTGAAAAATTAGGAGTGATGCAGTTTGTCTATGTGCTATGTATTTCTCTTTGAGAACCCACTCAAAATAACTCTTACTGGCCCTGCAAGATACATAGTAACACCCAAATATCTGTCTCCTTGCTATACTCTGTGAAAAACATTTTTTGCTCACCTTGCTGTAATTTCTTCCATTTCTAATTTAGAAAATGTTAAATATCATTAGGTAAGGATGCAAATTTCAGGCATCACACATGTGGTCTATGTGACACATCAGAAAGTCATATCGCTGTGGAAACTGTACCAACACATGCCAAAACACAAGTCCCTTGTGACCAAAGACAAGTACAAAGTAAATGGCTTCCCACGGTCAGAGTTCAAACAAAACAGAAGAATAAGGTTTCCTGGATAGTAGTACTATTTCTGTTGATGTTTCTGCTGTGCTGTTTGACCACTAGAAAGTGCTGTGAGAATTCCCAGAGATAGATCATGGCTCAGTGACAGATCTGATAGTCAGTTATCATCTGGCAACGTAAGCTGGAGGTGGTGGGCTGAAAAGAAGCAGCCAGTGTCTCCATTTTCAGGAAGGAAAGCAGAAAAATTAATTCCTTTGCAGACAAGACTTAGAGGGTAAAAAGAGTTATCAGGAAAGTTAACACTGATCTATCCTTCTTTTGCCAGGCCCTGACTGTGATCCCACTGCCGTCAGTGTACATCAGGAACAATTGTGTCCTGACAGAGAACAGATGCTTAAAACTGAGTTGAAAAGTTGGTAGCACCTGGCTTGCTCATCAATGCTGTCTAACAGTATTGAAAAACTTCCCTCACAGTGGAAAAATGAGTCTTATGGGTTGAAAGTACATTTTGTTCATGTAACGGACCTCTTCCCTTAAAACCGCTGTAACGGCCGATGTTTCACACTGCACATTTTGGCCCGTTCCTCTTGGAGTATGAAATGAATAATGTAGTATCATGTGGTAATTAAAACAACTGAAGCAGGTTCCTCAGGATGTTCAAGTTTACTATGGAATAATTCCAGACCCTAGTTGTTTTGTTTGAATTTAAATATCATGAAAAGGCATTCACCATGGATGCCCCATAACAATAAATATTGTTTTGCTGTAATATAACAAAAATATTCCAGACCTTTGGAGAAAGGTAGATTAAAGATTTCCCTGTTTTCACTGTCTAGTTATACATGTGCATGGGTTCCTTCTGCATTATATCTAGGCAATAATATTACTTAGCAGTTTCACTGGAGTTTCACACTTGGGCCATTACAGAAATGTTAGGAGGCAGTACAAGTTGCGAATTTCATCTCTGTGTAAAAAGTCAATTGACAGAGACCGCACTGCTGTTCCAGGTCCCTCACCAAGTCTGCAGCTTTCCCACGTCTTTCCACTCATCCAGCTGTTGCTATTTTCACTTCTCACCACCTCTACACACCTGAAACTGGGTGGAAGATTGGGCATTGCTTCTGGGGTCTACTCACCATACCACCCAAAATGCAGCTGTGTTTACCTCTAGTCATGGGGTTTTAATCCTGCTTTGTCTTGCCTAGAGACAAGGAACAATTTGCTCCCAGTGACTTTAGGATGACAAGAAAAATACAAACATTATTAACATCAGCTACAGAGATAAACAGCTGTCCAGCCTTCCTAGACACCACAGGTCTGTGCACACCCTATGACTTGACCTTCAGGATTGCCATAGCTCAGCATTGGTAACAAGGGACATCTTAATTAATGAAAAATCTGTCCTCTGTAGGTAAATATTTCCAGCAAATCTTTCAGTTCCAACAGAAATAAAGCCAAATTCATTATAATAATGAAGTATGTACAAGTAAAGAAAATGGTGGTAAATTTACATCTTTACAAATGAAATGGATAATCAGGATTATTTTTTTTTATTACATGCATATGAGTAAACCCTAAACATTTGGCAAAACAATTATTATCTGAATAAATCAGATGCCCATTTTTAGTTACATATTGGAGTTTTTCTCTGATTTAAATATTTGGTCATACTGTCGAAGAACAGAAATAGTGCTGTGAGTTATATGACCAATCAACATAACATGGAGTAGCTGGAATGAATACAACAAACATGTCTGGAAAGCGTCTGTCTAGACTACTGATCACACATGGCAAACAAATACAACAATTTAGAAAAAGCTAACTACCCATTAAGCAAAAACTGTAGCTGGACATACTCTCCAGGTCAAGCTGAGCTGCACAAGTTAGGACATGCTGAGGAAAAAGATAGTCTCTGGCATCAAGGCTGACAGGGAGTCTTGGAAGGGCTCTAACTTGCATCCCACTATGGATTACTGCAGATTAGTGTAGTGTTTCAGCCAAAATGTCCTTCCTCCACCCTACTCACTTAAAAGAGGTCGGGAACAGGAACATGTGAGCTTTCTGCTCACCAGTGAGGGCTAAGAGAATTCCTTTTATGCACAGTCAATGTGGCTTTCTGGCAAACAAGTGAAACAAAGGTATTCTGAAAGCTTCAATCAGTTCTGCTTGTTGTGGCAAAAAAATCTCCTCTTATACTCCTAACTGTTCTTCCTTGCCTACAGAATATATATAATCTTTTCTCATGGTATATGTATATTTCTGGCTTCGGTTTATCTTCAGAAACCAGGAATCAAGTCTTGTTCCTATAATTTTATTTAACAGAAAAAAATCATTTGCTCCTCTCACAAAGCTCTGCAAAGTAATCAAGAAGGTAAATCTTTCACATTTATGGTGGGCTAGTCCCTCTTCTTATAAACAGACTAATTTCACTTCATGCCAGTCTAAAGCATTTCACTAAAATAGCTCAAGATTATAATTCCCTCAGGTGATCCTCTAGTGATCACCCTAATACGCTAAAGTGCTTTTCATTTTTTAACACATTTCTAAGTATTGCGCAAAGTAAATTGCAGAATCTTATTAATGCTCATTCAGTCATCAGTAAATACTTTTCTCTGACTTCCCCCTCAATAATATCAATGATATTTTTTTGAAGGGCAGCATTTTAGAGTGAAAATTCATTTCTTTACTATTAATAACACTTTATCATCACCTTCCTTTTATATAGCAGCAAAATCTGAACTAGATATGTTGAATTTTGTAGCTCTTTTTTTCCTCCAAACATTTTCTGCAGGGGCAAAACCTGTTACTGAATGACAGCTGAAAGGTTTTGATTTTTACTTCAGACTGCTTCTGCATCTCCTTAGTCCTAACAGAAACGTAACGACTCTATTTTCTTAGGTTATAGTGTGCAGATCGTTTCAAAGACAAGATGCAAAGACATCTCTCCTAGCTGTGACCAGACCACATCCCTTGCCCTTAGAAGGCCTGATGGGAATGTAACTTTTGTGGTGATCACAAAGCCTGACACCAGCCCACCTCCCAGCTAGCACAGCTGCAAGGAAACAAGACAACATCATTTCTTAGGTCTAACCTCTCACATGTATTTTTAAAATAGGAAAAAAGCCCATGGAAGAGGTCGATGTGAACATTGTCTTTACCTTGATTTCAGATCCAAGCCCTGCTGTATTTGGTAAAGGTGAACACCAGGGAGACTTCTGCCTTCTCTCTAGGCACGTGTGCACAACAAGATGCCCATATGGAAGATCCCTAGCCAAACAATTTGAGAATCAAAATATTTAGGGAATTTTTGTGGTTACTTGTCTTCAGCTACTCCCTCTTGAAAAAAATCAGTGTCAGGTGCATTCTTCTTGCACTCACCCCTCTCCAGAAAAACTACTTATGGGCTTCTCAGAAGCAGAAAGCTGCCTCTCCACCTCTGGGCAGTAAGCATTTGAAATGCCCATTTCAAAAGTCTGTCACTGAATATTACAGATATGAATGTCTTGTTTTAATCTTAACCGTAAGCCACATTTGTTTATTCCCTTCCCATGAGAAAGAAACACAAAGAAGAAAGAAGATAAATTCACTCAGATTTTCTGTTTTCACCTTGTTGCTTTCCTGTTATCAGAGAATGTCTGAACTGCCATTTCAGATGTGCTTTGAAGTCACGGTAAATACCAAATAAAGAACAAAACTGGGGAAGTAAAAAAATATAAACTTTTTGAATTACCTCGTCTTCTTGGTCCTTTGTACTCACACCAGTAGAAAAGATTAGTGACTAGTAACTCCACTGGTGTTGATAGCCATTATCATATACTATAAGAACATACTAGAAAAATAATGTTTTACTGCACAGCCCCTTCCCCACTGTCCTCCATTGCCACTATGCTTAACTATGTAGAAAATAGATGCTAAAGCCTACCACTACCTGATCTGTCCATTCACTGATGTGCTGGAAGTGGTGAACTTGCATTTGACCCCCATCTTTTTAAAGTTTTCAGTGTAAGGTTGGTAATTATCTGATGCTATCATGGAAGAGTTGGTAATTATCTGATGCTATCATGGAAGACAGATTAAGCATATGTGACACATGAAACGTCTGGTGCACAGTTAAGCTTGATTGCTGGGTAGGCTGATGCTTGGGAGTTCATTCCCAGGAACATGTCAACAAAAGCTAAGCACTTAAATCTAGAAGATGTAAAAATTATACAAATAGTGCATGTAAGTTCATTTATACATGGGAATAAATATTCCTAGAATATTTTTGCAACTGTTACCTCTCTTGTTGTTAACTTTTGTCAGCACAGCAAAGCCAACACACGTGAAAGAGCGAGGTGATAAGAATAAATTATCAGCTGAATTCTGAACTGAGAAATCTTCACTGCTGTCTGCATTTCAGAGCAAGTGCATTGCACGCATTTGACAAAGCAGTTAGAAAAATTATCTCCTTCCTTGGACTTTTAGACAAGTCATGAAAGTCAACCTGAATTAATAATAGGAGAAACTACACTCTTCACAGAAACTGCAAAACCACCACCACAACAACAAAGGCTATGAAATAGATTATGTGTACAAGCTGGGAAACATAAGCAAAAGAGTAGACAAACAACATGTTTTATAGCTGGCATTACATTTTACTGTGTTCATCTTGGGTAAGAACAGCTATTCCCAAAAAAAGTCTAAGCTTAGACCTCCATCCGATTTTAACATTTTGGGACAAATCACATAATTAATTATTAAACAAGCTGAAACCCAGCATGCAACACTAAGTCCTTTTTAAAGCCTTGCTGAATACTACATAGATCACATAGATAGGATAATAATTTTTCTCTGGTTTGTACTTCTAACAATAAATCAAATTTTTTGCTATTTCCACAGGGTAGTACTTGTGTGGTCAGTGAAATGACCAGAAATCCTGTTTGCAGCAGGAAAACGTGGCAGATTTTTATTGTCATCAAGTGTTCATGTTCAGCTGCCAGAAGGTAATTTAGAAAATACAGTCATATTCTCTCTCAAAAATGAGAGTCAATTTGCCAGTCGTTCTCTCTAAGTCCATCTCCTGGTCTCTCTTTACATATATACTGAAATGGAGCCCCACAGAAACTGCTTTGAAATGGCACCAGTCAGTAACTGGCAATTAAACTGCTCTGAAACTTTTGTGAGGTCCTGGCAGTAGGGGTCACCTGGACTCCCTCTTAGTCACAGCAGCCAAACTTCATGAACTTCACCTCTTTTTTTTTTTCTTTTAAGCCATTTCATAGGAGGAGATTTTGCTCAAACCCCACCAGCAGACCTACAGAGAAAGAGTATTTCATTCAGCCTGACATCACGCAACACCAGTCTATGCTTTCTGCTTGCAGGCTCTATAACCATCTCTGTAAGCATAAAAGAATGCTTGGCTGTGATATATCTATCTCAGCAACTAAAGGAAAATACTTTTTCCCCCAGCCAGCGAGTTATATGTTTTTTTCTATATAGACGCTAGAACTAACAGCATGTATTTAGTCAGAAATCTAAAATCAGAACTGCTAAACATGTGAGCTGTAATTCCCCCACAGAGCTCCAATATTGGATTTGTCAAGTAGAGTTATCGTGCTCTCTTCAATTCACCCGTTGTTCCTAATACAGACCAGATGCATTGAAGGTTCATGCAGTTACCAAAAAGATCAATCTGCCCCGCAACCCCAGCCTTCAAATTAAGGCTTCATGGGGTGTTTTAGCAGAAAGGCCTCAGACGCATTGCAAACATCACTGTCTGTATTGCCTCCTTGCTCACCCAATTAGTGATCCAAAGGAAACCTCCACCTTCCACCGATCACAGGGGACGTCTCATCTGCTGCCTGTGCCTTTCCTGGCACTCATCTGTTCTTCAGCTCTTCCTACCTCATGCTTTCCCATTGTCCCCAATCATTTAGATTCAAACAACGTAAGAGTTTACATTCTTACAGCCTTTTTTCAGGTTGTGCTGGAGCAACCATCTTTGTAATATTTCACGGAGTGGTCATACTTTTCCATTTCCTAATACTGTAAAATACTGCAGTCCTAACTCTCAGATATTTGATAACCTTGATTCATGAGAGGAACAAAGAGAAAAAGACCTAGCAAGTAGAGCTTCTTCTGGCACCACACCTGGTGAAGTTATTTGCACTGGATTTGTAAGTCCAAATTTAATTAACAGCAAGACAAGTGGCAATGTTTTCTAGGAGGGAGTAGCAAACTAATATTACATGGTGCAATAAATGCCTTCCAACCTCTTTATTCCATTAGGTATTCTCACTGATTATTCCCACTCACATTCAACCCCTTGCAGCATGAAGAAGCAGCATCATTTCAGCAGGTATTTTCAGTCAAATGAGAAGAATCTATTAACTGCCCTCATCTCCACTCTGGCTCAATACTGACCCAAACAAACATGGATAATAATTTGGCTACTGCTCCCCAGGACACATTGGGTCCCATTTTAAAAAGCACTTCCTCCTTACTGTGTACAACACTGCTTTCCCTGAAAGTTTCCTACTTCCTACCAAGTGTTTGTGGATTACACCAACATAGTCTCCCCTGTACACTGAAACAAGGAGGGCTTAAGAAGACTCAAAAGCAAGAAAAAGTGTCTCATTAATACTATGCTACACATTGTTCCTGAATTCTACTAGAAGAATAAAAAATGACTGCAGATTTAAGAGCATTTAGCCAAGAGTGGAAGAACTGCAAGTCAGCCAAAGGCTTGATTTTCAATTACCTGTCCTCTTCCCTCAATGAACCTTGCCAAAAGCCCAGGGGAAGTTCAGTTTCTCAGACTAGAAATACCACACTAGAACATGATAACCCTTTAAAAGTCAGGGTACTCAGATATTCTTGGCAATACACAGTAAAATAAAATGTTAAAAAACTAATACCACCCTTGTTTGTTGTCTCCTGAGTTCCTGCTCTTCCTCCAGAGATTTCCACCCAGCCAGGCACACATTAGCCACAGCAAGACCAAAAAAGGCCTTTGTTTTGCACTCCTCTACCACCCCCCATAACTGTACTGCCTCTTGGGGATGGGGAGTGGAAGTGCTTGCCTTTAGTGTAATGACAGAGGGTATGGCTGATGATCATAGAATCGTAGAATCAGTGAGGTTCAAAAAGACCTCTAAGATCATCAGGTCGAACCGTCAGCCCAGCACCACCATGCCTGCTAAACCATGTCCCAAAGTGCCACATCTATACGTTTTTTCAACACCTCCAGGGATGGTGACTCCACATGTTGGCTTGGTTGCCAGATAGGCTTATAATTTAAAGGAAAGCAGGATGTGAACCAGATATTGTCTGCTTGGACTGTCTCTCCTTGCTCCTTTGCAATGGGCCATCTGCTGTGGTCTCTGTGACCACACAGCTGATGAGTTTGGCACACAGCTCAGCAGAAGGGTGCAACCTTCATAAAACAGATGTGTTACTAACAGAGAAAATTTCTCTTTCTGTCAGCAGCAGTTCAGATTCTGTCTCTTCCATCAGCCACTTGCTCTCACTTTCCTGCCAGAGGTTTCCACCCCTTCAGCTCATCCACCCCCACAGAGTACACTGTTTTCATGGCTGTGCTGTGAGCAGAGTGGAAAACCTCCAGCGGGCAACTGAAACAAAATATCAGACAATGGCAGGAGAAGCAGAGACCTCTGAATGTGCCACAAATGTGATGAAAGTGTTACTTCAGAAAAAATCCCTAAGCTAGCTGCTATTTAACAGTCTTTCCCAAGGCTTTCAGCTCCATTTAGTGCAGCTGCAAAGCAATTACAGAGGAGAGGCAGTTAGCTGCAGTCACTCGTCAGGCTGAGGCCATGGCCTTGTTTTGTGCCAGAGGGTGATTTCAAAAGCTCTAGAGTGAATGTAAATTGATGTGGTACTAGGACCGTCATTCACGTGGCAGTGATGGTGTCTATGTATCTACCACAGACGACATGAGTTTTTCTTTGGGCAAATGGATGTGCAAGAAGCAAGGAATTCCTGAGTGCTCCTCAGCTATGGAGATAAATGATTGCAAGGTGTCCTTTCAGCCAAAAGGGATTACACAGAGTAACATCTCAGCTTCCTAGCCTGCTTTCTCGTTGCAAAATTGTCGAACTCCAGTACAGCTTCAGCTCATTATTCTTCCAGAAAATAGCCTCATCCAGCCAAGTAGTTTCCGTCCATTTCTGCTTGCCAGAGAGATACAGATAATTCATCCTAAAGTCTTGGGATCTTGTTTCTGGCAATCCAAGCATGCTCTTCACTGTCAAGCATGAAAGGTTTGGGGACTGGGGAGGGGAAACAGCTTTAAAGAAATCACAGAATCACAGAATCACAGAATAGTAGGGGTTGGAAGTTATTGGTAACACTTCTAGTAAAATTTCCACGTACTCTGCCATCAATATTTTTTGGTAAGCTAGTCATAAGAATAAATATGTCAACCAATCTCATGAGAGGAAACAAAGCCTTTTGGCATAAATCTTTCTTAAAATAAAAGCAAAGGGAAATGTATTCCAACGTGACTTCAATTCATAGCCACATCCAAAAACCAACCATAAAAATACATTTATCTTTTCATTGATTGAAAGCCATGCTGAGTACTGCAAGCTATTAAAGAAGTCTAGAGGTTTTTTATTATGGGCCAAATGTTAATTCTGTTGAACTGAAAGAATAAATTTCCAGCAAAGAGCAGAATTTGTGTCTATGAATATGCTTTCACAGTATATCCTGTCACTGTCATCATGAGACAGTGTCTCTTGTAGATATGATGAAGAGAATTCCATGCTGATTTAGTACCTGCTTGATGAAATGCGATTCTCCCATTCTATATCCCCATTTATTTATTCACCCTATCTTCTCTTTCAATTATTTCATATATGCCTATTTTTTCTGCATTGATATTCTTTTATTCTGCTTTTTTGTGGAGGTAAATCAGCATAGAGAAGAGAGTTAAATCAGCATTGTGAGTCTATTTAAGTGCATTCAGCCTGCCAACAATCTGATAAGATTTGTATTCTGTACCCAGTTTTGTCTCTCTGCTCAGGAAGGTCATTCAAATCCTTAAGAGAATGATGAGAACTGTTTATTCATCTTACAGTATACCCCAGGTCAGCGGCTGTTCCTGATATCCATGTTGGTTGTATTGTGTAAAACAGCTATTCGAAAACTGTTTTTAAAATATAGTTAGATTTTGTAGTTCAATTGTATCATGGTAGGAACACTGCATTTTGGTATTTCTGAGGGAGTATTTTATAAATGTTTTAAAATCAGTAACGTTCACTCAAATGTAAGCCAGAACAGCACAGGCTTTAAATCCAATGGCATATTCTTAGTTTCACCTCCATTCTTACTGCAGCTTGGCCTGACCTAGGGGCAAGATGGTGTTCTTAGACATGGGACTGTTCAGAATTTAGCCTTTCTGGAGAAAATCTGGTTTACCATTACACAATCAGTGCATGCATTTAATATAGTATTCACGTGTTTTGTAGATGTATATTTGAATGATATGAGTATATGCTTTCGCAGCTTCCTCTACAAAGCAAACGACTACTCCTTTTGATAACTATTACCTTAACCTGCACATGAATTTGCCCCAGCAACTTCTACCAACTGTGTGAAAGCCAATACTCACTGGCAGCAGGCAGGTAAATAGGTCTGTCTTGAGTTGTGATCTTGATCTGTGGGAATTGAACCGCTGTCTCTTTAGTAATCCCACCCCAAAGGCAAGGAGTCACTGGGTACAGAGACCAACCAACCCCCAGATCTGCCACAGTCTCTCTAACACAGGACTGAGGGTAGAGGAAGGCACTGAAGTGTCTGTCACAGCTTTCCAAACCCAGACTGAGGACCTTGGCATTCAAACCTCTGACCTTAGTCCACTCCACGAGATGAAAAAGTCCTTCCCAAAGGAAAAAGGGGAAGAATATGTAATGCATACTTCAACCCTAAGGAAGTATACAATCCTTACAAAATATATAACAGATATTGCCATCCTTTAGAAATGAAACAGAGGATAAAGAGACAGACCTTCTCAAGATGAGAACAGATGACAGCTCTGAAACTGAAAAAAACCTCATTTGATAGTCAATAGTGTCTCCATTAATCGTCCTCTTTCAAATACCAGCACCCTCTAACTCTGATCTGAATAAAGCGGCAGATCCATACCTGCCTCCAGAAACTAAATACCACTTAAAAAGCTAGCACTTTTACTGATTAGGTGGGGGCAAATAAAAGAAAGAGACAGAAAAATGTGTATGTCCTTATAAGGTAACACCACAAGTACACTTGGCAAAGACAACTCTAGTTCAAGTGTTTTTTTGGAAATATTTAGAGCCCATTGTATTCTTTATAAACACAGAGTAACCTCAATCTGGTTCACAGTATTTTTATGCTACTGTCCCATATTCTATTCAGTTACTGCAAATGTTTTTAAAAGCCCTATTTTAAATAATAAAAACCTAAAAATAAGACAGTTCACATATAATATCTCTTCAGGGTCACACTATTATTTTCTGTTATGTGTTATCAGTTTACTTTGGTTGGAGGACTGCAGTCTCCAACACAGAGAGAAGGGTACTTCAGACTAAAATTTTTGCTTGAAGAGCTATAAGCCTGGACTGTCCTAAATTGTTTTTTAAGTAAGGAAATGGAAACATTTTCCACCACAACATGCCTGCATGTGTTTTCTGTTTGTTACAGTGATGGGCAACGTGGAGAAAAACCCACTCCATGGCTGAAAGGGGAAAATCTTATGATTCCTTAGTTTGTTCATGATCAGACCTTTTCTTTTTTTAGTTACATCATTCTTTAAAAAAATCAAGTACAACTTCATAGAAGTAGAGTAAATGCATACACATAGTTCCTTTCCTAATTAAACTATTTTTAAAAGAATCCATTCACCAATGAATAGACAGGGGCCTACTTCAGAGTTTAGTTGGCAGATTGAGATTTGTTAAAATATCTCGAACTACTGTTAGATAATTTATATTCCTGAATGAGCTGAAGAAATGTTAACAAGATTCAAATAAATTATTAAATACAAGATATTTTTATGATACTATTTATTCAATCAGGAATTTCCATATCTTGTCAAAGGATGATGATCCTAATCATGATCCATTGTCCTACAGATGCATGTATATTAACTTTCCCATCCTTCAAGGTGGCTTCTTCTCTAACTAAAATTATGCAAATTATTACAGGAGGAGACAGCTACTCAGAACATACAAATATCCCTTTTTTCACACTTTGTAACTATCTTTGAGCTAAAGAAAACAAATATAGCTTTGAAATGACTTCTTCAAACATTTTCTTTTACGATATTGCATATCCAAGAAGAAGCTACTATGCTTCAAACCTGTCAGAGATTTACACAGGAGATTTTCAAATTGAGAGTGAGAATCTATAAATATCTACATTTGTGCATGTATGTTTGTATGTATATAAAGTATCTGTATGTAGTTATCTATAGTACTAACACAGGACACTTTTTTCCTCCAGACTCAACACCGTCATTGCTTTGAAATTTGGTCTTCTCATTGAGGGGAAGTTATTTCTGTTCCCCAACAGCATTTTACTCTATATTATTTCATCCACACAGTGTGCAATGGATAGTAGGTTGTTAGCACACAACAGAATATATTCTCTCTGGAACAGTTCCATGCTTGTAAAATATCTATTTTCCTCTCAAACACAATTAATTTTAGAAAAATAAAAGCATAGTTATACCTGGATCCTCCTTTTTCACTTAAATGACCCACAAAGGTAGCAATAATACTGAATACTAAAAGCTATGACCAAATTTCTTACATGGAAATTTAGATCTCAAACTATAAAGTGGCAAGAAATATATATGGATCCATCGTATTTGAGAAGTGGTAGCAGCCCGGTGAAGTTCCCACTGATAGGAAAAGGGGAAACAACACCCATTTTTAAAAAGAGAAAAAAGGAAGAGACCCAAGGAACTAAAGGCCAGTCAGTCTCACCTCTGTGCCTGGCAAGATAATGGAGCAGATCCTCCTGGAAACTATGTTAAGGCACATGGAAAATAAGGAGGTGACTGCTGACAGCCAACATAGCTTCACTAAGGGCAAATTGTGCCTGACACATTTGGTGGCCTTCTATGAAGGGGTTACAGCGGTGGTGGATAAGGGAAGAGCAACAGACGTCATCTACCTGGACTTGTGCAAAGCATTTGACACTGTCCCACACGAAATCCTTGTCTCCAAATTGGAGACACATGGATTTGATGGATGGACCGCTTGATGGATAGGAAATCGGCTGCATGGACAAGGAGTAACGGC
>Ga0181612_113797_pt1 | contig 13871 bp, 6 predicted proteins | sample HoacroProtozoa21_FD_119630 | JGI IMG/M metagenome (GOLD analysis project Ga0181612, IMG submission 119630) | Hoatzin crop microbial communities from Cojedes, Venezuel. Combined Assembly of Gp0051906, Gp0051904, Gp0051908
CCTGTACAGGACATGCTTCGGCAGGGGGGGTGGACTAGCTGACCCACAGAGGTCCCTTCCAACCCCGAACATTCTGTGATACTGTGAGACGTCTTGGTAGTTCAGCTCTTCAAGGAGCTTCAGACTGTGGGAAGCTGGCTAGCCCTTTTCTGTCAAGCCTGGTGGAAATACCTCTTCAAAAATTTAGATAGATTTTCAGTGGCTAATTAAACACACAGTTATACTGAGACCATAATAACTATGACAATCAATAAAGCTTCACACTCAAAGAAAACAGTATATTTTGGGAATTCAATAAGTCAAATAACCAAGGGACTGTTTGTGAAGTTGACTGAGGTAAGAGTGAGTCAATTACAAGGAAAATGGCCCAGCACTGTCCTCTTTTATTTTAAAAGAATAGGCACAGTGATTAAACAGTGTAAGCTTCTGCTTTGAAAACAGTGGTGCCAATAATCTTCGTGCCTTAGGATTCATGATAGATACCCACTACATGCCGAAACCTCTTGTAAAACACACTGAATACACATGTGGAAGTGGCAGAGAATGAAACAGGAAAACTGAGGAGTGGAAGGGGAGGTTTCTGTACGTGTGTGTTAGACACTACGCTGTGGAAGAAATCGCGGTGTGCGGTGTGAAATAGCATTGCAAAGGACGTGACTTGCATTGTCAGCAATGCCCCATGCACGCATTTATACTCTACTGAGAGTTTTGTTATTGCGAATGTGGACAGCTCTCCAATTATCTAACTAGTTTCTATTCAGTTAATTTAGCCTTTCTACTTACTTGCAAAAGAGAGCTTGTCCTCTCTGTGTTGCATCTATTATGGGTGCGCTTGCAGTTGTCAGGCAATCTGTGCTTCTGCCCGTCCTGGTGGCAACAGTTTGCCCAGGAAACGAATTCACCCTCAGCCATTGAAAAGCATTTGTCAGTATGGTCTAGTGAACATGAAAAAAATAACACAGAAGCTTATTCAGATTGTTTGCGCTCTCTTTCTTCTTCCCTAGCAATACCTTTAATACTTTTTTGTTGCCTTTATTTCCTACCGATTGACTCCAGAGTTGTTCAACAGATAATTTTTTTTTTCATCTCCTCAACCCTCTTTTCAACAAAATGCTTCTTCTGAAGAGCAATAGACCGACAAACTACTTTTAGAGCCACCCACTCGGACAGAATATGCGCGTATTCAGGTTCTGTGTATAGACGCAACTGAACAGTCATTAAAAGGTTCTGGTCCCCCAAGCACGACCTCTTAAAAATCAAGGGACAACAAGGAGGAGGCAAATGTTAAGTAACTTTTATCAGAGAGGAATGGGAAGTTATCTGACAGGGAATGTAAAGGTGTTCAGACTGAGACCTGGAGAGGAAAGCTTCAGGTGTTAGAGCTATAAGAAGATTGGGTGGGGTGATACTGATAAGGAGAGTAAGGAAAGAAGATGAGAACATGATCACTCTTCAGATGTTGGTGGCTGGATATGAGACATTGGTGACCATTAAAATGACTTAATTCTGTTGGACACATTCTGGTTCACGATCGTGTGAGTAACTTGGGCAGTGCTGTCCCCCATGGTGAGGGCCTGCGGCCCCTGGCACGCGCGTTGCGAGTGGGGAAGCTCACAAAATCATGGACAGGACAAGGAGTGTGAATCACTTGTGTGCCTCTGTAACCTTGTGTGATGTTCTGCTTGTCTTTTTAAGGATTTCATTGCTGCTTTAGAGCATTTTGTGTCCATGTGCATAATTTCTCTGAAAGTGCTGTCAGGAAAAGAGTCAGCCTTAGAAAGAGAATGATATTCTTGTCAAAGAGGAAAATACGGTGAGTTTTTTTTTCCACCATAATCAAGTCTGCTATATTAAATCACATGGAGGGGAAGAGGAAAAGAAAAAAAAAAAAGACTATGAAATGGAGTGTAAATACTACACTCTTAGAAATAAATCTAAACTTCAACCAATAAACACTTTCATATACTATATCCCATGTTATCATTTGATGCGTGTTTTGGGAAAACAACCCAAAAGAAAACATGTTTCTAGCTTGCTGTTTATGTCCTGTGTTCCCAGTGATTATTTTTCAGGGCATGAAGCTCTCATGTTTATCACGCACCCTCAAGCTGCAGCATACACATCATATCAAGTGTTGCCTCTGCTAATTCAGCAGCCTGGAGGGATGCTGCTTGAGCGCCATTATGTTGTTAGGTTGAAATAAAATGGCAGCTTTTGAAAATAAACCTTGATACGGTATCACTAGAAACTGTGATAAAGACATTGGGCAAAAAGAAAGTTATCACACTCCTGTCACTAAATGTACATGCAATCTTGTTTCAAACCTTCAGTTACAGGTAATTTGTTACTTAACATCAATAAAGATTTATCATTAACTGTATTGATTCAAGGCAGAAGTTTTACAATACAAACAAATAACCTGGGTCTCAGACGTATTCTACAAGACGTGTTACTGTCTCTGAGGTGCAAATATAAGTTCACCAGTGAAGAAGGTATTTTAAAGATGTAAGAAAGATTGATTTTGCAGTAGTACTCTTGTCTGGTCACAGATGAGCAAGACTTCACAATAAATGAAAGGCAAATGAAGTGAAGAGCTAGGCTGGAGCTTACCATTCCTAATCCATCTCTCTCAAAATAGACACTGAACGGTGTCTGTGTTGGGGTTACATATCTGGTACCATCGAAAGAGTAATTCAGAGTAGATTCTTCTCAGCATAAATGTGAGATGATACATTAAAAGAATGAAGACTTTTGACCAAAAAGTATACTAAACTTTACTTCTTAATAAAGTTTTGTACTTCTTCAGCTGACAAAAATATGAATAGAATACAGTGAATCCATTCTTCCATGACTACTTCCATATTTTCCCAATGCTGTTGAAACAATGTGTTTTGGCTGGCTCTTAAAGGCAATAACAATAAAAGTATTTTGGTCAAAATGACCTTTCCTTTCAATTTGGTTTACAGACTATCAGTTAAAACTCAGTGTACGTTTTGGTTTCTTGTAAGTGAAATTGTTCGATAAACCTGAAATAATTTTGGTTTTTTAAAAGCTGTGGGTGTGTTCTTCGGATAACTTCAAAATTGTGGGGCTTTTTTGGTACTAAAGAAAAAAAAAACATGAAAACTTTAAATCCTTTGCATAGCAGAACTTCTCTTACCCTCGTAACTCTGCTTTTCATATAAGGCAGGTCCCTGTGATCTTTAAAAGGTAAAATCCTTTTGCCAGTTTTTGTGCTCCTAATCCCTAAAAAAACCCACAAAACAACAAAAAAACCCCAATTCCCTAAAATTTACAAATACCGAAGTATCAGAGCAGAAGGTTGCTCAGATCTACAGGCTGTAGCAGCATACAAGTTGGTATGCTGAAGACACCAGGGAGGAAAGCAAGCTGCAGCAGTGCTGGCCAGCAGCCTCTGAAATGCCTGGGAAAGCTTTAAATGAAGACATTGTTCTTGATCATCTTGTGTCTTCTAATTAGAAATAGATGCATTTTTGAAGGGGTGGAGAGGAGTAAAAAATACACTTTTTTACGCAATGATTGTCAGGCTGATCCAGCGAAACCTTCGCTCCTCACCCCTCTTTGCTGCCACAGAGAGAGGAATGTAGTTTTCATTTAGTTTCCTTTATAACTTCATAGATGGCATTCATGTGAAATGACTTTTGCTTGTGATTAACTAAGGAGCAGATTAGCATATTTTGAGGATTGGCTGTCTACTGTATGTTGAGAGCACCACCCAGTGGTAAAGCAAAAGTTAAACAGAATCTTTATTAATGCAGAAGAAAGGAACTTTTCTACAAAAGTTTACAGATTGAATAAAGCTGTATGAAACTATTGGCTACATTAGTCAACAAGGATTTAGTCAAAAATCAGTTGGATTTTCAAGCCCCAAAAAAACTATGAAGAAAGGACTAGAGAGAGGTTTGCCTTCCAAAATAGTTTACAAGCAGACTTGTACGTTGCCTTGCCTGAAGAGTTCTGTACGTATGTGTGTATGTAACCTGGGCTGCCTGATAAGCCTTAGTGTAATCACCTTACTGAGTGTATTTTACTGTGTTTTGCAAAATATGTTAGCATTTTTAAGAAAAAGAGCACCTAGCCTGTTCACAGAAAAGAGTGTAACTTATTTTAAAAATACAAGAAAAAAAAGAGGTGTATTCCATCCAGGAAGGTGGTCCAGGTAGAGTGTAAAGAGAAGAATATATTAATGAGCTAAAGAATAGATGGTCCAGCATGTACTGATTAAGAAATAAGTACATCAGCTGCAGGTAACAGTCATATTCATTTGGTCTGGTTTTGCATCCACTAGTCTCCCGTCAAATAAATGTGTCTTTAGGAAAGGAATAGAAAGGAAAGAAAGATATTTCAAATGCTATTTCATAAATGAATAAATAAAGGCAATGAAAGGAAATGCATTTTCATGTATTGGCAATTACTTGGGGCTGGAAGCTTAAATCAGTGTGTGGGTGCTGTATGTAGGAACAAAGTCTGAAATGTAAGATGAGGAATCCATATGTGTTTGTTCAGTATTAAAAACTACTTGATCTAGGCACAAATTGTACGTCGCTTTGAAATAGCTCAGTGAGCATTTGGTGGCCAAATGTTAAAAGACACCCTGGGCAGACTTCACTTCACATCTTAGTGTTAGATAGACATAATGTTCATTTGGCCTTCGGACTTCCCAACAGAAATCTGAGCAGAAGTGGGACAAAGTAAGGTGACCACCCCCTGAATCAAGCATGAGAGTCTCCTTTGCATTAAAATGGCTTCCTGAAGCCAGTTTTCATTCAGTGGTTCTTTTTAAAAGGAGGAAGTACCCTCCAGTGTGGCCCAGTCCCACCCATGACCACAGTCTGAGAGGCCATGGTGGCACTCAAGCATCCCCCAAGTTCAGCTGTCACTAAGGAGCTCTGAATATCCATAGCAATGCTTGTGAAACTGCTTTCTTTTCTCTCTGGCCCAGGTCTGAAGCTCAGGGGCTCCCAAATTAGTTGTTTCTCAGGCTCCCTGGTCTGTATCCACTCATTAAATCTCAAAGAGAGCTGGAAACATGAAAGCCCTAGAAACCTTGGCGCCTGGAACTATTGGGTCAGTGTCGCTGAAAAATACATTTTGTGTTTGTTAAACACAGGTCTTTTGATTTTCACTTGCACAGGAGCTGCAAATTTTCTATAATTTGTCCCAAAACAAACAAAAAAAGTGCTGTGGAAGGAATCTGATGCTGAATGCATACCTTTCTCCTCACAACTAATTAAGAGGAGGGAAACAGCATGTCATTACCCTAAACGGTACCTTGTGGCCATCTGTCTCGGAGCGTCTGCAAGTGTGCAGGCTGTGAATATAACTAGCTCCACCTCTTCTGACCCAAACCATTAGCCAAAATTCAGTTCTTGTGCAGTTTCCGTTAGGCAGATAAATTGATGAGGGGCCTTTTTGATACAGTCCTCCTACCTGGTACAGGGAACATAGATACGACCACTTTTCACTACCTCACTGTAGAAGTTAGAAAGAAAGGGGCAAGAAACAAAACCAGAAGCTTCTTTTTCCCCCGTACAAGCTACTTTCCACTTCAATAAAAATATTTTTTTTACAGTCATCTTTCTCAGGTTGAGTGTGCTTTTCTGGCCATCTTCATGTCTTTCTCACTGCTATTTCTGGTTCTGTCCCTGGCTGACTGATGCCTAGCCACAATGAAGTCAAAGGCCTGCCCTGGTCATTTTTAACAGACTCCTAGGAAATCTCTTAAATTGCATAGACAAAAATAGCTTCAAGAAGTCCAGTTACGTGGTGGCTTTCTGTTTATCTAGCCAACAGCGACAGAGAAGAGGGCTCTTATCTGTTCTTTTATTTAGGTAGAAGTAACCCAAAACAGTGACCAAAAAATTCAGCCAAGTAGTAAGGTCTGTGTCTCTGTCTGCTAGCCTGTCAACTGAAGGACGTGATCATGGCAGTTGGCAAAAAAAGACTGTATTCCTCCCCTGACAATAAGCATGTAATATCAATCCTATGCTTTAAGTGTAGCTCTGTAGACAGGGCTTTCTCTTGGTAAAAGTCTGGTTTAGCTTGCCGTGAAATCTTTGCATACATCATGATTTGAGGTGTCATTAAATATTAAACCTCCTAAATTTTTTCAAGTAGTAAATTAACTTTCATTTTTGTCTCCAAAGATGAAAGAGTGAATTACCTTTTAAAATTAAGAAGGCTAGATAAAGAGGTAAATCACTACCGATAGTTTCTGTCTTGAATGTGGGGATTTTGCTAAATTCATAAGTCTTTCTTTAAAAGACAGAAATCTAGACTTTAGTATTTCATATTAGAGATCAGCACAAGCAGTGAAGAAACAAGAGCAAGTCCAAATCCTACTTTGCTGTCAGTGAAGCTGTGGTGATTAATCTCATCTTCTCAGAATTCTGTTATCAAACCACAACTTGATTGCCTCCACTGTTTTTTTGTACTGAGTTATCATGCCTGTCTGCATGACAAATGATTGCTGTGCCAGACCTTTGCTCAACTCTTTATCCAAAGCATGCAAAGAAAATCAGAGGAAAGAGGTAATGTTTCTGTAGAAACTGCTACCAATAAACAACCATTTGCCACTTTATCAAGTGGCATTTGTCTCTCTAAGTTACGCCATTTCAGAAGGAAACAGGAGAAAGCTGTCAGGTAGTGCAGCAACACGAATTTGAAAATTAATTACTTTGCATCAGAGGCTATTCTCAACCAAATTGTAACAAGACAGGGCCAAGTCCCTGCATCTCAGAACTGTGCTGCCTGTTCAGATACTCTAATTGACTCATTAAGTCTGACCATAAGGTCATCAATTCCAGAGAGACCTTAGTGAGTGCACCCTAGTTATGCTCCTCTCCCAAAACATGAAGAAGGGCCACGCACTCACCACCAGCGCTCACTACTTAGCGCTGCATCAGGCTGCAGACAGAATGCCAAAGAGTTCATGGGCTGAAGAAAAACCAACAGTTCATAAAAGACATTCCTTGCCCTCTCCAGGAAAGACAGATGCTTAGATGAAAGCATTGCATAGGATACATATTTGACTATACCAAGATACAGCTAGTTTGAATGCCTTACTAGGAAATTTGCTTAGAGTAGACCTAGCTTGAAATACAACACCGATTCCCTACAGGCTGCTGAAGCAAGATGTAATGCTCTCATGTCTGTTAAGTAATTTGGCTACTGTTCCAAACCCTAAAAAGACCACGCAAACATTTAGAAAAAAACACCAGCTGAGGATGAATTTCAATCAGCAGTAGATTCTTACTTTTATTTGTAAGACACAGGGAGTAGGAACATGAGTGGTGTCGCACCATACCACAGGGAGCTTCAGGAGTCATCTTGCTGTGGCGGCCTTCTGCGTCCCCGTACAGAGGAAGGTGGGTAATGCTGTGCTATGCTTACCTGAGCCGAGTCAGTGATAAGCTAGGTCTGACTGCTACTGCAGAGAGAGAATCAGCACTTTTCTCCATCCTTCTTTCTCAGCTATGGTACGGGGAATTATTGCCATGCAGGGTTTCCTGCTGAACAATCCTACTATTCTTTCCTGGGTGTTTGGAAAGTGACTTCTTGCTAGCCCTGTCTGGAGGCCTGTGTTTTCCCTCCTCCATGTTTTTCCAGAACAATCCCTATTGGGAGTTCCAATTTGGTGAGGATGTACTTATCCAAATTAAAATAATTCTTTACAACTTCTGATCTGGCAAATCTCAAAATACTTTCCACAGCACAGAAGATACTTTAAGACATTGCATTCAAGTTTGTTACTATTTTAAGTTTCCATCCATTATCACCTTGCTGCAGTGCAAAACATCAGGACACAATAATTTCTCCAAGGTATCTAACACGGACAGGTATGTGACAGACTGGACATCCAACACCAGTCTTCCAGAAAGTGGTACAAGCAGTCTTTCTCCGTGGATTTTGTAATGCTAAGCAGATATAGTTCTTTTTCTGGAGGTAAAGGTGAAGGATGTTGCTATTGATAAAAGGCAGGTTGTTATGGTTCATCTGCTACGTTGATGTTGACCAAATAGAAACTTCAGGTATTGCAACAGCCACTGTTTCTGTAATTTGCCTCTCTCGTGCTGCCATCACATGTGTGGATCTCTGTTCCCTAGTGTGTCACAGTTTGAACACTGGGGCTTCTCAGCTCCATGTATGTATATTTAAAGTGGAATCAAACTGAAAGTTCCTTTAACTATGTATTAAACACCTGAAATAATTTGTAGTGTTATAGATATACCCACATACATAATAATGGCATAGTGTACAAACAAAGCACGGTATTTCTCCTTTGTAGCATGTAAAAGAGTCTTGCACGCAAAACTTGTAAATCACTACCATCTAAAGTTGTCTAATTTACTTAATTTTCCTCTATCTACAACATAGCTGCTTACGTTTCACACAACGTGTGTAGGGTACCTATTTCTGCTCAGTGAGGCTTGGAGTTGATGCACTGTCTTTCGTTTTTCCAAACAAATGAGGCAAATGAAAATGAGAGTCAGCTACCCAGCTTGGCATATGAGCATCATTAAAGCATCCTATGGCTTTGATGGTTGTGTACAGATGTGTATGGTACATACGCTGATACAAGGTTTTGGTCTGATAATCTTGCAAAAATCAATAGAATTTTGTCTTTTTTTCTTTGAGGTTCCCAGGCTACTAAAAGCATATTGCTTTTACAGTATTCTGCTGGAACTTCAGAGTAAGCTTTTGATTTTCGGTGGTATAGATTTTATCATCTGGCTTTCAGGCAGCTAGCAATAGCTGGGCATTAGCATTTGTGTTCAAACAGCTAGAGAAAAGTTCTTTCTAATATTGCTTGTTCATCTTAATAAGAATGCTGTTGTATTACCTGGTGGCTTGAAGGGGAGTGATGAGGAGCATGGCATAGTACAGAAAAATCATGGGACTCTCTTAAGAAAATGTTCATCAGAAAACCCCAGGAAAGCAATATTCTGGAAGAGAGAAGCAAGATTTTTGCAGCAGGAGAAAGAAGCATACTAATGTCCCTTGAAAGAGAATGGCCAATATATTTTTTATGAGGAAAGGGGAAAATATATATGTATATCCAGATATGTGTATATTTTGTTAAACAAAGAAATGTGAATTTTTTCTAAATTGCTGAGCACTTGGAGTTGAAAAAGTTTAGAGCTTCTTGGAGTCTGCTCATGTGGTCCAACAGGCTGACAGACCATGTGACATTTTATGGCACCCTCAGTATCCTGAGCTAGCGACAGATTATCAAACACATGGGGTGAGATTTTTCATCTCGCAAAATGACAGTGTTATGTACTCACCTCTGTGCCCAGTTCACAAGGGATAAAATTCTGCAACAGTCCTGCTTATGCAACTTTACACTTCAATAAAAGTTGTAGAAATTTTTTCTTTCAGCCTGTGAGTACCCTGGCTCTGTTTCTAGTATCTGGCACTGTGGTGGCTGTCACATCTGCACTTACCCCAGTTTTGTGACCTCTTTAAACATGGAGATGCTTTGTCAGATATCACTTTTCTTTGGAAAGAGTTTCTCGGGAGAACCAGATGCAAACAAGCACCAAGTCAGCCTTCTGAGAGGGAGCAAACACAAAAAAACGGAGAGCATGCATTACTTCAAATGTATATTGTCAACACACTATAAGTAAGGCTTACTTACTTCTCCCAGTAAGCCTGGTATGCTGACAGACAGAAAATCCCTCTCAAGTTAACAGACAATTGAACAACTACTTCTCAAGAACTGACAAACTACTGAACTGCATGATATTCTGCCAGAAAAAAATAGCTCTTAACCTGAGGATAATGCATGAAAAAGTGGCAGTAAGTGAACGGAGCCTGACAGACTATGGCAGAATAAATACTGGGGTAAATAGAGAAATTTTTGGATCACAACTCCTTTAACATGATGCTGAAGCAACACATCAAACATTCAGAACACCCAGCTCAGTCCAGATTATTGTACATTTTGGGTTCAAACTGGAAACTAGATTTTGCTGAGTCTTCTGAATGATTTTTTTATGGCAGTAATTAGCTTAAAAATGAAAGCATTATTTTTGCATCTGAATTTATTGACTTCTGAGACTGAATGCTGAAACCCACAGCAGCGTACTGTAGAGGAGCTGCCCAGTAGAACAAAATGCTTTCAACTTCTGGCATGATAGACTATATCTACAGAAGTAGTTATTAGCTAAAGACTTACATTGCAAAACAATATTTTATTATACAGTTTTTCCATATCTGTCCTAGCTACAAGACCAGTTCAGTTTTTAGCCTTTGTGAAAGCATTTAGGAGTGCTTTCACTATCAGCCAAGTCAATATGAAAAGTCTTGCATCCCTGCCTGAGGCACTGCCACTCTTTCTTAGGCCATACTGGAAAAACAGCCAGAGAAAAGGTCCAGGTTTAAAATAGCAATAAACAAAAAAAAGCTGCTGAGTTTTTAAATGTGTTTTGCATGAAAATCCACCAGAGAAACAGTGGCAACAAAGAATTTTTGCTGCCAAGAGATATGGAAAAGATACACCTGGTAAAACTAAGGAAAAAGCACCCTCTGGTAACTCTTCTAACAGCAATCTGTCGAAGTGCTTTTTGAATCCAGAGGGTGTCTCTTGCATCTGGACATAATGTTGATAAAGCCCCAAAACTAGAATACCATGTAGTATCAAGAGTAAGACTCATTATGTGGCAGCACATGCTTCCATGTGAGGTCAGCTTAATTCTCCCATCAGATGCATATGACATCCAGTTGTATTTTTGATGTGCTGGCACTTTGCAAGTTGAGGAGGACAAAACAGATGGGCAAGTGAAGGAAAGGAAATATGTAAAAAAAAAAAAAAAAAAAAAAGCTGAAAACTTGACTGATAAACAATATTCTTTCCAATATAAATCAGTTTGGAATAAACTACTGAAATCTTATGTTGGAGACATTGAAAAGTGAAAAGCAGTGTCTCAAAAACTTTTTATGTCTGTTTCTCCTAGTTTGTGTTTTAAAATGTTCTCAATAACATTTTATTAAAATCTTCTTTTAAACGAACTTTTTGCAAGTAAAAAATCTACTCAAAGACTCTTAATAGCTCTGTCAGTCACAATGCTATCTTGAGAGTTTGGCACCTCTGGTGATAAGGATGACTATGAAAACAGGGTCCTCACTATGGGCTACTTCTGCCTCTTAGCAAGATTTGTGAGGTTGAGAAGGGTTTCTAAGAGCATTAGGCATATGTGAAAGAAGAAAGACAGGGGATTAGCCACAGAGAATGCAAGGCTAAGGTTTGTCAAGAAATGAAGTAGATGACTCTTGAGAAGACTGTGGAGCTGGGTATAATTCTGACAGAGAAGGGCAGAAGCAGGAGATTAAGAAGTGAGTCACTATTTCCCCCTCCCAGCTCAGCTGATAAACCAAAAAAATGAGCAGCTTTGGTTTTAAAGTACTCTGCCAAGGGCCTGAACTGGGAACAACTTGTAGGCTTTATATAAATCTTCTCAAATCCTTAGCAGAGGGTAGAACTTAAAAGGTTGGAATTATTGTATCTGAGATTTTTTTCCCCTGCTTGGTTCCTGAGCTGCCTCAGGCCTGAAAGACTTAACTGTTCAAGGAGAGTATCGGGCAGGTGGAAATGTATGAAAATGATCATGATATCCAGTATCCTTTGAAAAACAAGCAATTGAATTGTTCAACATACTTGAAGTAATGAATATGAAGTTTTAGTGAGTAAGGATGTTTATTAGTTCGTGAGTTAGACATTTGTCTACTATACCTTGTTTCTGTCTTTTGCAATACTACTACATCAATTCTACGATGGCACAATCAAAGGCAGAAAGGTGCAAGAGAGAATTCTTTTTTGGTATGAAAAAAGCAAATTCAGTGTGAAACTCAAAAACATTTCTAGCATCATTACCTTAAAATAATTCCTTGTTCTTGACATTGGAAGGGTAAACTGTGTTCTGATAGACCCGCTTACAGGAAAGGAATAGACACACCATTATAGGCACAAGGCAGAGCAGCCCCCATTTACCCTAACCCCTTCAGGATTATGCCCAGAAACCACCACCCCCACTCACAGAACTGCTGGCTCAAAGCATATTAAATGGATACAGAAATTAGCCCATGTTCAATAACGAATTTTGGAATGAATATCACCTGTGTGTTTTCCAAACATGTAGCTGTTTTTATTTAACATGCATATCTCTGTGTATGTACGAAAAAGAGAGAGAGAATGAACTACTTTCCATCATTAACAGAAACTCCCAGTTAAAGAATAGTTGCTTGGATCCCCAAAGGCTTGTCCTATTTAAAATTTGACTCCTGGAGATTTAACTTTGGAAACAGCACTGGAGAATGCTGATGTTCTGGCACTCTTAAACACCAAAGGGTTGAAGTTTAGGAGCTTATAAGAATAACTTTCTTGCCTCACTCCACAAAAGCATGCTCTGAACCTTATTGAAGTGAAAGTATTACTTGTTTTTTTCAGGGTACTCATTAGCATCAGGAGAAAGGAAGGGGTAGAAAAGGGCTCTGGCTCTGCAGGGCTCTTCAGACCCCTCCCTCCAGCTCCAAATTGTGTCAGACTACAAGTGATGTAGATTAATCTCTAGGCAAAAAATATAATGAAGCAGTCTGCCAAATCAGTAAGATTAATTAAGAAATAACTTCCCCTTATACTGAAGTAATGACCACATTTTTTTATAAACCTAACTGTTTAACAGGCAGCCCCAAGCACATAAAGATTTCAGAGGCTTCCAGAGCTCCTGCAACAGAGGGGAGAAACGTGTGTTCTCCTCACTTTAACTACAGTACCATGAAGGAAAGGGTCAAGTTAGTTTTTAAAGCAAACATTTTGGAGGCTTAACAAAATCCTACTTTGCATAGCTCTGTTCCTTATGGCAGTGTCTCTTACATTGTATATTGTCATTAAGAAAACTGTGCTTCCCTTGGAAAAGAAACAGTGGGAAATGAGACAATGAGCTCTGAAAAAAATACTGTTTCCTACTTCATTGGAGTGAGTGCTGTGTTTAACCAAGGCTCACACTTGTGTGACTGCAAAAGAGCTCTTTCTTATGCTACTAAACACTTCAGTGCCAGCTCAGTAATACAGTGAAGAAAGTGATGCAGAAACCTGAGACTGACAGCTATTTGGATGCTTCTGGCTGAGAATATTGCCTTCAATAAACTGCTTCACGCTCTTATGTTGCTGACCTGTGAGCCATCCCTCTGACTTCCACTGATCAGTCTTTTCCTACTTATAGAAATGTTTTTGAAATTCAGTAAGTTGTTATTACTGGAAAACTAGATGATCTTTGCTATGATACTCCTGCTGCAGTAATACAACCATAATTCAAAGGAATTTTTAAAATTATCATTTAATGAATAATCATTGCATTGTGTATTAATTTATTGTGCAAGAAATATGCTAACATAGACAATGCTAAAAGACGTAAGTTATAAAGAAATTAGAAAAGATCTGTATCAAAACTGTACTTGTACTATATTTGTTTTAGTTCCTCTGTCCTTTCTCTGGTTTGTATTTGTTTAAACTACCACCAATCAACTGTAGTCATAAGTCAGTATAACCCACACACTTCATCTATCTATTTGTAAGAAATATAGGCAATAGAACATTTTTTCCAATGATTTTTACATCAAAATGAAAAGGAAGAATGGCAATGGAACTGCTGCTTTGCAGTACGACAGTGGGAAGGTAAGGAAAGGGCAGCAGAAATTAAATTACTCTCTGGGAGTAATTCCAACAAAAAAGGAAGTCAGGTGAAAACACGAGGAGGCCTGCATGGATGAACAAGTTGCTCCTGGACAAAGTCAAGCACAAAAAGGAAGCCTACAGAGGGTGGAAGCAAGGACAGGTAGCCTGGGAGGAA
>Ga0181612_154707_pt1 | contig 13871 bp, 7 predicted proteins | sample HoacroProtozoa21_FD_119630 | JGI IMG/M metagenome (GOLD analysis project Ga0181612, IMG submission 119630) | Hoatzin crop microbial communities from Cojedes, Venezuel. Combined Assembly of Gp0051906, Gp0051904, Gp0051908
GGACTGGGGGGGAGGGGCGGTGGGGGCCCGGGGCCGCGGGGGCTGCGGGGCGTTGTTCCTCATACCCCTCCCAACGCAAGCAGCCCGGGCACAGCAGCCGTTACTTTAAGTGGCAGGAGTCGTTTCGCCTGTCTGCCCAGCGATGGGAGTGGAGTTCTGCAGCTGTAGCAACACAAGCGGACTTGGATTGGAGAGTTTATTCGAGACCTGGCTGTATTCTCCTCCTTGCTATCTAGAATACTGGACTGGGGGGTGAAACAAAGATGGGGCTTTAAAATAGGAAGATGAAGTCATGTGAGAAATGCACAGGTTAGAAGATGCTGCACAGGTGTCTATAAAATCAGAAAATAATGTCAGTATAACTCAGAATATTTCCCGATTTAAAACCTCCCTCACTCTGTGTGTGAACAACAATCCCTGGTATTCTTTGTACATTCAATCACAATATTATCTGTCTTGAGTTGTTTCATAGCTCAAAGTAAATGCTGCTTTGATGTAATTTCTTCCATTTGTTTGGTGTGATCTAAGGAACTTCACAGCGTGTACAGGCAGACCACTGCTGAGAAGTCTACGTGTCACAGACTGCCAGGGTGATTTTCAAACTGGGCAATGTTCCCCGAAGTGATATTTTCAAGGGGAGATGCCTAAGTACCTTGGGCAGAGAAGGTGCTGCCAGCATACCAGCAAGGGCTGAATGGGGACTGCAACTGGAGGCGAAGCGACTTGGGGAGAGAAAGCAGGGCAGTATGGAAAACTTCTGAAGGGGGCATCAGAAAAAGTCCATTTGTTATGCTTTTCTCCTTTACAACATTCTTATTGCTCTTCTCTCCTCCTCCTCCAAATGCACCTTAGCACTCATCTGAGTAGAGCAGAAAAAGACTTGTGATGCTGAGACATTGTTAAGGGAATGACTAGTTCAGGCTTCAGTTTTTAGATAATTTCTTCACTGAAAGAGTGGTCAGGCATTGGAACAGGCTGCTCAAGGACATAGTGGAGTCACCATCCCTGGAGGTGTTTAAAAAACGTGTAGATGTGGCACTTTGGGATATGGTTTAGTAGGAATGGTGGTGTTGGGTGGATGGTTGGACTTGATGATCTTAGAGGTCTTTTCCAGCCTATGATTCTATGATTCTGTGACACTTGGATGAGATGCTTATATATTCCAGACTCTTTCAGTGACTTGATTAACAAGTATAGTATCATCAGAGACTGTTACAATGCCAGAAATTGTCCCATCTGACCCTATGAATCTTCGTGCACTATTTTATTAAAGGGTAACATGGTTATAAATCAGAAAGATGCTTTGAAACTAGTTTTTTTTCTCTTCAGGAAGATGAATGTCTTCATTGACTTGACTGGGAAGTTTTTTTCACCTGACAGCAGGCAACCACTGAAGCAGTTTAGAAGGACAGAGTGGTTTGAATGAAGAGCTGAATGAGGGTCACTGTCTGCACTTCTAAAAGATTCTTGTGGGAAGGGTTCAGTGTGAGTCTGTCAAAGACACTGACATAAAAACCGCCGTAGAACCAACACTACCTGCCAAAGGCAGTACTTTTGTACGGCTCCCGTTTTATTCTGCTGCATGAATTATTATTAGCTGCTAGGCGACAAAGGTGTGCTCAGCACAGATGTGACAAATGGAAATGCTCTACAAGTGATTTTTACAAGCTGAAATAGGTATTTCTAGGGCTCTGCACATGTGATTTTGCTAGACAGAGCATGCTTTGGTGTGGTATTGGCAGTGGGTTTTATCAACCTGATTGGGGATAAGTGTGCTGAGCAAAAGAAGTAAATTGTGTAAGGCCTTCCAGACAGAGCCCGAACACGGGTGTTCTTGTACATCACATTAGAAAAACTCTCATGTAGTTAATTGTCTTAGTTAATCATCTGACTCACACACTGTTGTACTTGAAAACCCCAAGACAGTAACTAAAAGAGCTGTAACACTACTGAGCTCAGAGCTTTCAACAGGTAAAAGCGACACAATAAATCTCACTGTAGCTCTACAACGCAGCAAGTCTTCAGTAGTCTATGAATTGTACACATAAATATGGATGATGTGTGTGTCAAAGTATATATACTTGTATATATATGTAGAGATACATATACACTAAGATATGATGGGTTCTTGCCCTTTTAATGCCTATGTTTAAAAAGGAAAAGGTGTTATCCTTTTAAAAAGTCATTTTTATTATAAAGCACAAGTCAAACTTCTGTCATGTGTCAATTTACACCTGGTGACCTTGTTTCACAGTACTGAATGGTTTCATTTTAGAAAATAGTTTCTAATCCTGTGGTCTCTGATTTTTTGAGTGTATTTTTCTAGATGTCTGATTTCTGAGCTACTGATTTTATCAGGAGATATAGATGCTAACTGTGGCACAAGGTCAGACTAGCATGAAATGTAGACCTTGAAGCAATCGAAATTTCATGCTACATTTGAAAGTGTGGGCCACGACATAACAAAAGATCATTAAATAAGTTTCTGTGAAACCACAGAAAAAATAAGCTGTTTTTACTGAACAACGCTTTTGCTCTTTGGAGTATGCTTTGTGTTCGTGGCACGGGTTGTGTAGATACGTATGTGCAGCTGGGAATGTTTCTTTCTTCTGCTTCAGAATACAAACCCCGATTTGTTCACACTCGCCAAACCCGCTCCTTGTCTGTGGAATTTGAAGGCGAAATATATGACATAAATCTGGAAGAGGAAGAACTGCAGGTGTTAAAGACCAGAAGTATCACCAAGCGTCACAATGCTGGAAATGAAGACACAGCAGAGGAAACCCAGGGTGCTGCCGGTGGTGCAATGATTGCTGATGGCACTGACGCTATAGGTCAACCCAGCTCTGTCAGAGTCACGCACAAGTACGATTGCTTTTTCTGTGGGTTTTTTTTCCTTAAAATGAAATCTTCTTAATTTTCTAATTGTATTCTCTCTCTCTCCATTTTTCATGATTTTATAGTTACATTATTTAAGAACTTAAAATTATCATTGTAACTTTTAGATAAACCTGAGTTGTATTTGTTAGTAGGTGGAATCATTTAACTTTAGTATGTGTGTTTTAAAGGGAGGCGTCTAGTTTAGGTTTAATTTCTGAGGAGTAGGCATCTCCAGAGGGAGATTCATCCTCTGATTCGAAACATGCATCTTGTGACAAATTAATCGCCCTGTGAACCTGACACTCTTCCTGTTCTTTATAAAGCCTAGGCTACCAGCTTAGCACAGAGGCCTAAATTTGAGACAACTGCAATCCCACTCTAAATGAGGACAGATTAGATCAGTCACATCATCATTCTTAATGCTTAGTTGTTTGCAGCCACAAACATCAGCAAAGATACATTTAGACCTGTTTATCTCTAAAGAGACCTGCAATCACTTTTCCATCCTGGAAATCTGAACAAAAAGGCAAAAAATCTCAAAGTATTTTTTAATTTAAGAAAGCTAATATGATTGATCTGAACAGCCAGGCAGATGCAGGCAACAAAAATCTTCAATTTTAACCTTTTTATTGTATTTTAAATGTAAATGGCATTTCTCTGTTTTCTTTTCAAACACAAAGGAAAACATAAACAAAAATTATATTTTTCTAACCTTGAAAATTTCCAGCCATGGCATTAATAAAGCCTTAAATGGTTTTCTGGAAAAATTATTTCCCCACGAAGCATTCTGACGTGGGAAGAAACAAGTATCTAAACCTTCCTTTCTGCTATTCTTATCTAAAAGTGAAAGAAGGGTTCTGATGACATAGGACCCAAGAAAGGTTGTGTCTATAAAATTGGAATATTTCCCAAATTAAGGAATTTTTGCTTGTCAACATGGAGACTTTGAAAGCCTAGTCTGCTGGACTTTCTGTCTCAGTCCACCTCTTCAGCCTTCCACGTGGGGTTTTTTTTGCTCTTGGTAGAGCTGTTTTTTCAAGCACTGATATGAATGGGTTTGTCATTGCACCCCTTTTTAACTTGAGTGTTCTATCCGCTTTTTTTTAATGACCTGTTTGAACTGCTTGCTCTAACTTTGATTCTTATTGATCTTTATTGATTATACTGATCTTCAGCCCATTGGCTTATGTTTTGTTCTTGACTGCTTTGCATACTTGGAAGATGAGTCACATTTGTCTGGCAAGAGGAATGTATTTCTCAGCAGCTAGTGGTGAAATATGAAATGGCATGGTTTGTTAACAAGAGGCTTTAAATTTTGAACAGATTTTTATTTCAGTTTCAATTTCATTTCTGACTGGATTAAGAAACCCCAAGATGGCACTGACATTGCCTTTTGGCTTAGCAGGCCCAGAGCATCTGTCATGGATGAGGATTTATTTTTATTTTGCAGAGAAAACAGATTGAAGCAACTATTAATATTTTAAAGTCAACTTGAGAAGAGGTTGTAGACTTTATTTCTTAGCAGACTATAATAAAAAACTGATTTAGGAATGTTAGAGGAATGAGAAGAAATGGGTTTGTGATTGGGAAACCACCAACTTTCTTTTTCCTATTTGTTAAACTCATACCTACAGATGTTTTATTCTCCCAAATGACACTATTCACTGTGAGAGGGAGCTGTACCAGTCTGCAAGAGCCTGGAAGGACCACAAGGCTTACATTGATAAGGAGGTAAGAGGTATTTTAAAATCTGAGTGAAGTTTTTGCACTGCTACCTTTTCAAAGAATAATCCTGACTTGGAAATATTCTCCGCAGATTGAAGCTCTCCAAGACAAAATTAAGAATTTGAGGGAAGTTAGAGGACACTTAAAAAGAAGAAAACCGGATGAATGTGATTGTAGTAAACAGAGGTAAGAGAGATGGCACTCAACACTGAAAGCTACACCAATTGCTAAGGCTTACACGTTTTCCAAATTTTTTGAGATGGAAAAGAAAGAACACAAGGATTATTGATATTTATAACCACTGTAGGTACCCATTTTAAGTAGTTCCCATTTAAGAGTAGAAGATACTGTGAATCAAAAGGAGATAAATGTTAAAATTTTAAGATTAAATATGTTTGTACTCTACTAACATATTTGAACCCAACTGTAGTTTTCCTATAAACTAGCATAGGATCACTCACACAACTGTAACTTCTTTAAATGAAGAGAAAATACTAAGTCATTCTGTGTAGTTCCTTAAGAAAATTTCAAAGATGGTATCTTCCTGGCTTATTTTTCTGTTGAAAATTGTTTAATGACTTGATAATTCCTAATAATTTTCTCTGTAGCTATTACAACAAAGAGAAAGGGATAAAGGCCCAAGAGAAACTCAAGAGCCATCTTCATCCCTTCAAGTAAGATTGTTATCTTCTCACTCTCTCAGCTGACTCTTTGGTGACTGGAGAAATTTAATTTTGGGGGTTTGGGGCTTTTTTTTTGTGGAGAGGGGAAAGGAGGAGACGAGGGAAAGAAAAGATCACATACAGCAAGCTCTCACAAGAAAACTTCAGTAGTTTTGGACAGATTTATAGAAGTTTATGGATAATAATTTTAAAACCTATTGATAGAAAATAGATGAAATTCATTACTTCAGAAGCTGATTGACCTCACAATTGTTAAAAAGATCCAGTTAAACCTAAATGCAACAGTGCATCACTTCTCTTGCTTACTGAAGAGAATGCCTTGTGAAAACAGCTGGAGTGGAAGCTGAGCTACAAGAGGAGTGCATTCTCATCCTTTTGTCTTTAAGAAAGCCAGAAAGTTGTAAAAACTGTTAGTGCTGTTGTTAACCAAACAGAGACTGTTCTCTGTCAGCCGAGTCCAAATTTGTCTCTGAACAGAGAAGCAGCACAGGAGGTGGATGGCAAACTGCAGCTGTTCAAAGAGAACCGGAGGAGGAAGAAGGAACGAAAGGGGAAAAAGCGCCAGAAGAAAGGAGATGAGTGTAGCCTTCCTGGACTGACATGCTTTACCCATGACAACAACCACTGGCAAACAGCACCGTTCTGGAACTGTAAGTCTTATGTCCACGACAGAGTTTCCACTTCATCCAGTCAGAGCATTATTTTGAAGAACTGGCACTTAGTAATGCTGCTGCTGCCGTTATTCTCAAGTGTGAAGGAAGAATGTCACTTGAGTATGCTTGTAAATGATGCACTACTTATTTATATGAAATTATCGCAAGAGGCTCCATGCTAAACAGTGCAGAAACAAAACATAGAGCTGGTCTCTAAAACATAGACTTTTGTAACCAGCCACTGAGATTTGTGTCAACTCTGAAGATGACCAAATATTTCATAGGAATTTTAACTGGGTTTCTGCTTATTAATAATCACCTTATTCTTCCAGTTGTCACAAATATGTTTTGGGACTTGACCTTTAATGTTGTCACAAAATTCCACACATAAAAGGTCTACTTTAATTTTATCATCTTGATTTCAAAGAGTGTCATAAACATCTTCCCTTATCGTGAAGAAAATACAGGTGCTATTGTTTATGAATTCTTCACAATATTTCCATTTTTTGATACTCTAAAAGAATTTTAAAATCACAACTATGAATGCTCATCTGGTGTATACATACAAATATTAGAGCTAGAAAATATCTTAAATTTAAATTCCTTTAAACTTCAGGGTATATAGATAATCATTCTGTCGAGGCATGCTTCAACATTTCTCGGTATTCAGCATTAACGAAAAATACCTTTCTTGTCTTTGGTGGTGGAGGAAGAAAAGTGATTGAAAACTTTACTTGCAAAAACTTCAAGATCAAATGATGATTAAGTTACAACACATTTGACTCCAAGCATAAAATATGCGAAAAAAAATTTTTCATTTGGAGAATGAAGTTGTCTCCTAGTGATAATCTGTTCTGATTGCACTAGGACTTTTGCTAATATGCTTTTTATATTTTAAGATGTTCCTAAAATAGTCATATGCATTATTTTTGTTATAAAGACAACAATTAAATTGGCTTACTACTTTTTAAGTGTGGAATAACAGTTAAGAAAAGTGTTCTCATGGTGCTGTGCATTCTGGCAATGCTCCAGCAACAGTCATGGGGTAAAAAACCGTCCCTTTGACACAATCCATAACCTAAAAGAAGAGCTAATGTATTATAATACCATGACTATTTTTATGAAGTTTGTTCAAAATATTGATACTGTTACAGCTAGTCATAGTACTAATAACAAATCTAAATAAATCTGAAAAAAGATCTAAGGCAGTATTAATATTTTACTATTGGAATCAAAGAGACACTCTTCTACAGCAAAACTTTGTTAGCAGGTTGTTTGAAAATTAAGAGAGAACTTTCCTACAGCCTTTTCTGCTGGCAGAACAAGATTATAGGCAAGATATACCCAGGTGTCCTCTGCGGCTGCTCCCATCACTGTAACACCTGGATCCAGGTGTCTTCAGCCTGGAGCAGAAGCCTGCTCTAGGTTTCCACAGGCTGAAAAGTGAATGCGAGGTGTAATCCAGTTACATTGCTTGAGGTTGTCCTACAAAGGCCTGACCAAAAGATTCAATTTCCCTCTTATCTGTGTAGCAAAAAAATGGAATGAGGGATTGCCGTTCAAAATAACAGTTAGGTGGTTACCTTAGGAAAACTGCAGCCCATCAGGGAGAGCTGCTTATAAAGAGGCACAGGATGATCCATCGGTCTTCCTTCCCACCTTGCTTCTTCCTTCTTTTCTGCAGTCAAGGTGCCAGGCAAGCTCCCTGCTTGCAAACCCATCTCTTCGCTGCCTAATTGCTCTCGCTCGCCTCGTTCCCATACACTGCCTCGCGCTTTCTGGGCTGCGGTGGCATTTCCATCTCACTTGCAATATCAGCTAGCACTTTGACCTTCCTCTGTAGTGCTTACATTTCTGCCATTTTCTCTCATACTTACATCTCGGAGGCTGTGCTAGGTTACTGTTGGGGGAAATGGTACCTTTGTATACAGTAAGCAGTTCCAATGAATCTTGTTGTATACAAATCTCAAGGATCAGGATCCGTGCTGTTGTTTTTTAAAGTCTGAATTCTGCTCAATCCCAATAAATAATATCTAACTCGGAACGGAATATGCCTCATTAACTACAGGATTCACTATCTTCTGCTTTCTTTAACTGTATGTTTGTGAAAACTATGTTAGCAACATTTATTCTGTTTTAAATGAGAATCTAACATTATTCAAACAGATCTTTTTTTTTAATTTGGTCTAGAATTTAAGTACATGAAGATCTGTAGAAATTTCACTAGCAAAAGAAACAAGCAGATTATTTTCCACTGAAAACTAATAACTTGTTTCTTTAATTACAGTGGGCTCTTTCTGTGCTTGCACAAGCTCAAATAACAACACTTACTGGTGTTTGCGAACAGTTAATGACACCCACAATTTCCTCTTTTGTGAGTTTGCCACTGGCTTCTTGGAATATTTTGATATGAACACTGATCCTTATCAGGTAAACCCTGTTCCCTGTTATAAAATATTGTTCACCGGACTCCTCTAGGGCTTTTTTATTTCTGTTAACAAGTATTTTTTCCCTCCATTCCTCTTCTTCTCAGCTGACGAATACAGTACATACAGTGGAAAGAGGCATTTTGAATCAATTACACGTACAGCTAATGGAACTGCGAAGTTGTCAAGGCTATAAGCAGTGCAATCCAAAGCCAAAGGGACTTGAAACAGGTACAAGAAAAATAAAAGTGTTTATTTCCATTTTATTCCCTTCTTTTTATCTGCTTAAGTACTAATTGTATCCATGAAGTGTTGCTTTCCTGAGTGTTGTTTGGAACAGTTTGGAATGATCCACATATACACCATCCTGCACAGCCACATGAACGCAACCAGCAGGAAGCTTCTTGCAAGTTTGCACCGGTTATTCTGGACAGATATTGACAGCAAACAACAACATTTGACAGAAATGCTCAAAAGTTTATCATGTTATTTGAGCTAATCAATAAGAAACATCTGCAGATCTCCACAGTCATAACTCTTTTCTCTGTTGCAGGGTTTATTTGGTTAGGTTTTGCCTCTCGGTAGCAAGTGAGGTGTTAAATCCTGTCTTTATTCCAATTGCTGTCTGCCTATGTGAACAACCTCAGGCTCTACACCACAACTGAGACTTAACATTGCAAACTTCTAATCAGCAGTAGTCTCCTCCATTTTCGGGAAAGCAGTATTTCTTTACAAGAGTCTTTGAGTACAAAAATAGCTGTTATTTATATTTCATAACTCCGGAATTCATTGCACACAAATTTGGTTGATTGAATCTTGTGATTTTTTTTTCAGGAATATTCCCTTCTACGTAGTTTGTGGTGTTGCACCTTTGTATCTCTTTCTTCGGCTACAAATGTTTCTCTTTTTTACATTATCTAATTATTTGGGGGTTTCATTATTTTTGAAAAACTGGGGTTTTTCAGTTCTTTTATATAAAACTTCCAGGAAATCTTTGTTGGACTGCAGCTCTGTCTTTATTTAACACAGTACATTTCTTTTTAGGAAGTAGATGCTGTGCATGGAAAACTACATTGTGAATGGTTTTAAAAGTTCTAAACACTAACAAAAGTTACTCTTGTATTTTCCTATATCAGGAAATAAAGATGGAGGAAGCTATGATCCACACAGGTATCCACACTTTTTTATTCTCCTCAGCAGCTTCTTTCCAAATAATTGCATGACTCCAGTCCATTTCAACTAATGTCTGTATCCTGCCATGTTGCACACAGCATAGCTTTCGACGCATGCATTTTCTAACTACTTTACACTGAATTTGGCCATTGTTTTTCAGCTCTACCATTCTGCATTTAACATAGCTCATTGTCATAGCAAGACTTCATATGGCTCATACTTCATGCCTGTATTTCTTAGATGTTTACACAGGGAAAATGACACAAAAAGAATCACCTTTTTTGGGTTGTTTTCCTCTTGCTGGGTGGATTTTGAATGGGTTGGGGTTTTTTCCTGGTTTTATTTAGGAAGCCTACAGAGCTGCTTTGTAAATGTATAACAAATGTGCATAAAAAGTTCATTTTCTGAGGTGTATATGTATCCAAAAAGCCTAATCAAACCTATGGAAGGAAAGTAAAACCTTCTCACTGGCTTTAGGAAACATTGACAGATGCTGCTTTAAGCAAAAGCAGTGCTCAATGTGAGCAGCATGTGCTCAAAGTCAGCGGGAGACAGTTCAGTAAGCGTAGCACAAAGGTGAGGCTCCTTTGGGCCGGAGGGCCGATGTTTTCAGACCAGATCGCACACACATGAAACGAAATTTCTTAGAAAGGTTGTAATATGTGAGCTGAGGAAGGGCGCCAGGCAAGGGGTTTTTTTATACCTGATGCTTGAACCTGAGCAATACATACAAGACTGCTGTCTGCAAGTATATTGATCTGTTTGCAGGTGTATTTATCATACCTACGTGTTTATGACGCAGAGCCCAGTTCCTCCTCCTGGTGCAGGAACCTGTCAAACATAAAGGAAAAACCTGCAGAGACTGAAAAAACTCAGGTCTGAACAGCGCTGCCCATGCTGTTCAGTGGGCAATACTTGTACTCAGGGGAAAAAAACTGACTGGAAGAATTCTATCAAGTGTCGTATTAAGACTTAATATCTTCTCATGGTAGTTTTATACATTTTCAACTCAAGCACTTCGGTGGAGTAGCTCCTGATATACGTTCTTTGCCTGAGATGTAAACTGGGTCCAAGGAGTATACAAGTCCACAGAAAACCTTTTTTCACAGGGTCTTCTGAAAAGAACCTTGTCCTTAGCTTCCAGCAGCCAGGGAACAATTAAGAATATGTATTTAAATGTCTTATAGATCTCCAGTTTAAGCAGCTAATTTTTCCTTGCAGCCGATTTTGTATTTTCTCACTTGAGTAGTTTTGGGATCCAGGAAAATTATTAGCTTTTGTTTGGTTATATCCCAGGTATTTACATTGCTCGTTACAGCCTGGTGGGAACTGGTTACTACAATGATAGAAAGTAGTCCCTGTAATTATGCTTTCAAGTCTTTCATTAAAAGAAATCCTTGTAAGCTTCCTCATTTTAACTACAGATCCTACAGAAATGGCATTTTTTAATTGTAGGATTGCATAAAATTGTAGAGAACACAGGATTAATCTTTAAATTATATCTTGCTACACTGTTTAGCAATGAATACTTTTTAACTCCTGATACCAAGTCAGTAACATCCCGCTACTGAGATAAATAGCAGGTACAGTATAAGCAAGTGACATTGCTCCGTGCTGTTACACTCCAGCCACCCAGTTTCTTAGTATACGCAGATGCTCGAGTTCAATGTTTTGGTCCAAGCCCCATCCTGGTGGAAATTGGTGGGGTTTTTTTCTAAAACAAAAAAAATTTAAATGAACAGAAAACATTTCTTCGGAATCATTAAAATGATGTCTTTGAGTATCCTTTTCTTGATGCCTGCAGAGGAACCAACAGAGTAAGAAAGGAAAAGCTCCACGCTGCTAAGTCATCTGAGCTACCCCTTAGGCTTCCTTCAGACCATGTAGTTTGTTCACTCAGACCTGTTTCCAGTTCAAAACCTCCTGAGTTAGTACAGCACTTTGGGTGTTGCAAGTACAATATTGGGACAACAGGCTGGTATGGAAACAGTCAGTATAGCATTGTTTGCTTAACACATAGGGAGAGAGCTTCAGCAGGAGAGAACTGGTGTCACCTGTGTGCTTTGATGGACAGAACACGACTCTGAGACAAGGATGATAACGCGTTGTGGGAACTGCATGCTCCTCTCTCCTCCCCTGCTTGTCTGAGGTTTTTCAAAGCCGCCACGGAGATGACTGTACCTACTTGTCATTAGTCTCAGTGGAGAGATATCCAAATCCCTTATTAGTTTTGAGACAACGCAGCCACGGATGGCATCATGGGACTTCAGGGTGTGATAATTGGAGAGCGAAGCTTAGCTAATTCTTGATTCTAAAAAATTGGAAGATGTGTTACTGTGAACAGCTAGCAACAACTTTTCTCTCTTTGGGGTTTATGACATAGCTGAGAGATTCCAAAATAATGATTGAGGAAACCACTGCCATGCTGTTACTCAAATGCAACTCGTCTGCACTTTCCCATTTCACACCTATTTGTAATGAGATTTCTTACAGGGGAAAACCTTTTATTTTCTCTCTCCTTCCCCTTGTATACTTCAATTTCAGTGGGAAACTTTTCACACTTACTGCTAAATTGTGGAATTAAGCTGTGAGGTGACTTGCTTAGCCGATGAACACATGGTCAGCTCTAGGACCTTAAGACTGTGCCTTCCTGTTTGTTTAACGTGTATGAATACAAGCTACCTCTGTCCCATGTGTTTAAACAAGTTACTTTTTTCTACTTGACATGAAGATCACGGAAAATTCCCAGTGCCTTTCCAGCTGTGAAACTCCTCTGAGACTGCAGAAACAGTGCCACATTTAGAGGGGAAAACAGACCTAGCACGAAAGGCCGTGTAGCTCTGACATTCTTTGAGCTATTTTGTGGGAATACAGCAAACTGCTTGCTGATCTTACTTCTCTGCAGCACAGACCCATTGCCCCACTGCTGAGGCTCATGAGAAACCCTGCTCCCCTTTGCAGGTCCCCAGACCTCCCCTCTGCCCACGCTGCCACCCCAGCTTGCCCAGCGCAATCCCTTGTCCCACTGCCTGGGACAGGCAGGAGAGGCTCCTCCGGGCCAAGGGCACCTTTCTGGCCCCTGCTTTACCCCCACTGCACTGGTCCATCTCCAAACCTGTTACTGGTCAAAGGGCAGCACTCCAGTTTCAGCTTCTGCCGTCACATACCAAACCGCTTTGGCCCCTGACTGTTTGTTCTCCTACACAGGCTCTGATATGGCAAAGAAAAAATATATGAATCTATTAATTCAAATAACAACAGAGCAAAATTTAAATATTGTCGCATTTGCAGTGTGGTTAGTATCTTAGAGGGTTTGGTGACTAAATTCCTCAAAAATGCATCCCTTCCTATGATGTTTTCTAGGCCCCTTTAAACCTCTAAGAACTGGAATCATAAGACTTCTTTCTTGAAACCTCTGCAGTATTTAATTATTTTTTATTTCAGGAAACAAATTATCCATAATTTGACTTATGAAGATGTGATCATGCCATGATTTAATTTCTCTTCTCTACTTCAGGAAAAGAAAGAAGGAAGACACTCTGTCATAGCTGTCCTACCAAATCCAAAAAGCTTGTGTTGCTTCCTATGACAGGGAGTTTGCCAAGTGCTTGAAAAAAAATATTTCTAGAACTTGCTTTAAAAAAAAAAAAGATATTTAAATTTTACATTGTGAAATATTTACAGCTGCAGTATTAAGCAAACAAATACCAGCTAAGATCAAAGATTCAGGTGTTTCTAACTAAAGAAAGTGGTGTGCCTTTGGTGGGAACAGAATAAGGCCCCTTATCATAAGAAAATCTCAAGGTTTTTTTCTGACCATAATGACATTTTTCTGACTTTCCATATGATGGACTAAGTATTGGAGAACTTCTTTCCACTGTGAAAATCCCAAGCTAGTAAAGAAGCAGCTAATATAAGCTATGATAGATACAAGTTTTATCTTCTTTTTTACTTGAACAGCAAGAAAGATTGCATTAGAATGCAAACAAATTAATGGAGATGCCAATAACCCACTGTAGGGATGAAGGGCACAATACAGATAACTGTTTGTGGTCAGTTCACACTGTTGGACCATAGCCATTTGAACTTCCAAAGTAATTACTACTGGCCTACATGCCTGTACAGTTTTCAGCGAGAGAAAAAGCCATCTCAGTGAACCAATTACTAAATATTGCCTACAACACCATTTGTAAGGACAAATTTGCCACTTTTCCTGACAGACTTTTGCATTACCTGATCAATTTTTCCTTGTAGTCCACTTTGTTGATAACATCTTTGGATTGAACACAGTCTACATAGTGAATTAAATTCAACACTGGTGTTCAGCATTA
>Ga0181612_157428_pt1 | contig 13871 bp, 7 predicted proteins | sample HoacroProtozoa21_FD_119630 | JGI IMG/M metagenome (GOLD analysis project Ga0181612, IMG submission 119630) | Hoatzin crop microbial communities from Cojedes, Venezuel. Combined Assembly of Gp0051906, Gp0051904, Gp0051908
TGCTGTCAGCATTGTGACACTGAATTATTTGTCCCTGTTGTCTTGACTAAGGCGTATGGAAATGAGAAACAGCACACCTCAGGCAATTTGTTAAAATCACTTCAAGTCTCTGAGTGCTGTTAATGATCACCAACCAAGGGTGAAGCGCAGCAAGGCAAATGGCATGATGAAGGGCAGATGACAAACATCCACCTTTGTGACGAACTTCTATCTGTGCACTTCCATGGACTCTCAATACACCTCATCACATCCTACATTTTACCTTACTTAGCTTCATCACTCTCCCGGGAAGTATCCTCATATTTGTTTTTTTTAAATACAGACCTGAAGCAGAGAGGGAATAAATTACCTAAGGTCTGCCCAGGTCTGCAGCACCAGTTCAGTCAGGGACCACCAACACTTGCGCTTTTGGAGCTGCAGACAAATCTCACAACTGTTTGGTCCTTAAGGATGTGCTCAGAGCTCTGCTGCACCCTCCCCTCATGACAGCCCCTACGTCACCAGACACTCCAAAACCTGTCATGAGAAGGCAGAACAGTTAAGGGCAAAAGTCCCAGCGTCAGACCTTGTGAAGGTACTTCAGGTTTGGTGTATGTGGTCTAGGAGCTGCCAAATTTAAATACACTCAAGAAGATTTTCACAGAAGTATTCAGAGAGACAGCCTGTCTCCACATGTCTGTCAATAATGTTCAAGTGTCAACACTTCCAGGCTGGGATCTTAAGATGCCCTCACCTGCTGCAGGGTTGCTAATGGCCATTATCCCTGTTTCATAAGTGGGGAAAGTCATTCAGGCAACAATAAAACAATTCTTCTGCAGTAACTCACAGATCAGAGCTGGAATGAAAAAAAAAAAACAACAAACTTGAAATCCTGGCTGAAGTATCGTGTATTATCTACAAAGTGATTGAACCCCTCATCTCAGATTTTTCTCTTCAATTCCTTCTCCGTCGGCCCCACCATCCTCCGATTGACAATCATTTCTCTCTTTGCTATTGTCATTTCCCTTCCCACAGTCTTTCCCGCTGTCCCTCTCCCAGCAACGATCCCTTCCTCCCAGTTCTGTAGTTTGCCTGCGGTCTTTCCCTAGATTTCATTGCATCAGGCCTTCTCCCTAGGACCAGAGCTGCTTCTCAGGAGGGGAACATCCAGCTATTGGTGGCTGGAAAGCAGCCAGCGGACTCCCCATTCGCCCTGGCTATGCTGCAGGAGGATGCTGAGTGACAGTGTCAGCAGAGAGAGCAGTAAGAGGCCTTGGCTGCCTGTTCAGTACCCTGGAAGGAGCCACTAGTCACTGGAAAAGGGATCTGAAGGAGAAAGGTTGCTCCCCCCCAGCCTCACCCAAATGATATTTCATCCAGCATGAAGGATTTGTTGACAGAAGGGTCTGTGCATCACCACAGATGAGAGATTCTTGGCTGGCAGGGATGTGCCTCCACCAGTCATCTCCACTCCAGCAAGAGGGTAGACAACTATCCAAGGCTGCTGCTCACCCACAGCCAGAGGTTGAATGCACAGTATTTCAGTCTGCTCGTAAAAAGGGCTGTCGGGTCGAGCAGAGGGTGGGCACAGCCAGGACAGCCAGCTCCCTGGTGTTCTGTGGAAGGAACGAGGAAGGGGAGCAGGTTTTTCATAGCACTGCTGCTCAGATTTGAGCACACAGGGGTCTGAAGGTGTACAGTTATCATGTTAATTTATTTTTAAACTTGGAAGGAAGAGTTGGACTTACTACTTGTGAGCATATCACTGACCTGCTCCTAGGGTCTATTAATCTATGATGTCCTCCTCCAGCTCATCTCTTCCAGGATACACTTCATTAGCTAAACCTAACTACACACAATTTGTTCTCAGGACACACAATGGTCCAATAGTGGGACTAGCATGTAATGCATCCACAGGGAAATGGGTTTGTGCAGAGCACAGGTACTGTCCAAGCCTGCCTTCCCAAGCAGTGTGTCTCCAAGTGATGAAATGTAATGCTATCAAATATCACGACAGAAAGCACGAATAAATAAAGAATAAGGGTGCCTCTTAAAAATAAATGTTGCTCCATGATCTTTTTCCCAGGAGAACAAAGTTTCCAGTGCGCTAGCTCTCTCTGCGTGCGGTATCACATACTGCATGGTCTGTTCCCTATAAGCTTTCAACATGTGCGATGAATCTGCCTCTGCAGTACAAGTATTCTAAATCAGATGCTTATGCCTTCTTCTGATCTTTTGCAGTCACACGTACATACATCAGATTTTGCCACGGGCTGTCTATCATTTCTCCCTTTCCAGCATCTGAAACGCATGGCCCACAATTTGATTTTATGTATGTTTTACTGCAGTTTCCACATAATCACACAGGAAACTTTAATTCTCACCTTATGAGGCCAAGCACCAACACGTAACACTGGACACAGGCTGCAGTTCTAATCCTTGTCTTTCAGAAGTGTCACGACTGTATCTCTGATCACCAACAGCCTGTATTTCTCACAAAGGATGGAAAAATATCTGAATCTAATTCCATCACAAACAAAACCTTACCCTTCATGATCAGTTGTTCACCTGCATCATTTCACACCTCCTGTCCCAAAGTAACACCGAAAGTCATCAGGCAATTGCTGTCCTCTGCCTCTGAGCTCTCCTCATTTCAGCTGTGGATTAAGCACAGTGGTGGTGCATGAGGTGGACATTTCCCATCTCTGTAGCAGACAGCTCTGCAAAGGTATGCATCACCCACGGCACGTTGTGAGCTCGTGTTACACTGGGCCAGTGTTGGGGACGAATAAACAGGCTCTCCGCGCAAAATATTTCAGTCTAAAAGATCAACCTCTAACACAGGTCAGAATATAGTGATGAAGTAGGTACAGATTTTTAGTGGTTATCGAGGGGAAGCAGCCCCATCCACTGCAGATCCATCACGTCTCAAGGCTGAGACTCGTGCCTCTCATTCCTCCCTCTCATACCCTTCTACTCACCAAGAATTCACTGTGCCTGGCCCCTTCCCCATCCCAGGCTGCAAGCAGCAGACACAGCTGGTTGGCATCATCCACCTTCCAGCTGCCTCTGTTTAAGGCCACAAAGAAGAAAAGAGGCTGTGGGTCACCCCAGCCCCTGGCTTACCGCAAGGACCCACCAGCTGTACAAACCCTCCTGCCTCAAGGACTGAGGTAATTTGGCCCAGAGCTCACCAGAACTGCACTGTCTGTACACAGGCATGTTTAACATCTCACCAAGCGACCCCGATTCAAGCAGGGCTGGCTCACCCACCACCACCTGACACCACGTTACACATGCCTCATCCCCTCCAATGGCACATTTCTGTTTAGGACCAGGGAATATGACTCTTGCAGGAGGGGCATATCCCAGGCAAAGGGAGCTTTCTAGTGCAGATATGGCTTCGCTGGTTGGATGCAAGAAGAGTATTTTTTAGCTCTCTGGAAAGTGATTAGCTGGGAAGTGGTGACAGGGAAACTGTCTTGTAAAATACCTGCCCTCTGCATGGGGCAGATGGCACAGAGGCGTCGGAGAAGCCCTGTAAACAACCAGTTGAGCTTTAGCCACAGCCGTTTTGTCTGCTGTGGATATAGGCTCTATCACCTTCCAGCTGGGGCTGGAAAACATCAGGTCTGCTCTGCCTGCGGGTCTTTGCGAATGTGTGTATTCTGAACCACTGCCAGGAGTAACTTTGGTGCTGGAGGGATCAACGCTGGGCCCCATGCAGCGCACCAGTGACTTATCCATGGAGGAGGGAAGCTGGGGAAATTTCCTCCCAATCCAAACTATTTTTTGGCTCTTCACATTAGTTATCAGCCTTTGGGAATATACTTTCCTGTCTCCATGTTTTTCTGTGGTCTGCATTATCATTTGCTAAATATTAGCACGTGCTATTTATCATGAGGTCTGCAACCCTCGTCCACTCCAGGGAGTTTGCGACTAAGTCACAGCAATAAATTTTCTGATATTCTACAGGCTTTATAGCTCTAAGAGGCACACAGCTGAAATTATTGCCTCAGAGCCTTCAACCCCTAATCTCACACTGAAACCTTAGTCACCAAGGGCAGGGAGGATGCTCGCAAATGCAGGTTGTTTATACTCACAGTGGATTCAGACTCCAGCTCCAAGTCTACTTACTAATAATGATGATTACTTTGGCTCCACTGGTTTTATAATGTGTTTGAAAGGCTCAGAGAAACAACATCATCTGCAGCTCCCTTTCAACAGCATGTTTGGTTCATAAGAGCTGTTAGGCAAGCAAAGGAAACAGGGTGTGTTTGTGGACTGGGAATCAGTTATAATAACATCATAGTGACCAAAATGAACACCACGGTCTACAATTACTGGTGTTCCTCTATGTTCACTGCAGAACAGAATCATCTGAGATCTGACTCCAAATCTCTTGACTCCACTGAAATGTTTTGCAGCAGGTACTAGGACTCACTCAGACAAGACATCATCTCTTACTGATCCGCTCTGCCCAGCGTGTTCAGGGAGTCTGGACTTTCTCCCTGCAATAGCTGTTGTCAAAGAAGAGATTCAAACATGGACTAGAAAAGTTACTCCAACACCTCCACATTTCTGAGCCTCAAAGCCCCTTTCAGACTCATTCTTGGTTAATGACTAGAAATGCCCCAGTTTCTCCTGGCGACAGGATATGATCCCAAGCACCTTCAAAGTAAATCAGAGTTCAGACTAAACTGGGAACTTTTAATAAAGTGTATAAGGGATTTTTTTAATAAAAAAATCAATTAAATGCTACTTGAATGTACATGTCCAAAAGAAACATGGGTCTGAGGAGTCTGTATTTTCCTAAGTTATCAAATTGCCCAGCGTGGTTTCCACCGCCAACCTAAATAATGATGGATGTTGCCCAACAACTTCTTTTTCCTTCCAAACAGGCTGAGAAATCATGGGCAAAGTCATTAGTACCAGAAAGGAGACATCCTCCTGCCCCGAACATACCAGACAGAGGTACGTGGAGCAGAGGTACTGCTGCTCTCTGCGAAAGGGAGCCCAGGAAAAGGAGAAGAGGAGCAGCTGAGTGGCCATGTCCTATGTGCAGAGGGAACAACTGGCATTAGCAGGTTTTGCTTTGCAACGTTATGGCAACAAAAACAAGAGCAGGAAATGAACAAAAATATTTGAGAATAGCCTCAGAGAAAAAATAGGGCAGCTTCCCTTGAAGCAGCAGGGCACAGCCCTCTCCTCTACCCCTCTCTGGCCCTGCCACTACCATGGGAGCCAAGGCAGAAAACGCTCCCAAGTTCAGGGTTCGCTGGCCGTTCCCTGGCCAACGGAAGACTCGCTCTCCATCACACAAGTGCCAGACTGTCTCAACTCTTCACCTGTAAGAGATAGTTCTGCAGCTCCTTAGCCCTTTCTGGCAAGAAAGCTGTCCCGATCTGGAGCAGGGATGTTTCTAAGTATGCCAGGATGCTGAAGGCAGCAGCCTGTTATCCCAGAAAGACCGAAGAATGAACAAAGGACTGGAAGAATAACAATCAATAAATTCCTTTGATCTGGAGGTCAAAACCAGGGCATATCCATATTAATAACATAAAGGGCTCAAACACTGGCTTGCAATTGTACGTATGTTGTAACTGACAAAATTTCCGGAGATATTTTGGCCTGTGCCCACCCTGGCATGGTCCAGGGGACAGCACAGCCAGGGGACATTTTACTGCAGACAGTCTGGGTATAGAGAGTTCCTCTCTTCAAATGTGAGCCATGCCATGCCACTTGATGCCCTTAGGGCCAGAAAACATTTTCACTGCACAAGTGTAGCTCGCAGGGACTCTCTCCTAAACACAGTTAAATGTCCAAACTGTGGCAGAGCAATGGCTGCTGCGGTGTGTAGGGGATGCCTGGCAGGGCGTAGCTGCCTCCTCGATGTGTTCAGAGTCATCCCCTGCCCTCTCTGCTGCCTGAGAGACACAAAGGGAGCAGAAGATGCTGGGGACTGCGAGTGTGGGGGCATTCCCCCTGCCACGTGGATTTCCTACCAGTGGGAACCAAACCAACACCATTAGCTCCCGGGATTCCTCCATGGTGCGGGGACAGTGGAGTGGCCAGGCTTTGTAGCGCTGCAACATGTCCGCTGGCAGATGGTGCCGACAGGCTCAGAGCCAGCTGGAAAGGGCTCTAACTAGGGTGTGCTGGCTTCTGCCAAGATGAGGGCTGGATAGTCCCTGGAGAGACTCCCGGGCCGTGGGGTCTGGCTGGAAGCTGCATGCGCTAAATGCTCTGCTTCACTGGAGAGAAGAGAGTTTTCCTGTGTTACTGGGGGTGTTCGCTCCACCGGAGGGACCCTGGTCCTTTCTTCAGGTGACACAGATTGTCAAAGCAAGCAGCTCCTTGTCCAGTCAGAACACGTCCTCCAAACCAGGCCAGACTTCCCACAGCACATGAGGCCATGCCGTGGTCAGCTGCACCCTGCCAGCACCGGGTGCGCGCAGAACAGCCAGGCAGTCAGGAAGCAGGAGGGCTATGGAGGTGCTCACAGTTCTGCTGGTGTCACCCCAGATGCTTCCATGTGAACAAACAACCCACAGAGCTAGTGTGCAAAATATGGACACACCGGAGCGCTTCGCATTACTGCAGAGCATAAATACCACCAGGAGCTTATGGCTGTGTTGTTATTCTTGGGTTGGTACAAAGTATTTCTGGTCACAGATTACCGTGTTTTCCATGGCTAGCCCTAACCCCAAACCCTTGCTTCTGAGCTGGGTAAGTTTCCATCGAAATAAAAAGAATGGGAAAGTTTTTCTTTAATCGCTAACTGGGCAAAGGAAATGCCCTTTGGAAGGACATGGATTCTTTTGATGTCTCAAAATAGAGAAGAGGCTCTTTGCTTTTCTGTGCCACAAGAAGCATAACACTGCCATGTCCATTTTGGGGATCCGTTGTTTTCAAAGATGGCTGAAAACAAGAAATAAATAGCAACACTAGCCTTCTCTCTCTTGCATTCTTGTTGTCCTCCACAGGGACAGCTGCCAGAGCAACAAAACTATATTAGGACCACTGCATCTCTTAGAAGAAGATAAACCCTTCCCAGGGTTTCATCCTTGCTCGGTGACAAGAAGTAGGAGAGTCAGCATTGGATTCAGACACCCATACTTCAGTGTCTGCAATGTAAATGTCCACATGGGTGTTAAGTGTGTGTGTTTCCATTATTATCAGCACTGATCTGGTCTTTACAGTCTGAGAATAATTCAGCTGGCCACATACTTATGATCCAGTTAAACACGAGTGTCCAGTGCTTTTGAAAGGCCCTAGGCTGAAACATCAGACAGGCCATGCAAATATTAGGGAGGACCTATAAAAAAAACTAATTGTCTACAATATCATAAAGGGCGTATATAAGGGCAACTCAGCTCTAGGTATTTAGTCAGCACAAAACCAAGTTTCCTTAGTTCACTGGCTACACCAGGAGCTTTGATATCTCACTGACCTCTAGAGAGCTACACTCAGTGTCAGATTCAAAACCTGAATCCCATCCTGCAAAAATGGGTACAGACCCATCGAAGAGTAAGAACCCTTCAGAAGAGATAGGTACTATTGAACTACATACCTAATTTTTGTCCTTTCTGGTAATAAGATATGAAACTGTCAAAGACTAGTAAGTTTAAAAAGAAGAAGATTCAAAGCAATTTAGGAAACAATCAACAAGGTGCTAGAACTTAATTTCTAGAACAAACATCATGAGGTTTGAAGACTCAGGAAAGTAATGACAAATAGTAATTGAAAATATGTAATTTTTTAGAAAACACATTCAGGGTAAGAATTATCTGATCTAACTTTAGATGTCAACAATGCAGATATTCGCACTTGGTCTAATCACCATGGGTTCCTTTGAAAACAAAAGGGAGAAATAAGCACTTGTAAGGTACCTGAGATATCTACTTGAAAATGAGATGAACTGCAACCTAGAAATGACCATTTCTTTTCATATACTGACTACAAAAGGAGGCCAGCACATCTAGTCCATATGTAGCTGATTATACTGTAGACGGCTACATCTGGTCAGCATTAGAGCGTGTTTAATAACATACCTATTTGCAACTACATTCCTGTTCAGATCAATGTCTATGCACTCAGTACTCCCTCTCTTTATTTACACTCAAGATTGTGCCCACTGCTAGTCCAAACCTTTAGTCTTGAGCTTCAAAAGCATCTGTAGGCTGGAACCAGCTACACTGAGAGCTACAACTCGCTCAGTAAGGTCTCTCAGGAAAACACAATTCACCAAGCCAGGACAAGACACCTGAGCCGCAGCTAGAGACATGGCGTTCCCTCCAACAAGTCTGCAGAGGAGCTCTTCCAGAGAAACAGAAGAATCATTACAAGTCACTTCACTTAGGAAAATATTTTTTCCCTAACCCAAATGTCAGTGCTAATGATTAAATACATTTCCCTGAATAAAACCTGTCTGCGCAAGACTTCAGGAAACACCTTTACAAAGAGCTATCGCGCCAAAAAAGTAAAGCAGTTTGTATAAACCTGAATTCGAGAGCGAGCCAGCCAGCCTCACGTATGTAAAGAGCTGGTGAACCTTTTTACAGTCTTGGGCAGGTAAATCATTACTTGCACCAGCCTAGCTTGAAAGTCAAAAAGCGTGGCTCAGCCATGAGTGCGTTGGCATGCCAGGGTATGGGGCGCAGTTTCTTGGCCAACTGCAAAAGGAAGGTAAGCCAGTCATCCAGATCTATAAAGCATCAACTTGCACTGTTATTAGAAGTCTGCTTCCCCATCTGGAAATTAAATGCAAACATATGCATATGTCTAAGTGTTGCTTAAGAGAAAATCACTACCCTGACAACACTGAATGGGAACAGGAAGGAAAGGAAAACAAAAAATACAAATCAATATCTGTGCCTTCCCTATTTCATTTTCTTTACCGTCAGAGGCACCCTCATTTTTAATTTAGCGCAACTTAAGGGACAAAGAATGATGAAGTGAGGAAGGAAAGAAAATCCATTTGTTTGTTAATACCATAACAGGCTATGATACATCTGACAGAAAATTTACGTTAGACACGTTCCAATTCCAATTTACTAGGTGGCTTGATCCGCTCAAAAGAGAGACACAACACAGCACCAACATCCTATACTTCATTCTTCACTGATACCCAAGGCATCTGCAGAAGGTTTTGATAATCTCTAATAGTACAGAGGAGAAAATTTGCCTTTCTTACTTGTGGGAATCAGGTACAGCTTTCATGCAGCAGTCAGACCCTTTGATCAATATACAGCACATGAAAAAATGTGTCTTAGTATGTAATCCTGGGATAAACCCTGGACAGTTTGGGTTTTTCACTGAAAAAAAATAGGGGAGAAGAGAATTTAATATTAGTTACTTTTCATAGTAATAAGAATTACAATAATACTTCGGAAGAAAGAAAAAGAATGAAAGAAATATGAGACAGTCATTGAATTCATGACTGAGTAAATTATCGTGACAATAATGGACATTTCAGGCAGGAGCTTAACACCTGAACTTCCCAAAGCTCCATGTCAATGAAGTCCAACAGTAACTGTAGGCACTGAAAGCGGAGACTCATCACACCTGTGTGATCATGTCTGTACTAGATGGAAAAACTGAAACCCCAAGGGAGGTGGTGAGGCTGCTGTTCCCTCACGCCAGATGCTGAGCAATCAGCCCTAGGACCTGCAGCCTAACCGCACACAGCAGGAGGAAGCCAAGTGACTGCCCAGTACCACAGAGCTGGTGACAAATTAGGTCTAAGAAGAAAGCCTTTTGGCCTTAGGCCAGTGCCCATCCACTGGGCCATGTTGACTACCAGGCCTGCCCAAAACCAAAGAGGCAACACTGGTTGATAAGGAGGAGGGGGAAGAAACATGTTGGGGTTTTGCCCTTTTGTGAGCTGATCCGTTTTCTTTCTAGTTTTTCACGTAACCTTGTAAAAAAGGCAAAGGTATATTCCAAGAGGTATTTTTTTCCTTTCTTCTAAAGGAAATACTACAAGAATTTGATCAAAGCTTGAAGCAAATATATACAATCTAGGGACTAGACAGAGCAAGTCCCACCTACAAACTGGTCCCCGATAAATACTCCCTGGGTCACTACAACCCATGAGCATCCACACTGAGGCAACTTTTGACCAGCTAGGGAACAAGTCTGTTGGACTCCAGATGGAGCTGCGTACCAGGTATCTTCCTCTCCCTGAGGCTTTGGCTTGGACTGCAATGGAGTGACACCCATTCAAAAAAGAGACCTCCAAGTCTCTGCCCTCACTCCCCTGAAGGCACCAACACCAAGGGTCCATCTGCTTGGATTAACCAACCTCTAGAGTCTTTGCAGGCAGCTGTGAGATGGCTTTTAAAGATAAGAGTTAGCCCAGGGTGGCCTCATGGGTTAGGAATTTAGTTAAATATCTTCTAAAGGGATTTAGCAGGATTTGCTTCATTGTTTATACTATGCAGTATCAGTCATCCTTAAGGCCCCAGGCTTTTGTATTACTAAGGCTGCGAACACAACCAGCCAGCAAGGGATGCTGATACTGTCCCCCATGATCCTGTTTGCCCCATTCAGAAATGCTTTCCTACTCTGACATTCAGAAATTGCTACTTTCTTTGGCTCGGTTCACAAAAGTGAGGGAAAATAAGTGAAATACTGAGCAGCAGGGTACCTGTGACTGAACCTCCCAGGAGAAAGTCAGCTTTTCTTCCCCAGGTAGTGGTGCTGGTACTGCATGATGCTGAAACAACAGCCATTGTTAATATATGGCAAAGAAACTGTAAGTCTCTGCTGGCCCTCAGGGGAAAAATAATCATAAGCCTGCACAGTGTTTGTTAAAATATACAGGTAATTGTGGAAAAGAGCAACAAAAAGACAATTGAGCGACTGGACAGGTTGATTTATGAGGAAAGATTAAAGGAGCTGAACATGAATGGCTTAGCTAAACAATGACTAAAACAGGACAAGAAAAGTAGCCACTGTCAACAGTATTTGAAGTGTCTGTTTGAAGGGGCATTAACTGTTTGGGTGCGTACACTTTGAATAAATGGAGGTCATGGAATGGAGGTAGGAAAAGTAGATGCCAGCTGAATGTTTCGGAAAGTGTCTTGAAGATCAAGACTGCTGGGGTGTAACTACCCTGGCAATCTCCTCCCCAATGTAACTGAAGGTGGGATGACCTTTCACCTGCACTGAGCAGACATTACTTAAGGAACTTTTGGGGAGCTTCTACTGCCACCTCAACTCTAAGCACTAGTGCAGGGATGACCAGACACTGAGACTGTAAAAGCCCATTCCAAGACCTCCATACAGACACAAGACAAAATACCCTCAGAAATCCAGCAGTAACACAAGAAAATGTCCAAAGAGGGGGAGAACAGTGGCACACTGGACTTCTCTCACACCACTGAAGGATGAAATAGGGCCAGGCGTGTTCCCTGGTAGTGAGAAGACACAGAAACCTCAGCCTCTACGCCCTACTGTCACTTTGCCTCTCCCATCCAAGCACCTGAACTGGAACAAGGGAAATGCTCTTTAGCGACACATAGCTAAAGACACCCAAGTGGGCCATCATTCAGCTGTTATAAATCACAAAAGTCGTATAAGTCATTTAAGTCACAGCACCCTCCTCACTGCCCAGTCCGTGCAGGGCAGGGAGTGTTGAGGGCTACCTGCTACGGAGCTCTCTCCTTAATTGCGTTGGCCATGGAGAACCACAGCTCAGGTTCAAAACAGGTAAAAGGTAGAAATTATCTTGCCACATCTTGCTGGTTTCTTTCTGTCTCATGTAAGAAAGGATTAGACACGAAATACTGCACAGTGAAAAGTCCACCTGGAGAACAAAGCGTGGATCTACTCACGTAACAAAGTCACCACAGAGCATACATCAATAAGCTACTAGGTAAGGAGGAGGCATGCACATGTAAGGCATCATTCAGCCTTACCTGATGATGATCATTAGGTTCAGCTCCTGTGACACAATTCCTTGTGTAAATTTTGCCTCCACTCGTAAAATGAGACTAATACTTTCTCCCACAGTCTGCCCGGCCCTTCCTCTGTGACCACTAAATTACTCCTAGCAGGGACTGCTGCTTAATAAGTGAACGCATTGCATGACAGGACAGTCCTTGCTGAGGGTTGTAGGCATGGCTACATGGTGTAAATCAGTAGTGCACTTCCCAGCAATTAAATACACATTTGAAGTCCATGTGCCTTTCATCAATGAGCTACAGACACCCGAGTGGCCATTACTGTTATTCTGTTTCAGCAGCAGCTCACAAACCCCAATCGTACCAAAGGACCCCAACAAGGAGGTCGCACATATTTGCATCTTTGGTGGCTTTCACAAAATTGCTACTTATTTCCCCTCTCCACGCCACTCTTCCAGTTCTCTCTTCACGGTCAGGAACAAGGATTTTCCAAATCCCAGAGAATTTCCTGTTTGCTTTGCATTAAATTGGAGAAAGCAAAGAGAGGGCAGCTAGAAAATAGCTGGGCCATGGTACCCATGCTCAGCAGAGAAATGTGCACTTGCTTGCAGAAAGATGCCAGCTGTGAATCCTTCCACAAATGGTGCAAGGAAATGGCATTGTCTTCATACATTCTAAAAAAAGAAGGCAAATATATATGTGATCCATGCAAATATATCTTAATTGGTCACGGTGTCAAACGCTCCCTTTAAATTTAATCTAGTGAGTGTTTCGCTGAGCTGTCAGCGATCTCCAGTAGCCTCCAGGCACTAATGAGTTAGCATCAAGGTGTCAAGGCTTTTGGCATTAACCTCAATTAGGAGGAGTTAGGGTGATCTCTGAATGAAGGGTCAGCCATTCATTGCTGAGACATTCCTCTGGCTATAGCCTGCAGTCTCCTGCATGAAAGGGGCAGGCAGGCTGGCTGCTTATGGCCTGCTCAGCAAACAAGACTCATATGTGGCAATGTTACTGTTAGTTACCACATTATAAACCTGTGCAGGTCTTGACAGGCATGGAGAATCAACAGTAACCCTATTTAATGAGGCTACACCATGATGTTCCCAGGTAAAAAAGTAGCCTGTGATAATAAAATGGTAAATATCTACCACTTATTAGTGGTCAGAATTTTTAAAAGAACACAGTTAAGGGAGTTGGTCTGCCAAAGAATGCTTACAGAAAAAAAATCACCACATAGATAACCCATGTAACTTTAATTCTGCCCCACTTTTCTATCTCCAGACTTCCTGAAAGTTTTCCTTTAGCTATCTTACGTTCAGATGTCATCTTGCACAGTCATTCTCAGGTAGATCCGCTTTTCTGGGGTGAAATCATGGATGGATCACAATTGTTTTCAAGGCTATGCCCTTGCTATTCAAGCGTTGAGGTCTCAGGACAGCCAGGCAGACCACCCCGATCCACCCCCGGCCTGAAATCAGTTCTCCAGTTGGCCGATTGCTGTTCAGCCCCAAGGACATGTGCATACTTATGCCAGAGAAAATCACTCAATGAGCAAATCTGTTTAGAAACCTCAAAGGTTTGTCAGCCTCTATAAAATCTTGGTTACCTCATGGTTTATCATCACAGTTATTCCAATAGAAACTCTGGATCCCTTCTAAAATACTTCTAAAATTCCTAAACTTCTAAAATGCAAGAATAATACCAGAAAGAAAAAAAGTTCCACCTGCCTCCTTCGCATCCCTGCCATCACCCACTCCTCCACGACAGCCCGACCGCCCTTCCCTGCATCCAGCCATGACTGCCCCTAGCCAGGAGCAGCACCAACCCTGAGTAAAATGACCTGCAGCAGCCCCTCACTCTCAACAGGAACCTGGCAGTCAGCCCCTGATGCACTCCCCCGTGACTTTTAGACCATGGTGACCTATAGACTGTGGTCCTTATCAACTACAACAAAACCTGAAAAAATAGAGATAAAAGGAATAA
>Ga0181612_119138_pt1 | contig 13870 bp, 6 predicted proteins | sample HoacroProtozoa21_FD_119630 | JGI IMG/M metagenome (GOLD analysis project Ga0181612, IMG submission 119630) | Hoatzin crop microbial communities from Cojedes, Venezuel. Combined Assembly of Gp0051906, Gp0051904, Gp0051908
CCTTGTAATGAAGGAAGCTGCTTTTTGCTAGGAATTTTAAAAGCCCTGTATTTTATGACACCAAGATAATCAATGCCAGTTAATAATTCCATTCACATTGAACAGCACTGACAATGTAAAATCACTGTTTAAAAAAAAAAGAAATCCTAAGCTAGGAAAAATAAGCATAAAATATATTGTGAAAGTTTTCCTACAGAGCTATTTTCCCACTTCATAAGCAGGGATAGGCAAACGCAGTTAACAGCGACTGAATCAACTGTAAGTTAAAATTAGAAAAGGTACAAATAAACATTTTTTTTAAAAAATTGTCACTGGCTCATGCATAATTCAGAATGAGAACAAAGGCTAAATTATAAATCATCAGATAAATTAATTAATGATAATAATTCAGCATTTCCTGCTCATAAGTATGCAAACGCTTCACAGTCTACACAGACACAATAAACCCTCTTGTTTTCTAGACTTCTACAGTCATGACTGCACTAGACATTATGACCCTTGAAAAGTTCAAACTGCAAATTAGGTCACTGTATAGATTTTCCTTTTTGAATTGTCTGACCTTGGTAAAGAGGTAAATATTTGTCATTTATTTTGAGGAGATATGGAAATGGGAGAACAGTAATAAACTGTTCATAATTTGAATTATGAGATATTCTTCAATGCAATGTGTAAAACACTAAATGGAATTGAATTTGTGTGATACAGTTGAAGGAAAAAAAGAAGTGCTATGTTTTTCTTTTCCTTAGATGTACAGAGACATACGCTATATGGAACGATGAGTCTTCAAAGGTCTGTGTGGTGAATTAAAAATGTGTATTAGTAAGGCAATAAAGAAAGATAGTAAGAGACGTATTTTTTAATGTGCGTGTTTCCTGTTGCCACATATTGTTGACAAAGTTATTTGTCCTTTGATTAATAGAAGATGAGGACATTGTTTTACAGAATACTGAGGGCTTGAACTTCTTCCAGTGCTTCAGACTAAACATATTTGGGCACATCCTGCCAGTGAATTTATTGCCAGTGTGTTTCACTGAAAATGAAGAAACAGTGTGCTTAAATGAACAATCTAAATCAAAGAAAGAAGAGAAGAAAGTATTTGCCAATATGACATTCAGCAATTTCCATGCTTCAGGAACAGGTCTTCACTGATGTATTTTTCTATATTGCATAGAAGCCAAGAACAAAGCTATGAGCCCTCCAATTGGAAAATATTAGAAAAAAGCCTGTCTTTTATTTTCCTCTAAATTTATGTAGAGCATTAAGGGGCCCACTGGAAATTGAAGTCAGCCATTTAAGGTTCTTTCGTTGATGCTTTCATGTAATTATCTTTATTGCTGCTCAACGTAGTGTACTTAAGTAGCTTTGCATGCATTTGTTACACTGGTTACAAGAGTTTTAAATATGGTGAATAATACATTCACTTGATTTAAGTTTAATGAACACCTAAACCTTACCTCTATCTTCTGTCATCATGGGAAGATGAGTGTGGTGTGACAGGCAGACTACCAGAATATCAGGTATTAGAAGAGTTACCTGCAAGATTAACAAGAGTTCTTTCTTCTCTCTGGCCATATATTAGATCATCTTAAACTAAGATAGTTTCATAATACATTGGTATTTTTTTCTGAATTTATGTATCTTATTTAAAGCTGATCAATCTAAACAGGCTGCTTCACAGGAGACTTTCCCATTTATATATTGGGTAGGATCAGGTAAAATTTGTTAATCAAGCATTTCAGTAAGTTTTTTTTCAGTAGTAAATTTTATCTTCATTAATAAGATGGCCAGAGCTAATTTTTCTGAGGTTTACAGTACTATCCTAAAATTTCCTGGAAGAAAATTTTACATATTTTGACACTTTCTGCTTTATCAGGGTCTTAGTTTTGTTTGGTTTATGAAGATTTATAAACATGGTGAAACTGCAATTCTATGCGTATTGCATAGAAACTCCTAAGTCAGTGCTAATCACACCGGCTTCAATTTCAGCTAAGCTAAATTAATAAAAAGAAGAAAAAGAAAGGGTTGGTCCACCATTAAATTCTGCAGACCATGTCTTGGTGCAGCAGGATAATAGGCAAAATTGAACCAATGACTTACCTTACCATGTGCATCTTTTCCCACAGCTTTCATGGTATCTGTACTCACCTTACTGCCAAAAGTAAAACAATTGTGTTTTCAGAGACAGAGGCCATCTTATAGCACAACCACCTCATAACTTTTAAGACAGGCGTGTCAAGGAACAATTTACACCTCTCTGTGCAACTTCAAATCCTCCATCATCAAATCTCTAAGAACAGAATAATTTTATGGATTTTAGGAAAGTTTGCAGAAACAGTTATTTCAGATACTTTTTTTTGTAAAAAATAGATTTACTGAAGTTTTCTGGATGTGTTTATATCTGCCAAGCCCCATTCTGCAGAAGTAAAACACAGCTGCAGGGTGGGGTTTTTTTTTTCAACTCTAGTACTCACTTGAAATCAACTCATGCTTTCAAAGCTCCTTTGGCTAAAAGATTACTTTTGAACAAGAAACCTGAGATTTCCACTTCGTGAAAGCTGACTTCAATCAAAGAACACTACAACCAAGTATAAAATTGTTTAAGGGTAGCCTGGAAAGTAGTTGTGATTCTGGAGCACAGAGCACCTACTCATTTGTTTTCTCTTTAGGTAGTGCTTTATTTTGGTGTTTGAACAGATACCAATCCAGCTAAAAAGAAACTCAAATTCTCTCTCTAACTGCAAGAATTCCAGTCATAACCTGTATTCTTTTAAAGAAAGTGTATAGTTAAGACACTGCTGTAACAGAAACTACATGCATTCCTGCAATTGCATGCGTTACCTGAATGATAGCAAATACTTCCATTCAAGTGCCAATATTGACAAACAAAATGACTGTGTACATGCATAGGAAAACATAGGTATATTCAAAAAATACAGAGAAACACATGAACTTTGATTTCATAATGATCATGGAAGCCCAAAAGTTGCTTGGTTGCTTTATTAAAAAAAATTTCTTTGTATTTTGTTGTGGTTAAATCTTTATTAAATTCTCCTTGCTGATACATTAATAGTGACTTCAGTTCCATCCTAAAAAAAGTGGAGGAAGCAAACTCCCTCAGTGAAGCTGAAAACTATGACATGAGAAATTTTCAGACAAATTTTAGAGAATTTTAAAAGAGAAAATGTATTTGAATATTTTCAAATTGAAAGATTAAAATATATCAAAGACCCCCTCCTATTCATTTAATTTAAATCTTGATAAAAAATTTAATGGTGCTTTTGGAGAAGTATTGTAAAATGACTTAAAAAAAGGCAAAATCCTGGTATCTCCTACCATCTTTTCCTAGAATGTGTGTACATGATCTAAGCAAGGTGCCTCTTAAAATGACTATAAGATGGTTTCTTTAACTTTGTCGTTGTAAGACTTCCCATTATGAATCACAAACTTTACTCAAAGTCTTACCTTTCCAGGACTCATTTCCAGTTTTGGAGATTGCATCAACTTTCCCATTCCTAGGTACCTATTTCATTAATGTACATATCTGTTTCTATGGGCAGGTTACTTGGTGCAAATTACTCTCCATGTGGATGGCCTGCTCTCGGTCATGGTCATACATCCAAAGCTGACAGATATAACCAGATAATGATGACAAATGGTAAGGGAGGAGATGGTCTTCTCTTCTATCCTTGTGGTAAAGGCAAAGGCTTGAGGAAGAGCAGAGATACCCTTGGGTCAAAAACTATTCCACTGCTAGTAGTCATTTACAGAGAGGTTTGGTTTTTATGACCACAAGAAAAGACTGAAAATTGTCAGGGGGAGGCATGATCTACCAAGAGCATCCTTGCTAAGAGGCTGGCCAACAGTTGAGGAGATATTTCAACTAGGAACAACAGGGGAAGAGTAGTATGTCCCACAATTAAGTAAGGAAAAGGTAGTCAGAGGTGAAAGCAGAGGTGTAGGGTAAAGGGAACAAGGTAGACTGCAGGAGCAATGAACAGGAATGTAAGGTGGTCATGTCAAAGGTATGTGCTCAAATGTACGCAACCTGGGAAATGAGAAGGAGAAAGTAGAGATCCAGGTGCAGTGTCAGACCTGTGACATCACCCAAATAATTGAAATGTTGAGGGGACAGCTGACACAACTGGATTACTCCCAAAGAAAAATACAAGATTTTCCGCAAAAGCAGTCAGGGAAGATAAAGAGAGGGGTTGCCCGCTATGTGAAGAAGCACATCACATGTATGGGGCTCTTCTATAGGACAGATGACAAGCTGGTTGAGAGCTTGTAGAACACAATCAGAGAAGAAAATAAGAGTGACTTTGTGGTGGGACTCTGTAACAGACCACTCGAACAGGATAACGAAGCAGATGAGTCTTCTTTAAACAACAGGAAGAAGTCTTTATAGATCACAGACCTTAGTTCTCATGGGAGAGTTTAACCTTTCTGACATCTATTGAAGGGAAACATGGAGGGATGCAAGCAATCTGAGAGGTAACCAAAGGTTGTGAAGGATAATTGCTTAAAGTTGCTTGAACCAGAGGTCAAACACAGTTGGATCTGTTGTTCATAAACAAGAAAATACTGTCTGGGAACACGATAATTGCTCTGAATAGTGAAGGAACTCAGGAAAACTTGTGGGTGTGTAAGGACAACAAGAACAGCGCATCTTGATACTTAGTAAAACAAATAGACATATCAGGAGACTGGCTCAAGACCAAGTTCCAGTGTAAAAAAAGAGGAAAAAAATGTCCTTGTATCCAAGTTGGGATATTGCTGTCTGGATGTAAGGACAACTACACAGGAAAAATGCTTGTATGGATGGAGTCAGATGATCATGGTTAATCCATGTCATTGTATCTAGAGGCTGTTAACAAATAGTGTACTACAGAGGTCTACATTAGCACCTGCACTATACAACTTCTTCATCAACGACCTGAAGGAGGTGAACAAAGTGCACTAATCAGGTTTGTGGACAACACCACACTGGAGGAATGAGTCTATGTGCTTGAGGCCAGGGCTGTCATTCAGAGGCACCTGTGCAGGCAGAAGAATGGACCAACAGGAACCTTGTGAAACTCAAGAGACCTGCACCCGAGAAGTAAAAAAACCCTTTCAGCAATACAGGCTGGGGATGCACTGGCTGGGGTACAGCTATAAGGAAAAGGATTTGGAGGCTTTGATTCACAGCAAACTGAACATGAGCCAGAAGCATGCCCTAGCAGCAAAGAAAGCTGCTGCTTTCTTTTCCCAAACAGTATTTGGGATTGTATTAGCAGGAGATCAAAGGACTCATTATCTCTGCTCTTGTTAAATTCACGTCTTAACATGTGGAAGCCTCCTACTATGGGAAGGCAATAACAATTACTTCCACATTTTTTGAAGATCAACTCATCTTATACTTAACATTTTTATTGCCTCATATTTTCCTTAAACTTTGAGCCATGTTTAGCTTCCAAATGCACTTGCATGCAGACAGCAACAAATTAATCCTAAAGTAGTAGATCTATAAAGAGGAAATTCTCTCTCCCAAAGAGAAAAATATAACCCAAAGTAGTAAAGGTCCTATGTTCTGTGGTTTTAGCAAATTTAACAAGCAACCTTGTTGCAACCAGAGCAGAGATGGTACCAAGTAAGCACAAATGCCAGGTCATGGTGTTAATAATAAATAACTAAGGCAAAACTAATTCCTTCCCAAAACATAGTGAATTTAAGGAACTGCTTGGAATTAGTGATGCAGTAGAAGTTGTAAATTCTGACCTGAATTGCTGTTCTGACTGAAGCATTAATTGTACCATAATTGCATTCTTCATGTTACATTAATTTCTTTATTGGGACAGTCTCAATGTCAGAACGACGTTGCAGAGGTGCAAGTTTTAAGATCTGTAGGATTCTCATCTAGGCTGCTGCTGAAATAGTCACTGACCACGGAGAAGAGAAAGTATAAAAATACATGTCATATTGAATCATTCAGCAATGAAAAAGTAGGAACTCAGAATGTCAGTCCACATAATTGGAAGGAATATGGTATTTTCCCTTTCTTTAAATAAGTATCCTTCCAAATAGTCTGTAGTAACCAACAAATTCAAGATCAGTTGTGAGCTACTCCTGACTATATGTGCTTTTGTGACGGACCGTTCTTGAAGGCTAGGTAAGAATAGCATAAACTAAAAAGCTACAAAACTGTGAAATTAAATTCTTATATAAAAATCCTCCAGGAAAAATAAAAGTGACTTGAAGACAGTTGTTTCAGTGAATTCATCATGAAAATGAAAATGTCTGGGTAGCATATTCAGAAAAACCCACATTGTCCTTATTTTCTTTAAAAAAATCTGGATTTGCTAAATTTCACATTCGAGTTATGTAACATTTCAGATTTTGCAATAGGAAGGATAAAAATCTGACCTGTGTAGATAAATCACTGTCAACTATAAAGGTCTTTCTCTAAATGAAAATCCCTGTCCCCACTTCCAATGATGATGATGGTTAACTGTTCCAGATGTCTTCTTTAAATATTTTTTTCAATAATTTTCTAGCTCTTTATAATTTGATTTAATAGGAAGGTCCCACAAAATGATACGGAGATTTTCTCCTTGTGCTGTTAGCTAGACTATTTGTTCTTCTTCTAGATACTTGAACAGTCACTGAACAGGAGATTCTATCATGGCTAATTGATATAGATTTCATTATACCAACAAGTAAATTGCCATTAAGTACTGTGTTGCTAAGCTTTTTGGTATGTCATTCTTTCATTATCATCAGTAGGCTTGCTATATTTCCTAAAATGTAATATCTTGTCAAACTTAAAGACAAAATTATTATAGGGCTAAAATTACTTAATATAGATTCTATGAAGAACTACAAAGATAGTTTACAGAGTTCTCTGTCCTGTGATGATATAATGAGATATTACTGAGACAATTTAAAGGCTTTCACATGAAATTCTTCTATCATTTCTTTAAAAAAAAGCCTATACAAAAGTGTATTTAATTTAAGTCACATGATCCTAACAGGCAATTAAAATATATGTACAATCTATTGTCTATTAACAAAAAGAAGACACCAAAAAACCCCAAACAATTAGTTTTGTTTTGGACAAAGTTTAAATCTTATATGAAACATAACAAAAAATTTGTCACTAGCAGGTGAGTGTTTTTTCCTGAATTTATCATGAAGAAAGATATTTCTACAATAAGAAATCTTTGGATCTGAAGGTATAAGATAAATTCAAATTCTTTGAGTCATTCAGCATTTTAATTAATAGATCTAGATAAATATCTGAGTATATCCAAATGCTTATTTCTTATTTAGATTTTTAGGTGTATTAAAAAGAAAATGTAACAGATTCTTTTCCATGATGGTCATCTGGAATTTCCCCAAATGAGAAAAAAAAAAAAAAAGGAGGGGGGAGGAGGAGGAGAGAGGTGGAGAGAGAGAAATGGAGAAAAAGAGAGGGAGATTACAGTGAGATATGCTATATTTGACATATTATCCCTATGGAACAATTAATTTGGGGAATTTAATGGAGGTTTTCACTAACTGATAGAGCTGTGCAATGTTTCTCTATTCTTCTATTAAAATATTCTAATTAAATCAGTCATCCTAGTCCCATCTGTTATATATTGCTCTCATGTGGGGTGGCTGCTGGATTTTCTCCAGGGCAGCCACTGTATTTAGCTCCCTTCATGGCTGGTTGGATGTCAGACACAGCAGAATCTTGTTCTCAGTTAGAAATTACTTCTAAAATACATTTTGTTGTTACATCACATACAAAAGAAACCCCAGGATAATCTGCCCATCATTAAAAGCTGTAGCTTGACAAGATGAACTGAATCATATCTCACTGTTATTTTCTGTGGTGCTGGATGGTTTTTTTTGTTCTTTTGAGGGAAGAGGAGATACATGTTTGAGAAAACAGAGGTGTCTAATTAGCTATTGGAATATACTTTGAGCACTGTTCTCCTCCATGTCAACGAAAAGGCTTCTTTATAAATTGCTGTAGACACTGTTTATCAAAGGAATGTTAACTGAGTAGATGAAAGATTATTTATGGTGCTATGACAGCAACTGAAATCAAACACACTTGCAAATCCACACAAGTGCATCAGAGAGGTGGCTGTCACCAGCCCAGTTGCTTCAGACACTGTGGATAAAATTCTGGCTCCTCTGAAGTCACTGAATTTTACACTGACTTCAGCACACCCAGGATTTCTGTATTTGAATATAATCTATATGCATCTATCGACTAAGTTAAACTAAATATGCTTCATTCACTCCCTAGAATAAATGAGCTCTATATTTCTCAAGGTCGGATTTGTGTAAATTAGTTCAGATCTGATTACTCCGTCTCAGGAAGGAGGTGTCACCACTTTAGCTAACCATGTAGCTGTGGTGAGAAACGCATGTTCAAGTGGAGAGATTTGTTATGTTTATACATGGAGTCAGTAGTTTATTTTCTATGTCTGTAAAATTTGGTGTAAATACATGGAGTCATCTTTAAAAAACAACCATCAGCTGGTGCACTTAAGTGTTTCTCAGGCTCTTCTAAATTTTTTTTAAAACTCCCACACAACTATTTGCATGAATAGAATGTAAATATTTGTCAAAGGGTAAAATGTAACAATTCTGAATTGCTGTGCGCAGCTTCTGTAAATAGCCCCTCCTTTACAAGAGCAATGTGGTAAGAAAAGCATTTTGCAGATTTGCAGAGGTAAAGTATAACTTCTGCAGAGTCTATGGAAGTTTAATGGATAGAAAAGGATTTGTGAACAGACTTCAAGAGTGAAAGCAGAGCCTATGGAAAGCATTTGTGAAAAGTAATGACAAAGGAAGTGTTCAGCATACCCATATACTTGCAGATAATTTTTGAAGGGTGGTTCCAATTGACATAATGGAACTTTTTTCCTTTTTTATGTGGTCCATGAAACTCTTAGAGAATTTTGTGACAGTAGAAGAGGGATTTTCCGCTAAAAACTGGGGCAAACTTGTTGTGCACTCTGTCCGTACATCTACAGATAAATTGCAAATGGGTGAGAGATTTGATTCTCTGAGTGAGCTTTATATACTTTTCAGTTTTAAAGAATCACAGAGGAATATCCTTTAATTGAAAGAACGCAGTGCCTAATTAATTGGGCATTCCTTCCTTCACCTTAGAAAAACAACTCATCCAGTCTGGGTATAGCATAGGTAACTGATCAAAAATCTGTCAATTAAAGTAAAACATTACAGAAGCAGAAGTATGCAATTAAGATAGTTTGTCAAACAATGAAAAGAAACACAAATTCATATGAATCAAATAAAAAGCAAGGAAATACATATACAGAAGTTTGCTATTAATAGTTCATCTGACCAGAATATCTTCACATGTAAATATGTATATATATTCACACATTAAACTGCATATCAAATATCTGCAGCAGTAAACATGAAGCCTTATATATAAAATCAGCCTAGAAGTCTTCTGAAGAATAACATTAAGAATGTCCACCTCTACTACTTTCCTAATTCAAACTCATATTTCTTAATGAATGTATCTATTAAAATCAGATTTATTTATACAAAATCTTTAATCTTACTTCACTGAGAAATCTGTCCCAAAATGTAATTTCATTATAATTATTCTCCTCCTGTTAAGCTCATTTAAAATAAAAACTTGAAAACAATACATATAATAGAAGATTTTTAAAACCATCTCATAATAAACCTTTACAGAAAACAATACACATTACACATTTCATAATTTGTTATTGATTATGGATTATTCTGGGTTATTGAATTTGAATGCTAATTTCTTTCTCTTTTATTTATGAACTGCTGTCTTTGTTTATCTTTTCTCAATTATCCCTACTATTATTACCACATAATTAACAATTAATGCTGAAGTCTACAAGTTTATTTATATTTGTGTTGATTCTTTAGTTTTGATTGGTTTAATGGCTTCAGTGTCTTTTGTTAGAGATCAAAAGTCTTTGCCTTTTCTCAACTAGATGGTAGTTTCCATGTTCAGTGGGACGGCCACCTTTGAAATGCCAGCTGGATGAAAAACAGAATAAGAAGCAAGTAATAGGAAACCACATCTTTGATATAAGGCCTTCAGAAATATCAAGGAAACCACAAAAGGCAGTAGGTGAAGTGGTAGAATAGGCAAGAGACTCAAACATGTAATATGACTTCTGAAATTTAATATAATTTTGGTAGTTCACAAGATATGCATTGCTCTACTACATGTCATCAGGCCTCCTAACAGACTGCAAATACTATTTTCCCAAGACAGCATTGAACAATAAAGTAACTTATAGGTTATTTCACAATGAAAAATGGTTCCATTACTTAACTGACTTTTCATAGTATAAAAATCAGTGATAGAAAATATCTGTTAAACCATTGACGTATTTTACTGTTATTGAAGAATCGATCAATAATTTAGATATCTCTATCATGTACACTTGATTTAGATATGTTCATGAATTATCACAGAGAATTTATTCCTTGGGAAAATAAAGATCATCCTGAGTTTGTTTTACTGAATATTTAGCTTAATGTAGTTCTTTTTCTTATTTTGATTCTGTTGCTTTTGCTTCCCTCTACATCCAGTATTTCAGTTTCTTGTTTCTTTTGGTATGGAGGCCATTTAAAACATATTACTTTTCCAAGCTGTGATTTAGTTATGAAACATTTCTTTTCTTCTTTTCCAGAATAACTTCTCTTGACTTCCCCAAAATCTGTATCAAATCCTAAATTCTCTTATTCAGACACTAGTACTTCTTTCTGTATGACTCTGTGTACACTTGTGTATTGTTGTAAGAATGCAAAACAGCTGTAAAAGACAACAAAATCAGAATGTTACAGTTTTATAACACTTTGCACAGAAGCAGATCACGGTAACCCATAATACAGTTATTTTTTAAACTTGTCTATAAAATATTTTACTACCGTTTGTTGTTTGTTTTTTTTTTTTTTAAGTCCTAGAAAATTATGGGTGCAGTATATTCAAGATGGCATTTTAGATTTTCCCAGGTACAGGAAGCTATACGACTGCAGCAGGAAAACCATTTTCCAAATCGGAACTGGTTCTCACTTCTAGCCTTAGGGGACTGGAGATAATGATCTTTAAAGCTGTGACATTTTTATGTATGGAAAAGATATTTAAAATTTTTAACAGATTTTTATAGTTCTCTTTGAGTCCTCTTCCATGAAGCTTAAAAAAGGTAGAGCATTTAACAACATACACAAATACAAAGTAATTCCAAATAAAAGCCCTGAGTAGTAGATTCATGATTTTTTTTTAATTTTTGGTGGTCTCTGTTGAATGAAACTTCCTGTAGCAATATGTGTACTGTATGTTGTTTAATTTTGCTTTGCTTTGTGTATTGAAGCGAAGTGAGCTACATGTTGACCTTTCATTACCAGATAAAATATGTGCCTCAAAAATGGATTTTTCTCCTCCTCTGACATAGCATCCCCGAAATGACATTTTTTCAGGAAGCGTTTCTGAATCCAAGCTGAGCAGACAAGGGTACAAAATGAGGAACTGTCCTCCAAGGCAAGCCAAGCACTTTTTTCTGATAAAGAGAGCAGGGATGATGACGATTACTGAAGGCAAGCCGCGGTTTTTCTACAGACAGGCAGAGCAAGCCAAGTCAAAATGCTTCCAGCAGCTCTCATGAAGAGTGACCTCATTTACACAGACACTGCCTCCTGCTGAAGGCTTTCTGTGACTTCTACTGTTCTCCACTGACTGGCAACTGAATGCAAGCAATCAATCTCTCCAGAGGTAACTAAAACTTAGGTGCATATTATGTTTTAAAATTAGGTAGGCTATCATTGTGCACTTGTATACCACATTGCACTCTTGCACTCCACATATACTAACAATCTCAGAAAGGAAAGTGAGAGAAAAATGTGTAAGAAGCAGAGACAGAGGTTTTCCAGGAGCCAAAATGGAGAACATCATCATAGCCAGTTTTGCTTAAATTTGAAGCAATTGTGTATTATGAAATTAAAATTTTCTTAGCACTCTCAGTAGAAAGGTATTACCTGCTTGTGTTCTGCTTACTAGCATAATTGCTTTGTAAAAATGTTTAAAGAAAAGACATTGAATAGAAAGTTGTAATTTTTTTTATTTCTTAAAATTTAGAGTAGATTAAAGGGCAGTTCTAATTAGGGTCACAGATTTTGTAGAGACTTTGTTACACCCTCAAACCCACTTCCTTATTCTATCTACTTGTATACTCATCCTCCTCTGTCTCTGTCTTCTTCCACTCCCTTCCTTCTGGAGCAAGTTCCAAGTGAAATGTGATGTGAGTCACACTGTCCTAATTTAACATTGACAATTTAGACTCACTATTGCTCAGTACAGTTGTACTCCAAGTAAATGCACTCTAAATAAATACTGAAATTATATGACAAAAAGAAAATGTAACGGAAATAAATTTAAGGTGCTTTGTGACCTTTTACAGAATTCCCATATAGTAGATACTTTCTGGAAGAAACCATTTAATAGTTATTTAGTAACACACAGAGTTAAGAGAATAGTTATGGTTAATACAGTAAAATCCACAATATCACCACTCCTCAGAGAAGTAATATTACAATGTCAGGTATCACAAAAACTTCGGAGAAGCAAGAGTAAATCCTGAGACTTTCAATGGCAATGGCAAAATTATTTAGTTTGCAAATGAACAATTCAGTGGACACTGCCCTGTGTCTTAGAACTGCTTCTTCTAATAAATGAGAATGTTAAATTAAAATATCATTTAGGGAGAGCTGGGAAGTATTTCAACATTCCTAGACCTTTTTCACAAGGCCCAAAATAGAAATGTTATGTTCTGTGTAAGCATCTCAAGAAGTAAAGCAGGAAAGAAGGGGGAAGGGAGGAGGGAAGAAAGGAAGAAAGAAACAGTAAAAGAAAGGAAGGTAATTCAGGCATGTAGATTGATTTCTGCAATCAACACTGCAAGTATGACATGAGATTTCTGATTATAGACTGATTTCATGCAGATGAAAGACAGAATAATTTCATAGTTTCATGTCATAGCAAAAATGAGATATTTTATAACTTTCGATACCCCCGAACTTAATTGCTTGTGTTTATAATAATGATTAATAATCTTTCCAAATCCCATTTTTGTCCTAAAAAATACAGCTAGATAGGTAGATTACTGTTCATTCCCACAATAATGCTTAGACTGTTCAGACTGGAACACAGTCTAAAATAGATGCTATCATGGGAAAGGAAAAGAATAAAAAAAGTCAAAAAACATTAGGTTAAATCCATTCTATTTTGAATTAAGTTCTTGTATGAAGACTTGTACAAAGCTTACTTACATCTTTCCAAGATGGAATTACAGAAATTTTCTGCTAACTTACTCATTTTTAGCCTAACGAAAATAAGAGGACTGGAAGACTTCTAAAATGGGTCTTCAGGAAAACTGGGGTAATTCGGAAAGAAAAGAGAATGTGGAAAGAAAAAATTCAAATCACATAATCTAAGCAAGATTTCACAGAAGGTGGAATGTATAAACAGCATAAAGCATTGAAAGGGTGGTGTGAATGACTAGGAAACCTCCATCTCAGACATGGTGTTACTATGGGAAGTAGCAGGTAAATTATTCAATATATGTGTACTTTTCACCTGTAAAAATACTGGCACTAGAAAAATATAATTGTAGCATCTTTGCATTATGGACAAACATAAAGGTGTCTGTTCTGATTTGGATGCAGCCAGCAACAAAAGCACCACGCGGCTGCCCCTCCCCCCGCCACGCTGCAGAGGAGAATGGAAAGAAACAGGCAGAAACCAGTGGGTCGGAATAAGGGCAGTTTAACAGAACAGCAAACAAAGGGAACAGGAACAACAACGATACAGAAAAGG
>Ga0181612_162565_pt1 | contig 13870 bp, 7 predicted proteins | sample HoacroProtozoa21_FD_119630 | JGI IMG/M metagenome (GOLD analysis project Ga0181612, IMG submission 119630) | Hoatzin crop microbial communities from Cojedes, Venezuel. Combined Assembly of Gp0051906, Gp0051904, Gp0051908
AAAGGGGTTTTGGGAAAAAAAAAAAAAAAAAAAAAAAAAAAAAAAATCATTTTTTCCCAGTAGTTCCACCACTTTGTTTCATCAGGAAGAGACATAGCTCTCAAGCTGGGTTGGCATGTTGCTGTGCCACGTCTTCGCTGGCCATAGAGGGAGGAGCTCCAGGCAAAAGTTGAAGTCCTGAAACAAGCGTTTTCAGAGAAGTTCCTATTTATGAAGGACCCAAGAGCGTGTGCAGTTTCTCCCCGGCACTCTTCCGTGCTAGTGACTTTCCAGAAGATGTGCTGGTGATGTCCTTACTCCTGTTTTCTGTACAGGCTGAGTGGCAGTGATGCTTGCACGTCACGCTGTGGGAAGTTAGTGGGGTGATGTTTTCCTTACTGAGTTTGGTACATTGGTTTTTCTTGCTTTTGACCCTAGTGGTCTTAAAGCATATTACAGAGCAGAAATAGCTATCATGCCTAGAAAATGTGGTATGTGGCTACTTCTGAATATGGGTCTTGTGACTTGGGTGGATTCATAAGAAAGTCTGTAATGGAGCAGAGAACCTGGTTCTTGGACACTTTTCTCCCCGTGTTTTTTCTGCAACAGGCCCAAATTATATGGAGCCATACTGGAAGCATTTTGCCTGAGTGCTTGCATCTCCCCCACCGGGAAACAGAGATCTGGGAGACCCCATTGATGCCTGCTGCTCCCTTGCTGGTGGGGTGGTAGTCATGCAGCTGGAGCGATTAGTGTCTGTCAGGCCACATCTAAGACTGGATTTATTTACTTTTGGACTGTTTGGAGAGGTTGTAATATCCTCTTTGTTAAGACCTTTGAGTTACTCAGATTGGAAAGTCCAGTCCGGTGCAAAGTGTTTCTGTAATCTCTGGTATAGGAATAAGAATATTACCTGTGTGTTTTGCGGTAAACCCTAAGAAGGCTGTGTGAGGGCCTTTGGAAACACAAACTGGGTGAAGACGTTACCTATTTGAATGAGAAGTTTAGTCCAGAGATGGGTGAAGCTCTGAGTTTTCTGAAACAATTGGGTCAAGAAGGTGTAGAAAAATAGAGCAAGACATTTTGAAATAATTTGAAAAGTATCTGAGCAAATCTCATTAACATGGACCACTAGTGTGCTGTATTGAAGACTTCAAAGATCTGTCAGAGGAGTTCTTTCTGCGCTATTGTCTGCCAGCATTAGCAATCTCAAGAGAACAGGTTTCTTTTGTTTGCTTTTGGCCCATTTAGCTTTTCTTTGTTGTCGTTGTCTTAATGTTCCTTAATATATTATAAATCTTCAAGTGGGTTGGTAGAAAAATAAGTTTCTTGGCTTTAAGATAGTCAGTAGCAGGTTTTGATCCTTTTATCTGATGCTTTTGGACCAAATCCTTCTGGTCTTCATGAAGACTGCTAAAGTGAGCAATATTTGGCCAGCATTTTGCATAAGCCTGCAGTGTTTCCTCCATTAGCTTAGGCAGATGCTTGACAGGATCTTCAGTAAAATGCAAGTGCTGATTTGTATTACTTAACATGCGTTCAAAGTACCATCATCTGCTTCGAATCTGTGAAGAACATGAAGCACGAGGCTGAGTGGTTCATGCGCACTTCTAGATTTGGAAACCACTAGCCTAATCTGTAGCCATAGATCGCGGTTGCATATATTGAAAATGTCCCAACATGCACAGGTTGTAACCGCAGATTAAGCAGCCATGAAGGGAGCACTGATGTTTGCCAGTTGCTAAAAAGCGCTGTGAGATCCATAAAACTAAGCTGTTATCAGAGGAGGCCCAAGCTTGTTCATCTAATGAGTTTCATGTAAAAATGGCTGTTCTGGCAAGTGCCGTCACAGAGCTCAGGGATGCAGCGTCGCTGCCGCGAGCAGGTGTTTGAATTCCTCCCACCACCTTTCTGCATGCAAGGAAGTTTAAGCTATGTGCATCCCAAGAGGGAGAGACAACATGACAGCCCATGCTAGGTGTCTGCAAGGTTGGTTTTTTCTTTTTCCTTTTCTTTTTTTTTTTTTTTTTTTTTTTTGTTGCAGTGATGGGTTGTGCTGTTGAAGCTGGCTGGACTCGTCATCCTGAGATTTTGGGAAAGGGTGCTGTAAAAGCAGTGTTCAGAAAGTTGGAGCCTGTTCTTGTGCCATCAGTGGTCCATGAATAGCCTCCCCTCTCTCGTACTAATTGTAGCTTTGCTATGACTGTGTTCAGCGGGTACATCACTGTGTTCATCTTTTAACTTTGCCTAACTACAGATACACAAAGGAAACAGCTTATAAGATACCGTGCAATGCAGACTATGCAATTTCCAGCCTGGTTCTTCAAGACCAAGCTGGCTAGTATGTCAGGACGTTCTGCTTTTTATCATGGCTTGGGCGAGGAAAGAATTGGGAATGACATAGGTAGGAATGGCATTGGTCCTCATTACTCCAGAACCCCGGCGTGGGCTATAGGTCAGATAGCCTGAGCTCATGCTCACTCTCAAACACAAAACCAAATGGAATGGAAAGATCCAGTTTCAAGGTTTCCTTCTGAAGCAGGCAAATAACTCTTAATTCAAAAGTTGTGCTGAAACTTGCCCTTGTGCAAGTTAGGCTGCTGGGCCACTGGATGCCATGGTGATCTAGTGCAGGTAGGCTGATGGGCGTTAATACATGGCACTGCCGACTGTTAGCATCTCACAGCCGTGCCTGCATCTCAGCACAAGGGCAAGAACCTCTTGCAGATTTGCAGGCTTGAAACCTGCCTTTAGAAAACCCATGTCACAGAGATGGTGCATGCACCCATGTTATATAATATAGAGATGTGAGAAAATGACACCAGAAATAGATTCTTATTGCATATTTCATATTTTATTTGGTCATCTCTGAAGTTGCTTCCTGTTGCCTTCTACCACACCAGAAGTGTAGCTTCCAGCATATGGAAGTATTGTCCTACAGCGGCAGCAACCATATTTTACAGCAGTAGTGTTACAAGACTGGTGATGTCAGTGGGCATTATGGGAGGCCGCCCTTTTTATTTGGTAGCTCGTACTAAAACCAAGGCGTTTTTAAAAAAAAAAGTACGTTTTTGGCCCTGCTTTTCTGCCCGTATTTCTCATTGCAGCATATGAAAGCATTTTTCACTGCTGCTAATGGCAGCAACTTCAGACACCACCTCCAAGATGTTTAATTGCTAAGGGTTTCTCCCAGTGCAATCTGTGAATTTTAATTTGAGGCTCTCCCACCATTACTGACCATGTACTTTTCGGTGTGTTTTGCATAATACTGCTTAATTGCTCGAAAGCGTAATTTCTGACCCTGAGCTCATTGTTTATTTTTTTTTAGTATGGTAGCACAAACATTTGGACATTTGTAACTAAGACTCTGGCGTCATTTCCATTGCAAACCATTAATAGCCGTAGTTTATAATATGGCTTTTCAAAATAGATTTCTCTTGAAATATGGTGATGTCTTTCTACTTTGTTGGTTTAAAAAAAGGAGAATTGTTATCCCTTCTTAAAAAAAAAAAAAGACATCTTTTGAGTAATAGGTCTACTTCATTCTGCTGTCATACCCTTTTTGTTATTTTTGATAGCCCCTGTGTTTATCCTTATTAGTTGTAATACATTTGTTACATTTAATCCCCTGACATGTTAAGGGTTAGTGGATCCCACTGATGGAAGGAAACGTCTGTGGAAGGGCACAGCATTTCCTGCTACTGGGGCACTTCCACCAATGGAACAGCGGTGCGCAGTCATGACATTAGTAATTGTCTGTAAAGATCTTAGAAATAGAAAGTGCTACATTTAAAAGCCAACAAGAGCATAAATCAATAATATAGGCAATGAGACCATTTCCTTTGGGGGGGGGAGGGTTTTTTTTAACTCCCTTTTAGTTGGAAAAACATCATGCAGTTATTTTTGCAGTTTGTTTGCTTTATTGCTGTCATCCTTCTCCATTTAAATTTTTTTCCAGTAATTGGCAAAGATAATTTTATTGGGAAAGTTTTGCTTTTAAAGCTTTATTGAATGCAAATGAAACATTGTTAAAAATGTTATTATTGGAGAAGAAAAATTATTTCTGAAAAAGTGCAAATTCTTCTGTGCGTTCATTCCTCTTGAAGGTCTGATGTCCAGTGAGGGGAAAAAAAGTGAGCTTTTATTGTTTGTTTACTTTTGTTTTGAGGAGGGAGAGATGATTGCTTTTGGTGCTACTTGCTTAGGGCATTCAAAGCTCTGAGCTCAGTTTTGGAGAACTTTAAGCCCACGGGAGGTCTTGTAAAAGTTGTAAGAAATTGTAAGCATGTCTGCTGAGTCAATTATGTGAGAGAAATTGCCAGGGTAGGGCTGCAAGGTTCCAAACTTGTTATTTACTCTCTGCTATCTTTAAAACAATTCATTTCTGCCTTTGATTTCACAGCAGATAAATATATGCTTTGGAGGGGGGAAAAAAGATATTAATTAGACAAAATATTATTTAAAACTGCAAGAATTATCTAGGTTTGTATTCGTGTAGTTGAAAAGAAAGCCTGGCCTGTTCTTCTTTTGAAAGTTGTCTAACTGAAATAATACTGTTTAAAAATGCAGACTGACTTTTTAAAATTTCTCCTTGAGGAGACTCAAGTGCAGGAGGCAATGTTTTTTTAGATATTTTGAATTTCAGTATTGGAGTTGTTCTTTTAAAAAAATGATACATCTTGAATCTGAGACCAGTCATGATTTTTTCAGTGTATTAACCCTGTAGTAAGTTTCATAAAATTGCGTGAAGAATAGTGCAAATCCAACATGTGCATATTGTAAATCCCACGTGTATAGTGTGTGCTCGCTAATTCTCTCAAAGTTTGTGTAATTAGCATGTCGCATGTTTGTGATACGCAGGCCAGCTGGAGCATTACCGCTCTGTAAGCTGCCATGGTTAACTCAGTTTGAAATACATCCAGATCAACCGTAGCATTTTCTAGATACTTGATAAGGTCAAAGAAATCCAGTAAAGTCCTTTTCCTCCTTTCCCAGCACTGTCAGGGTGGAAAGCTCAGAGAGAAGCTGGGTAAATAGTGGGTTTTATTAGAGGCGGCAGTGTTTGAAACTCGGGTTAAACTCCTACAGTGATTCCCAGCTGGGTAGGACAAGGCAGTGTTGTGGTGCTGTGCTACATTGCCTGCATGCCAGTGTCACTTACACTCCACCACTTGAGGAACTTTTTGAAGTTGCCTTGCCAGAAGCTGCTGGAGGGGAAGGCTTTTAGAAGTGGTGTGAGCACACTCAGTGAGTCTGGAGACCACCCTTCAGAAGAAACATCCATTCTTGCTCTGTATCTAGAGCACAGGTTTTGTTGAGTGAGTACTAGACCTTTCAGGATCCTCAGTTACTGCTGGTTTGGAATGAAAGGTTCCTGTGCTGCAGAGGGTTTGTCATGGACAGTGATTGGCAAACATGGTGGGCACACTCTGTGGTGTCTCATGTGTTGCCATGCCAGCACACATCTGCCTTGCACATTGAGGTTATCTCTGGTCCCATAGGTGTTTGGTGTGGGCCATGAGATCTCCTTTGCCCTAGGCCATCTAATCTTACCTGCTTCTTACATCAAAGGGGTAGGTGTGCCTAGAGCTGTCCAACCCAGGCACCTGGTGGACTGTTATAGGGGAGCAAACTTTCTGGTCAGTATGTTGCTTGGGAATATTGGCAGTTGGTAGGTTTTTGTTGAGATGTTGAGTTTATCTAGAAAAAGGAAAAGCTGTTTGTCCCTTGAAGTTAATCTGTGCCTTCCCAGCTCCTTCCCTCTGTTTCCTGCTGTATTCCCCCGGCACCATTGTACCATTTGGTTGGACACCGCAAGGGGAAACCCTGAGTGCTCCCGCAAAACCTTGTATGCTCTGCTGTCCTAAGGCCACATACCATCAGTTCCTCCCAACTCCATGTGTCTCCTCTCCTGTGACTCTGTCTTCCCTCTTAGCAAGACTAGGGCTGTTACCAACTGTATTATGAGATACCAGGTATCTGCAGAGGACAGAGCCCAGAGTGCCTCAATGCGTGGTCGGGCAGTAGCTGGCCTGTCCCACGTCTGCTTCCCTGCTGCTGTCCTTCCAGGGGCAGCATGTAGTTGGCCAGGCTTGAAGTCTGGCAAGAATGAGTGGGACCTTGCCCATTTGCAAGCAGGATCTGCCCCCAGACAGAGGAGGATGGAGTTAGGGGCCTTCATCGTGCTTGGCCTCAGTGCCTTCATGAAGTGCGATGGAAGCATGGGTTGCTGGTGATGTGGTAGGAGATTGTGTGGGAACCTGTGATGTGTAGGAGACAGCATCGGTGGCCCAAGATGTGTTTTGCCCAAGAGGAGGCAGAGAGAAGGTCCATATAAGCTTTGTGGACATTTGAGGCGACCTTCTCTTTAAAAACAACTGTAGAGAGACTCTCCCAGGTTTTGTTCTCTGACATTGACATCGGGTCTGGTCACTGCCCATGAAGAGCTATCTGTGGTATCATTTGGGTAAGATTGGGTATATCTCTGTGGGAGAACTGGAGTTTATCATAGTTTTAGATTGGGTTTCCCTCAGCGTGTAGCTGGATGCATTAATAGTGACATGATCCCAGTGTGACCTGGACTTAAATGGGTTTGAACTTGGAACTGTTCAAACATTAAGAAAAAGTCCTTGCTCCCTGTGTGTATTCAGCAGCTGCTTTTTATATGCAGAACCTGAAGCTGCAAAGGTTCAATGGCGGTGTATTTTCAACTTTCAGATGAAAAGGACTAACCTGCCAAAAAACCTGGGCTATTTTTCTCCTGATGCAGATGTGTGACTGCCAGGACATGCATACATCAAAAAGACAACGTGCCTCTGAGCAGTTTAAAACCTACTGCTTTGTTTCGTTTTGCTCGAGGCAAACAAAATGTCAACCCCCTAAATCTTGGGAAGAGGGTTTTTGCTGTTAACCTGTGCTTTGCGCAGAGCCTGAGCCCGCGAGTCAGGATCTGGGGTTCGTTGCCTACCTCTGCAGCTGACTCACTCTGTGGCATGGGTACTGTTTGTTCTGGATAAAACTTTCTTGTTTTTTCTTGACTTTGTGTTGCCAGCTGTGCATGATGTACCATCCCAGATGTACTCTCTATCCTATGTCAAACCGTAACTGTGGCAACAAAGCTGTGATTTGATTTTCTTGGCTGCAACAAGAGCCAGATTTGCCCCCCACTCCCCAAAAGGACATTGCAGGTTAGGTTATCTGGCTGCTGTGTGTTCAAGCCGCTCGGAAAGGTACGAATTGTTCCTTTTTTTAAAAAAAACAACAAATAAACAAAACCCCCAACAAAACAAACAAACTTTGTGAGGCCTGATTTTTCTGCAGTTTTGGAAAGTGTGTCCTATTCCTCTTCTGCCCATCCACCTACCTCAGGTGTCTCCTTTACCAAATTTCCGCTTGAATCACACAGAATCACAGAATGGTAGGAGTTGGAAGGGACCTGTGTGGATCATCTAGTCCAGCCCCCCTGCTGAAGCAGGATCACCGAGAGCAGGTTGCACAGGACCTTGGAATTGAAAGGAATTCCATTTACAAAGTTATCAGCCACCCACAAACAGAGAGGCATTAAGGGAAGGCCTAATACCAGCTTGATGTTAGTGTTTCACAGGGAGCTCTACGGTAATGAAGAAGTTCGTCACCTGCCACCAGAGTCATTCCCATGGAATGACGGTAGAGCAACCCGGAGTAAAGATGTCTCTTTGGAGAGCTATTGTCAGATTTCCTGACCACCAGGTCAGACTAGATTGCCATTTGTTTTTGGTATTAAGAATTACTGTGCATCGAGTTTACTTACTAAATTGTTAGCAAGTTGTTGTGTTGTAATGTGTCCCCATAATGTCACCCTGCCTTATCCCGCTCCCTCCTCCTGAAAGCCAGGGCAGACCTCTGCTTTGGGGTATCCATCTCCAGCTCTTTCATAGAGTCGTAACAGCGTTATGTTTCATGTATAGTACTTTTCTTTTACTGGGGATGTAAATCTTTGGTATACAAACCTTTGGTTCAGGTTTTTCTTTAAAACATTAATGAGTGCTTTAGGTTTTTTTTGGGGGGGGGAAATTTACAAGTAATGATGACACAGTGTAAAAATGTAGCAGCTAAAACATACGTTCTGTTGGTTTGCCTTGTCTTATAGGAACATCGTTTTTGCACATCACTATTAACAATGCAAACACCCTGAAATGCTAATAGCACTAGTAAGCTTTTAATTCCATGGAATTTATTGCTTGCTGTATTTCCATGAATTTATAACGCTTTGATTCTTAAGAGCCCCATTTAATCAGTTTTGCCTGGCACAGAACATAATAAACAACTTGCTGGTGCTAAAGTGCCACATGGGGGAGGCTGCTAACAAGAAAGTTAAATGCTTCTGCCACTAGCAGTTTCTTCGCTGTATTTTTCATGAGCTGTTACTACCAGTAATGTACTTTGCTAGCTTTAGAGCAGTGGTTAAACACAGTGACAAACCAAACAGCGCTTCAGCGCTGTAAACACCCAAAGCAATACCATTTTTGTTCAGAGCTACAGTTTAAACCATGCTTGAGGCTCAGTATCATTTTATGGTGATCAGTGATTCTTTTTTTTTTAAGGCCTTGCTTTTCTTGAGATCTTAATATAGGACTTCTAGGAATAACTAGTGAGTGGTATTGATCAAGAAAAACAACGGGGGGGGGAGAGAGATAAAAAAAAGAATTGAAATACCTTAAAAAACAGTTCTTGTTTGTTTATGCTTTTTCACCCTAAAGTACCAAAAGAGTGTCTTAGGAGAAAAATACCGGATTATCAAGTGCTTTAAAGCAGAAAATGTCATTTGAGTCTCAAAACTGCACCAACTTTATATAATTACCCTTTTAATTATCCCCAGTGGCCCATGAAATTTGTAAAATAGAGCACTGAGGGTTTGATTTACTTACATGTTGCACTTTAGTGTTGTGCTCTTAATGAATATTGTTTAGTACTAATGTCAGACAGAGATTGCTCAGTGCAATAGAGAGGTGTAGACTGCAGAGCAGGGTATTCAGATGGGAACTGTGGAAACGCCACCTTAAATGAAGAATGTCTGTATATGTAAAGCAATATGCTATAATTTTTGTTACCTGAATGGAAAATGTATTGATTTTATCCTCTGCATACAAAGTAGTTTACTATATTTTCTTTATTTAACCGTGCCAGAGAAATAACCATTTTTAGGGCACGCACTTGATTCTGTGTCAGCATCTTCCTTGTTACGGAGAATAGTTGCGTCCTTCCTCTGAAGGACCAGAGTGTAGAAGCAAGTTCTTTAAATTGCTCTTAGAACCTCACTGGTTTAGACTATGGCAATGGAAATAACACCAATCAATATATGATGTGGGGTGTCCAAATATCATTTATTGCCAACAAATTGCTGGCTTAAGCTTGGGGAAAATGTAATCCAAAGTGTGGTCTAAAAATCCAGCTAAATGGATCCAGACATGAATGGAAACATCAGTGAACATTAGCAGTAAAAAGAAAAAAAAAAAAGCAAAAAGTCTGAAGAGTTAGATAATAGGATGTAGTAGCTGGTGACCTCTAAATTGTTGGTACAAGTCTGAGTGAGGTGGAGACTTGGTGGAAAGTATTTGCATGTGAAAATGGTCATAAAATGCTTTCAAGTGATGGTCAGGTCCTCGGGATCCATCTGCTGACAAGTTGGGGAGATTTGATACTGTGGGTGAGTGACTCACGAGGATGGGCTGTTTTCCTCTTGCCTTGTGTGCCACTTTTTCCTTTCACCTTTTGAATTTAGCAAGTGTTAAGAACAGTATACAAGTGCTGTTATGGGAGATTGGACCAGTGGTACAGCTACTTCAGCATCCCTAATAATGTACGTGACCAGATGCGTCCAGAGAAAGTGGAAAAAGCCTGAGGTTTTTCTTTGCTTCCAAAATTTTTGTTCATGTTTTCCTGCGTTTGCTACTGTAACATTCTCAGTATTACTCTTATCTAGGTATGCACTGCTTTCATTATCCTGCTGAACTCATGAGATCTTACTATGGCTTCAAATTTCGTAGACCGGTTTGTGTAATTTTAAAACTCAACTCTTAATTTGTTTTTCCAATTTGTGAATATTCCTGTACATTTGTGATATATATCATTGATATAAAAATATTTTGCAACTTTCACATAGTTCAGAGAAAATTTGGGTTCAAATCCTAGCTTAAATGAATGGAAAAAATCTATTTACGTCCCAAAGACCAAAATTTTACAGTACAAATTTTTCTTAAAGTAAACAAAAGTTAAGTATTTGGTGTACAGTTGAAATTTGGAAAGGCAAAGTTGCATTAATTGTTTACAGAAACAAATTTCAGGAAGCTGATTTCTGGAATTCTGTAAATTGAATTTATTTTTATTTAAAAATGTAATGTTTAAAAGAAGCTCAAGGGAACAACCTATGAAGAGGCTAATTAAGCATTTTTGTGCAGCACTGAGCACAATGGGGCTCCTTTTTCATTTGTCCTGAGGCCCTGCAGTAATAAACAAAATTACTACTAATAAGTGGGAGCCTTGATTTGAAGTTGTGCTGACTGCAGGACATGGGCAGTGTCAGTTTTCAGTAAGTGCATCAAGGCTGACCTTGACCTTGTATCTGCTGATAAGAGCAGTGCAATAGCCCAGTCGTATCTGAGAACATGTCGTCGAGCTCAGTGCTGCTGGTCGACTTTGCCAGTGTTTCTTCTCTCCTTGTCTCGTGCCCTTTCTATGGCCAAAGCATGGATGAGGCAGGCTCTCCTGCTGCAGAGAGTCATCTTGGTTAGCAGCAGCACTGCAGATTGCCCAGGTGCTCCTGGTGCCAGGAAAGCCATGCCGAATTCCATAGGGGAAAATGAGAAGATATATTTGTTGTAACAGAAGTGGTTATTTTGGCTCCATTTTATTTCGTGTGGTATGTTTTCTGTCTACCACCGTGTATGGGTGTGTCACTCCCTTCCGCTTGCACAGCTGCTTAAACGTGTGTGGTATCATATCACACTCTGGTTGTAATACACCGGGAGATGGTAGAAGACAGCATATTTATCTGTTTTTTTGCTATTGAAAGGGTTGGAAGTTTGCCTGAAAACCAAATTGTGTGGCAGGAGATTACAAAACATTTAGTTTCCAAATCTGATTTTTTCCCTTGTGAATTTTCCTTGCTTGCTCGAAGACAAGATTCATCTTGAACAGCCCTGACCGAGGTGGTGCTCATAACCATGCTGGAAAATGTCCTGTGCCTTGGAAGAGCGGCTGGTTGGAAGGAGGGCAGGTTCTCAGGAGCAGTTAAGGCGCTTTCAGTCCTCACCCCATCTCACTTCATACTCACATGCAGGTGTTAGTGGGCCATGGTGACAGTATGGTCTTGGCACTGGGCATTTAACGAAGGTACTAACTAGTCATAGTGCTGCCCCACCACAGCGGATGGTTGCAGGTTGCCATCACAAATCTTGCATCCAAGAGATCAACTCCATATTTCGCTTTGTGTTTATGCATCAAAATTTATGTGAGAGTTTATGGCTCTTTTGGAGCCATTGGACTGCTCTTGTGATGGTTCTAATTTTGTTGGAATATTTTTTTATTTATTTAAGGAAGGCCAAACCATAATATATTAACTCTGTGTTGTCCAGTGTATTAACTCAGTATTGTGCCTCTGCAGTAGTGTGGCATCACGGATGCGGACAGAAATGTGAACTCTCACCTCAGAAGTAACTAAGAATAAGTGAAATTTCTGAAAGGCAGTTTTACTCCTGTCTAAAATTGGAAGCATGAAGTGGGAGGTTAATAAGAAGAGAACCCTCTGAACCCCGTGGTTAGGCTCACGTTTAGCCATGTAGCTGAGGACGGGTGAGGGAGCCGAGCCAAAACCATCACAGAGAGTCCGGTCAGATCACTGTAGGCATTCTTGTTTTCAGAGTTGGTAGGAAATGGTTTTCTTAGGAAAAAATGGAGTTGATGTTCTTTTTTTACTTTAGGAGCCAATTTTCAATCACCAGTGAAGATGATGAACTTGTACTGGCCTTGAATTTTGGATCTCTATTTCACTGTTTTTCATGAGCTGTAGTTTGTACATTCGTTGGCGAGTTGTAGGTTTCTGTAATACTGCATGCCTCTTGCTTTTAAGAAAAGAAAGGAAGAAGGAAGGAAATTGTTACATTTACATACTCTAGATCCCATCACATATGCTTTTGGAGATTCTTGACTAATCTTGCTTTGTTTTATGTGTTTGTAGCATTTTTCTTACACTTTGTGCAGTCATTAGCATTAATAGGGATCTTCGAGTGTAACAAGAGGAGAACATACCCCAGAGTGTATTACTTAATTTCCCTGAGAAGTGGAATGAAGTTGTCCAGTTGGCCATATGCTGTGATTTGCCATTGTTGTGAGTAGTTTTTGACTCCTTGTAGAGTAGGTTAATCTCTCCTAGGGAGCCTGCGATCAATTGTGTTGGATTGTCTATGGCATACATAGATAGATGCCACCTTCAGAAGTGCCAGTAAGTTTCTGAGGCACCTTTTCTAAGCCAGGAGCAAGAAGTGCACAATATAAATGCACAAGAAGAACCATTTGCCCCTGAAAAAATTGTTCACTCCCATGATTAGTGAGGCGTGGTATTAAATTATTTGAGCTTTGTGCATAAATATATACTGAGAGAAGCCTCATAACTGGGGATTTGGAATATAGTTTTCTTCTTCGTGGGACAAATACTCTGTTGTAGATCAGGCTAAGTATTTCAGTGCAGCTCTGCCCAGGCGTAGCAGCTGAAGGGCCGGTCCTCCTTGTGTGCGTGTTGCACTGTCCCACACCCAAAGAAATGCCTCCTCATGTTTTATGGGTGGACTTTGCAGCTTGATTGGAAATAGAAACACAGTAAACAGCAACTGTGTCTCAGAAATATCCCCAGCAACAGAAACTGTTGCTATTTCAGCTTCTTTCCAAGGCCCCGTCTTGGGGGGCTGATCTGCAGCTAGATTACAAGCACTATAACATAAGCTGCAGCACCGACCCTGGAAAATCTTGTAGTACAGCTAACAAGTATCTGCAAAACCTTGTTTGTATGTATGTGTGCTTACGTTTAAGATGCAAACTTCTATTTGAGTGTGCTCGGCTCCCTGCAGTATATAGCTCCAGAGCTGTTTCTAAGGTCTTGGAAGAGATGAGTTTGTAGTCTGATATTTTTTTTTACTGTGTTTTTCTCACCCTGATGTTTATTAACATCTTCCCTGATGTCCAGTTACAAGGGATGAGTGCATAAAAGTTTACATGGAAATACATTTCTCTGTAAGTGCTCTCGCCCTGTGATTCCTTTGCAGCTTTAAAGCAAAACCAGTTCCATCCAGTTTCGTCCTTTACTGCTCAGACCTGATAGAGAGGACGGATATTTTGCTTTCGTCTGAAATCTAGCTTGTCCTTTCCATTTTTCACTTTGGTTTGCTTGTTGATTTGAAGTAGCGGGTGTGACCAACCATCAGAGCGTAGGGATCCCACTGCCAGGGAGGGTATTCTGGCTCACCCTCGGGATAGCGGGAGGCACAAACCTGACTCTTGCTTTTTATTTCTGCCTTTTCCTTCTGAGCACACCGGCGTGTCCGAAAGTCTTCTTGCTGACCACTAGTGACTTGAAGCACTGAAACAGGAGCTTAGAGCCAAGGCTGATGGTTTTCTTTCCTGTTTCGCTCTGCCTGAGCTGGGACCTGTAGCCAGGCTATCTGAATGCGGTTCAGTGCATTTGGGGACGTGCTGGACATGAAGGATTTGCCTCTTTGCTAAAAGAGCTGCCAGTGCCTGCGGCAGCCAGCAATACTTTGGGCTGGTTGTGTTTTCCTCGGCAAAGAGTAAAAAGAGGGCAGATGGGAAGATGAAGGGCGTCTTGTGATAGGGAGCGACGAGACACGGGATGTCTGTGATG
>Ga0181612_163782_pt1 | contig 13870 bp, 16 predicted proteins | sample HoacroProtozoa21_FD_119630 | JGI IMG/M metagenome (GOLD analysis project Ga0181612, IMG submission 119630) | Hoatzin crop microbial communities from Cojedes, Venezuel. Combined Assembly of Gp0051906, Gp0051904, Gp0051908
AAAAAAAAAAAAAAAAAAAAAAAGGGGGGGGGGGGGAGGGGGAGGGGGCAACTGCCTAGATAGGACCTTTGTGCTCACTGTGATCCCTGGACACAGCTCTGAAAAATGAGGGAGAGTCAGTAATGTCATGTAATCAAAAAAATCACAGCCTTTTGTGGAACATGCTATCAGTGTGTACTGTGTGTAGAGTGAATTTTCTGCTTTACTCGGCAGTTGTAAGGCTTCATTTAAAGTCCTGTTCTGGACACGGCACTTCAGCAAAAGTGTGGATGGACTGAAGACAGTCCACAGCAGCAACAAGAGGTCTAGAAAGCAGGTTATATGCTGAAGAAAATTCAACAAGTTGAGATTGCTTATTAATTTCAGTTAAAACCCAAAAAGGCACATGTTTTCAAATACAGAAAAGGTTAGAAGAAGAAACGGGAACACAATTTGTTCTCCAGATTCAAGATACGATAGGAAGGGCCTAAATTTCGGTGGGGGTGATTTTACATTGACAGTGAGGAAAAAAACCTCGAATAGTAAGGATGGCAGAACGCTGAAACCAATTCCTCAGGGAAACTGTGGATTTTCTGTTATTGGATGTCTTTAACAAGAGGCTATATGAACTTCTGTAGGGAATGGGACACACCGATTTTGCCTTGAGGCTTTAAATTTCTTCCAGCCCTCTGATTCTGTAGTTTCCTACCATCTTGCCAATAACACCAGCCTCCAGGTCACCCACATGCCGCCTGCTAACGGAGTAAGCTCTTTCCTCTTTCACACCATATATTCCCATGTGTAAGAACAGGAGGTGGTGTGGAAGGACTAAAGATTAATACGTTTGGAGGGAGTAAAGAGTCACACCGTATTTATCTGCAGCCAGTGATCCAAAAAAGGTAGGCAGAGATGTAACTTGGGGGCAGCTTAGCCACCTTTGAAAAAAATAACTGGGCTTCCCAGGAGCAGGTTAGCTGGGGCAGCAGGAGTTCAGGACAGACTAACATGCACTGCGTCCTAGCCAGGCTGTGAGAGCCTCGGTAGGGCGTTTAAAGCCATCTCAGGTATTTCTACGTTATCCCGTGGTCTGCAGCGTAAGCTTGCTCTCAGTAAGTAACAAGTTCACAATGCGGCAGTAGGACAAAAAAGTACAGGAACAATTGTATTTCGGTTGTGTGCATGTTTGTGGTGTCGTTTCTCAGTTCCCCATCCTTCACGGCTGGCTGCTCACTCTCTGCCTCTCTTCTGTCATTGCGCATTTCCTAACGAAGATGCTGATTTTGAGTAGGGCTTTTTTTATAAATAATGTCATGACATGTTTCCTGTGCAGCTTGGTGGTAATTGAGACTGGACTGCCTGTTGGTAATTATTACCCAAAAGAGTTTTACTCTATTTAAAGTTTTAGGGTTGGAGAATATACTTGTAATAATTTCCAGATTTCAGTCAGAAAAAGATTTTCATTCTGAGAGTTTGTAGACAGGGAAGCTGACCAAAAAAAAAAAATGCTGGTGAAAATCAACATTTTTAAGAAAAACATGCAGGTCAGTATTTATGTTAGTATAGGATGAACTTAATTTTTTTCCCATCTGTGTTTCATTAGAAGTTTCTACTGAAATGAATGTAACTAGGTTGTTTTTTTGGTTTTTTTTTTCTTTTCCTTACATAGAGAAGTTATTTTCACTGATTTGGGAAGTTGTGAGAAAAATAAATCCTGAAATCCAGTAACTAGTTGACAGGTTTTAATTTATAGAACTACATTGAAACGTGTATTTCTTGCCAGTTAACTTACATAGTTATGCAGTGTTAAGGTTTTGAATGTAACAAAGAAAATGCACGTGGGGAATTGTTTTAGCTGTGAAGCAACTTTTCCATCATATGCTTTTAATCAAGTCATAAAGAGACTGGAAATATGACTGTGCTGAAATGAATATTCGTTATACCTACATAAACCCCCATCTTCATCACTGTTGGATCTCTTCCCCTGTCAAATTATCTCTGCTGTCTGCACCGGTCACAGAGTGTGCAGGGAGAGTCTCCCCTTTGCCCATGGTACAGATCGCCTGGGTTCGTACGTCCCGGGGCTGGGGTTTTGAAGGGGCGCCAGCGTCATCCCGGGCTCCCCAAATGCAAGGCAGACGAGCGCTGGGATGCCTGCACAGTCCCCTTTCGACAACTTTGTGAGCTTCCTCCGCGTCGGGCTTCTTGCAGGAAGCATCCGGAGCCGGTGCAGGCGGCGCGGTTGCGGGCTGCCTGGCTCAGCGGGAGCAGGACGCCGACAGCAGGCGAGCAGCGACGTGTACTGTGGGCTTGTGTTTTCTTTGTCCTTGCAGCCAGGCAGTGAATTGGATAACTTGGAGGAGATTCTGGACGACCTGCAGAACAGCCAGTTACCGCAGCTTTTCCCAGATAGCCGCCCAGGCGCGCCGGCGGGCTCGGTTGACAAGCAAGCCATCATCAATGACCTCATGCAGCTCACCAGTGACAGCAGCCCCGGCGCGGCCGTGGCCACCCAGAAACCAGCAATGAGGATTTCACAGAGCAGTGAGTCGGCCTTCAGCGCGCGTGTACAAACCCCCAAAGCGGTGTGGGTGGTGGTGGCCCTGGTTCAGCTGGGCAGGAACCAGGCAGGAACCAGGCAGCTCCTCGTCCTGGCCAGGTCTTGCGCGATGACGCAGCGCCATCTGCGGTCGTCCCATGGCGGAAGACCTGTGGAGGTTATGTCTAATTCACTCAGCACCCTGTGAGTCCTGAGGAGATTGAAGGGGTACCCTCGAAATAAATGGAATATCCCCTGCTGTGGTCATAGGTGATGCTGCTGTTGCGGGGACTCTGGCTTGGAGAGCCCTTGCGTTGTGTTCTGACGCAGATTGCTCCTTTCCAGCAGCTCTTTCACTGAAAGGGACGAGAGAGGCTTTACTGAGTGTGAAGGAGAGTCTTTTTCTGAAACCACAAGATTAATACAAGGACGTGTGATTGAGAAGAATGCCCAAGTTTAATTTGAAATTGTGGCTTTTAATTGAGTCGCTTCCAGCTGATAGTGTTCCGTAACTTCATTAATTCACTTACAAATCAACGCTGTTGGTCAACCACCATAGAATAATGGAAAGTGAGTAAGACAGGAGTCATCATATAATCATAGAATGCTTTGGGTTGGAAGGGACCTTCAGAGGTCATCTAGTCCAGCCTCCCTGCAGTGAGCAGGGACATCTTCAGCTAGATCAGGTTGCTCAGGTGTATCAGCTACGGATGTTGAAGAAAATAGCATAAACCGCCACTGCTTCATTTTTTTCTCCTGTTGGCTAGGGTGGCAGCATCTGCTTACTTCCTAAATGTACGCTGGTGTTTTGTTAATGAAACACAGGGCTTAGATAATATTTTTTGCCCTTCTGATGATATTAAAAGAACATTGTGCCACTTTCAAATGAACTCAAATTATTACTTAGAAATGTTTAAGTGAATATTACAATTGCTGTTAATAATAAATATTAATGTTTAAATTCATATTAAAACCACTACAGATCCTTAAATTATCATTTGTTGTCGATGTTGCTCAGAGAAAGATGCTTGGATTTAATGTACTCGTTTTTGCAAGTAAGGGGGTACTGACAGCAGCAGCACGTAAGTCAGAAGGAAATCTCTGTGCATCTGAAATCTCTAGCGTATTCTTTCTGAAGCAAGGTCTGCTGGTCCATTCCACTGTATCCTTTTGGCTTTCCAGAGTTAAACTGGCTTTAAATCTGATTGCGAAGCTACTGACAGTACAGTAACAGTATGATTGTAAATGAGAGTGTCTTAGTGTTAGCAGCAGTTCTGTAAAAGCAGCATCCTCATTCCCATGTAAATTAAAACCCTAAAACTTCATCCCCCAGTTCAGTCTTGTATCTGTGCCCGATTCCCCTAGGGAACTTCTGCCTTGTTTTCAGTAGAAGTGCATTACAGAAAACAGGTGAACGGAAAGAGTGAGTGACTTCTTGTGCTCACAGAGCAGCAATGTGTAAGGAGTGTCAAATCCTACACAATTCCAGAAGAGCTTTGGGGTTTTAATTTTTTTTTTCTGAAGAAATGATCTTCTTTCATTTTACAGGTTTTACATGGAAATAATTAAAATATTTTTGTCTGTTTAAAAAAAAAATAGAAGACTTGAAAGCTGCTAAATTTGCCAAATTGCTAGAGTTTGTTGCTTGGGGGACAGGGAGCCTCCTTATGGTCCCATCCTGACCAAGAGTAGAATAGGTGACCTGAACACCATCACATCTCATCAACTGTGTTGTTATTTTGTGTGCTGCGTTTCCAGCTTTCCTTTTTGTAGGATCAGCGGGTGCTGCAAAGCTACCTATACAATAACTTACTCATCTATGTGATTTTTCAGGCTGCTGGGACAAACTGTTCTGAAACTGTCACTGAAGCTCGGTTTTGGTTAAGTCGTTAGACTTTATGATGCCCCTAAGCTTGGGAAGGTCGTTTTTGTCTCATACGTAAATTTGTTTGCTTGTTTGAACAGACAGTCAGGACAAAATTTTGCTCTCATTGTTGGGAGTTAGGTGTATGTGATGTGATTTATTTCCTACACATGCATATAAGCAAATTCACCTGGCAGAGAACTTACATTAAAATAAATAAATAAATACAATGAGTTCCCGTAGTCTGTCTTTATAAAATAAGAAGAAAAGTCGGACACCTTTGTAAGAAGACAATTCTGTGCTTTTTAGCAAGGTTAATAAACCTCATCTAACTTCTCAAATTCAAAAGTATCACTACTTTGATCTAAAATAAGAAAGAAGTTCTTTAACTTCTTTGTAATGTGGTGAATATGAAAATGCAGAAGTCGCTTTAACGATGCCATTATATCAGAGACTCTTAGGGGAAGCTATCAGGAAGTATTGCAAATAATAATTTCACAAAAATTGTTAATTTATTTGTATGTATTTTGTTGTTATGATTGGAAATAGAATCATAGGCACAAGGTCAGTGTTTGGTTCATGTTTGAGAACTAGTTGTGCATACAGGGGATGCTTTCATGCATTGGAACTTTGCCCAGACACCAGCTGAGCCAGATGCTTGCTGGTCGAGGTCTGAAGCTCACTCTTCTGAGACAATCTGCAGTTTTCTTTGCAGAGGCTGATTTAAAGAGCACAAAACACCTCAGCAGAAAAGTATAGTTAGATGAAGGTGACAGTAACCATCAAGCATGGTTCTGTTCACCGGAATCTTATGGTGGCACAGTTCTGATTCTGGACAGCTTATTTGTTGTTTCTGATTCATGGAAGTATTTATTTTTAACAATGACAAAAAATGTAAAACAAAAAAAAAAAAAAAAAGAAGGAGATGTAGAAACAGGGCTACAGGATCCGATATAGACTCAGTCTGTCCTTAATTTTGGTAATTTCTTTAGGGGCATAGCTTATGCTGGAAAACTTTCAAACCTGAGATAATTCCTGACAATCTGCCTCAGGATGACATCTGCATGCAATTACAGTCCTACTAGATAGAAGATTAATTGGCAGTAGTGTGCACATCACATAGTGGTATATTTTGCCGTAGTGGCTCTTCTGTCAGTTAAATTGCATCATTTAAAGTTTTAAAAACATATGTCATATCTGTTTTAGTGTCAGAATGTTCCATTTTGAAATTTACATAAAAATGTCAAGAAGGGATGTTTCTCAGACAGATATGGAGTGGGTAGATTATGCAGCATTAAATAGCTCAGCCCAAGACCTTAAAGTGTGTTTGGGTTCTTTTTTTTTTTTTTAACAAGTAAAGTTTCCATTCTTGTAACTTTGCTTTTTTCTTTGCTCCTCCTGTCTAGCTTTTAATAACCCACGAGCAGGGCAACTGGGCAGGTTATTACCAAACCAGAATTTACCACTTGACATCACACTGCAGAACCCAACAGGTGCAGGAACTTTCCCACCCATAAGAACGAGCAGCCCCTATTCAGTGATACCTCAGCCGGGACTGATGGGCAGGAATGAAGGGATGATAGGAAGCCAAGGAACTTTAGGCAACAGTAGCACAGGTAAGGTGACTTTCCATGTTTTTTAAATATGCTTGAGTAACAGACTGTACCATGTGTAACTTAATGTCGGGGTTGTTACAAGTTTTTATAAGTACTTTTGCAAAAAGTCTGGCAAAAGTCGTGTTTCACGGGCTGTTACGCAATGGCATGTTTATTTTGAATTTCTGCATATTTTTAGTCCTGCTCTTCATGCACTGCTTTTCACCTACCAGAAAACTTATAGATGAACACAGTGTATTGGCAATTAGAGTCTGTTCACATCAATGTTCCAGGTTCAGCTGAGGCTTAGATAGGTAAAAAAACAATGTTTCTGCCTCAGAAAAGCAAATAAATAAACCACTTGTCTGTGGAGATAGTTCATTCAAAACAGAAGTGTTGTCCTTATGATGTGTATCTCTACAGACCTTGGTTTTGCCCTTGGTTATCTTTTATTTATTAGCCTTAGTTCTCATTTTAAATTAAATAAATGCTAATGTTTTAAGCATTTTCTGAAACATAAACCCTCAGATGTTGCAGTGGTATTACCTCTTGTCATGCATTATGCCTGATCAGTGGTGCACCGATTTCTTCATGTTGCCCTAGTATTGTACAAAGATACCATAGAGGATTTCACAAGAAAAGTCTGGCTGATTGACTGATTTCAGCTAGCGCATACTGAGACTGTCCAAGTGTGCAACAACTGCTAAGAACTCTGATAAACAGATGAGTATTGTAAGTCCTCTCAGCTGGCTATTCACTGTCAAAATTTTATATTTAGTTCACATCAGTATTAAGAAAAGACATGCTGCCAGACATTGAAATGCCCTATTTAAGCAGTTTAGAGGTCAACTGATAGTCTTTCAAGTGTCCTATTACTTTCATGTTCTGTATACATATTAGAGGATGTTACTCATCTTATGTATACAAGTTAGAGAGTATTATCTGTGTTCCTGCTATTTGCTCCACCACACCACATATTTCAGCTGATAGAGTATGTACGCAATTAGAACAAACCTGAGAATGTAAAACTGAAGCATCAGAAACAGTAACCCTCTTCAAAGGGTTTTTTTCCTTGGTTATGCATCACCAAATGATTAAACTGACAAGTAATAATTATTTGCATGGCTTTTAGTATTCATTTAAGGATGTTGCAAAATGCAACCAGAGGGACCAGTAGTCCAGTCTGAAATCAATGTTTTATTTACTCTCTTGACTGTATAAAAATTGAACTGCATAAATACTGTGAATGCACTTCTTTGGAGTTTGGGGGTTTTTGTGTTGGGGTTTGGTTGGGGTTTTTTGGCTACTGTCAGAGTGTAGTACTCTATATATTCCAAGTGTAAATAAACTGTATCAGTTGTTTACAGTAGATGTAGGAGGACTTCCCCTAAAATAACGGTAAAGAACTTCAGCATCTATCGGAAAGTTCCTGTGAGTAATTTCCCTGCACCGTATATTAGTTCGAGATTGCCTGGGTGAGCCTTGAAGCTGAGAAGGCTCTAGGTTCCAAGTGAAAGGACTCGCCAAAAGATGTTTGCAGAATGCGAATTTAAGTTCAGCCCTTCTAATCTGTAAGCGCGTGTAGCGTAGCGGTAACATGTTGTTACTCGAGCCTTCGTTCTCACTTAGCACTTGGAAAGTAAAGCACTGACACACACATCAGCAAACGTGATTCATTTCCTGAGGAAGGAAGTCAGGGCTATCCACGCACCCTCGGCACCTGTTGCAGACTACATGTGGGAACACTCACTCTGAACAGCGTTTCGGAAATGATAAAAGGATCTTCCTCATGTAAAACGTATCATAATCTCCAGTCCCTTGACTAAGCAGCGTAAGGCATCATGCTGTAGCTTTGCACATCTGGACGGACAGTTGTGATACAACGTGCTTTGAGTGAAACGACCGCAGTTTTGTCACTAAAAATGTAGCTCGTTAGGCAGTTGTGATGCTAAAGCTGTTCTGAATCATGTGCCAGCACCTAAGTCTGTTGGGCTTTTGTGCAGGAATGATCAGTGGCAATGCCCCTCGGCCTGCCATGACGTCTGGAGACTGGGGAAGCCAGGCTTCTGCCATGAGGGTGACCTGCGCGCCCACAGCCAGTGCCATGAACAGGCCAGTGCAAGCGGGCATGATCCGCACCCCCACGGCCAGCATCCCCCTGAGACCCAGCAACCAGCCCGGCCCGAGGCAGATGCTTCCATCTCAGGTCATGAATATGGGTAAGTCGGGGCGCGTGTGGAGTTGTGCTTTTTGGTATGTGCTGGATTGTCAAACATGAAGCAGAAATAAACAAAAAAGAAAAAAAAAATACTTAAATTATAGATAGGATGAGAACCATATTTTCCCCAGTGAAAGTTGCGTCTGGAATTGGGAAGGAAGGTGTGTAAAACACTAATTTTGAACGCGTATATTGATAGGAACAATTCCTGCTACTCTGTAGCTCCGCAGTTGTGTGGCCAAAGAAAGAGGGTATGAAGTTGCTCTTATTTGTTCAGGACTGTGGGGGTTTTTTAAGAGGAAATGCTGGGAACATTATGATTGTTCTTGGTCACTTTTAAAGCAAGTTCATTATTATATTGACTCTACATGCTGTCTTTTTTTTATACTTATCTTACTAATTTTTTGCGTCTGTAGTGTCGTATCTGCTGTTTTGTGGTTTTGAACCACTTTTGAGTTCTTATGTTATTTTGGCAAATTTTAATAGCAATTTTTAACAAAAAAATCATGACGCTTTGAAGTGTAACATTACTGCAGTCTTAATGTTCTTGTTTGCTTTTACTGTAACGTAGATAATTCAATTGAAAGAATTAACCTGAAAGTAGATTATTTTCACAAATGTTATGTGGTTATTTTTCCTTGATTAGGGCCATCTGAATTGGAGATGAACATGGGAGGACCTCAGTACAGCCAGCAGCAGGCTCCTCCAAATCAGACCGCACCATGGCCGGACAGCATCTTGCCTATAGATCAGGCAACTTTTAGTAATCAGAACAGGTGAGTCTGACTGTCGCAGCAAAACATGGAGAGATTTGAGGCCCGTATTTTATACACCTCATGGAAACAAAGCCCTGTGTAAAATACTTACCAAATGTATATCAGTTTAATGCTTGTAGTATGTTATACTCGTGCAATGTACACGTGTTCCAGTACTACTTAGAAATGCTCTCTGTGCCGTTTAATGTGTTTGAAGAATTGAAAGTTCTGTATCCCAGTGAATGCTGCCAGTGCTTTGGGTGGTTGCACCATTTTCACCTCTCGAGCATTAATCTGGGCATGGCTCTGTCTGGTTTTGCTGGTTTTAAACAGTTATACTTAGCACTACATGTGGAAAAATGCCAGAGCCTTTGTAGTTATAACATAGCTGTCTTTTCCTGCAGGGGGGTATTGTTTTAAGCGGTGCAGGACATCGTTAATTTCTGTTTTGTTTGGGGTTTTTCAATTGACCTAAGTTTTGTAAAAGGTGAGGAAGGAAAGATGAAGTAAAAGGGAGGCTGCCTTTTCCCTGAAGTTAGCTCCTGCTCCGGTATCCAGAACCACGGTTTGGTTGCAAGTAATTAACTCGTGTGTGGTATACTGACTTTGTTCATTATTAAGACTTCTAAATAATGCCATAACTACAAAACGAAATTTACACATCTTTAAAAAAAGGCATGTCTTCTCCAAAATGTTTGCCACTTAAATTAGAGAAACTATGTATGTGAACTGTGTGAGTGCCACAAAATGGACAAATAAAGGAGAAATGTTGAAATATCTTGAATTGCATGAGTTGGGATATTTTTCAGTAGTAAATGGGAGGAATGCTGGAAAGAAAATGAAGAGAAAGCTGTTGGAAAAACGTGTGTTTGAAGAAAGAGTAATCTTCTGACTAGATTATCTTAATTTTCATTGTGAAAGGATGTCCAAAAATACTATCTGTAAATTTAAGTGTGGCATTTTTTCTGTTACTTTTCTAACTTTTTCAGGGCTTCTCAAGATGTTTCTTCGTGCTAATTCGCTCCCAGTTAGGCTGTTCATGTGCCAGAAGCACTGTTTGTGTAACTTAATTATTCATTTAAAAAATGACACCGTAAAATAAGACACAGGGCCATGTTTGGTCAGCAAGCCAGGCAGATAATGCGTCCATTTTGTTACCTTTGCATTTCTCATGATTTCCTTGTAGCTGAAGATGGTGAAAAAAATTCCTATTGCATTGCATCTGAAAGTAATCATATTTTGATCATTTACACCCAGAGATCATTAATTGTTTAGTGTTGCCATTTCTTATTTTATTAATCCTCAGGATTTGTATTTTTATAATCTGATTATCAATGTGAGTGTTAAATTTAATAAAAGTTAAATTGTGAGAAAAAAATAATTGTTTTAGAGAAAAATTAAGCATTATCATTGTGGTATATAAAAGAAATGGGAAAAAAACCCAAAGTAATTGTCTTAGTTTAACATACAGAATTTGACAAATGTTTTAAACATTTTCTTACCATATGTATTCATGCCCATTTACAGTTTGAGGGAGGTTTTTTGGCTAGCCCCATCAATTATTTTTCCACATCCCTGCTTATAAGCAATCTTTAAAGTTTGCAGTTTGATTCCAAGGATTATTTTCTTTCTGCTCTTCCCTTTTACTGGTTTATAATTTCATCTGTGAGAGTTATAGAAACTTCTCTATATATGAGATTGATTAATACTTTGTGCTGTTTTAAAGGTACGTCATATATATCCTTATTTTTATTTTTTACAGTCTGGGATCTAATTAAAAAGAATACGTTTTTATTAGTTTTCCTGCTTGCCATCCTTGGGGCTTTTAGGTGTATAGCCTGATGATGCAGCTCTTTCCTTCTGCTTAGCTTTGACATAGAGAATAGACTTCCATGGCAACCATATATCTCATTATGGAAACTAAATACACAAACATGTTTCTTTGCTTTTCCAAACAGACATGTAAAAAGGGTTCACATATAGTGCTGTTTCCTTCCTCCATGTGTGACAGTTTTTGTTGTCTCTCAGTAATTATCTAGGATGAGATTCTGCCATGATGTGCATATAGTAGCTGCCCTTGCTTGCAGAATGCTTTGCTTTTTATGTTTTCTATTGTAGTCTTGTAGTATTGTGTGTGAAGTAGGGCTCATGTGTGAACTGCAAAACAAAAATATGTCATTTGGCTGCAGATAAGGTGTTATTTCAGATTTAGTTTGTTTCTCAGTAAGTTGAAGTTTTGTCCTTTGGGTTTGGAATAAACCTTTATTCTGCCTTTGTAACTGTGAGTGTGCTTTGCATACAAATTCAGGGGTGCGGTACGCAGGATTTATAGAGCCAGCACACTCTGCCTGACAGTATCCAAATTCTTGCTGACACCTGTCTGAGGCGCATAACCAAGTGCGTAAACTGGTACCCAAGTGTGCGATTCCATGAGACGGGTTGAGCTGATGCAGTGTTTTGCTGTGACCAAATATGGGAATGTCCTTTTCTCCCTGCTCCCTCATGCTTCTGGCCAGCTCTCCCAGATGTGCGGTTTGCGCGAGCTCAGACAATCCTCAGACCCCTCTGTGACCTCTTCGGTTTACTTAGTCTGGTGGTAGACTGGTTAAGAAGCGTGTCTGTGGAAATGAGTTCTCCTTCTGCTAGTGGTAGCATACCTAATCTAACATCTAAAATTCAAAGTTACAATTAGTTTTAAAAAGAATTATTTAACCTTCTGTGTTCAGTGACTAGATTCTGTACTGGCTTCTCTGCTCCTGTGTTGGGTCTGTGACATGAAATCAGCACTCGGGCATACCTTTGGTGCGCTTGCTTACTTGTCCGATACACCGTGCTTGTAGGGTCTTGACAGGCATTAATCACGCTATTTAGTCATTTCTGTGGGTAGCATAACTTTCATCCAGAGTAGTTTTCTAGACAAAACTGGCAGCAATTAAAATAATTTCTGTCTCCACTTGTTAGTTCAATTTGAGTACTAATCCTCTGATGATATTTCTTGTTTTTCAGCAGCTGTTTACCAACGCTGTGTTTATATTTTCACAGGCAACCGTTTGGCAGCTCACCAGATGATCTCTTGTGTAATCATCCTTCATCAGAGTCACCAAGTGATGAGGGTGCTCTCCTGGATCAGCTTTACATGGCATTAAGGAATTTTGATGGTTTAGAAGAAATTGACAGGGCTCTAGGAATACCAGAACTAGTTAGCCAGGTATACTGGACATTGTATTGCATGTTTTAGGTATTGTATTTAAAGGATATGCTGTCAAGGTGGAGGTGAAATGTGTGTTGAAGAATGGGATTATAAAACACTTCTTGCAAGCTAGGACGGAGTTACGTATTTTGGTGGGAATCCATCTGCCAGCTCCACCGGAAAAGCTTACTTCAGCCCCAGGTTTAGTCTTCCCTTGCTCTCCCCTGCCACCCTCACCTAGTTCTCCTTCTGACCTGTGCTGAGCCACTTTGCTATATGCGACTAACCTGACCAAAAAAATCAACAGGCTTCTGCTTATCTGGTGGTCAGAGGAACCAACTGTATGGGAGAAAGGTAAGATCATGGCCAGCAACAGGGTATAGGAAAGAGAAGAATACGAAGATGTAGGAGCAGAGGAGCAAGATCAAGACCTGTGTGTGATGGGGCCAACAAGCTTTTGGATGAGCAAACCTGTAACATGTAATTTCACCCATAGTTTTTCCCTTAGTTGATTAATGTGTGGTAAGGGATAAGTTTCACCTGAAGCAGCTGATTTTATTCCAAGCACTTAAAACTGTAACTTTTTTTTTAATTATGAACATACTTCCTAAATTTTGCAGTATGTATTTGTTCTGTTCTTTTTCATCATTTTTTTTTTATTCACAGTTATTTTTTATTAGCTTCCAGTTGGTTATTGTCCATTTCAGTCTTATACGATGCAAAAAAGTGTGTCTGGAAAAAAAAAAAATTGGGGGGAAAAGTTAGCGCTTGATGTTTCTGGCATCAAAAATGTGTTTCCAAAACAGCAAACAGCCATGCATGTGTCTGTAATGTTTTAATATTCTCAGACAAGCCTGGAATACCTATTTCATTCCCCAGCACTTATCAGTGTCCTGAGCATAACTTCTGAACTAGCTCTGCATTTTAGATATGAAATAGGACTAATGAAATCCTGCTTTGGATGCGAGGAAACTATCTCCAAGTCTATTTGGTACAACGCAGAACTCAGTGAGGTGTTAAGCTCGAGCTGTAATTTACTGGTGAACTTCAGTTTTGCAGAGTGAAACTTTGATGCAATATTACATGTCTTTGGGAATATCACCACCAAAAAAGTATGAATAATATTTCTTTTCAAACAAAGTGGTAAATATCTTTCTGTTTAATTAATATCTCAGTGGAAACAGTTAAAGAATTTTGCGAGTAAGAGAACTGTTCAATTTCAGAACACGGTTTTAAAATAGCCATCAAACATTTTATAGGAGCTTAAAATCTTTCTTTCATGAGAGCACTGAAATGTAGATTAATTTGATTTCCAAGGTCAGTGTGGAATAAGCTATAAAATTATTCTGGCTAGAGCAAATATTAGGGGAGTATCTAGAATGGAGTTCAGAATTGTGTTAGCTTTTTTTATGCTAATGGATAATCAGTTTGTGCAAAAATGCCCTGAAAGAATTAGGCACTCTGTTCACATTAGCTTCGGTAATAGTTTCAGGCATCTTTATTTGAAGTCATTATTTTGTTTAAAGATACTGATAAAAAAATCTGCTTACTCATTTGTAATGTCTTTGAATTTAGCTCAGATTCAGTGGCAAAAATATGCTGGCGTCACTTCATTTATAGCTTCTGATATAGAATTTGTCATTTCAGGTTATTATTCATTAGTAGAATGATACAGTGGCTATGTTGAAGGACATGACAAAGATTGGGGGTTTTTGTTTTAAAAAAAAAAAAAA
>Ga0181612_179373_pt1 | contig 13870 bp, 6 predicted proteins | sample HoacroProtozoa21_FD_119630 | JGI IMG/M metagenome (GOLD analysis project Ga0181612, IMG submission 119630) | Hoatzin crop microbial communities from Cojedes, Venezuel. Combined Assembly of Gp0051906, Gp0051904, Gp0051908
TAATAATAATAATAATAATAATAATAATAATAATAATAAAAATAAAAATAATAATAATAATAATAATAATAAAAATCAATTAGGTTAAAAATGTTGAGCGCTAATTTTTTTTTTCTTTTTTTTAATTTTACTTTATTTATTTAACAACCTGGAACTCTCCTGAAATCAGGTGGCAATCCCTTTTCTTCGGAAGGACCTCACTAGGGCCATCTCTTTAATCCGAAATGGCTGCGTAGGAGCTCCTGATTGTGCAAGCATGCAGAGGCTAAGGCACTCACTGAGAGAGGGTCAGTTTTCTCCTTCGCCTGAGGGATGGAAACTCGCATCTGCAGTGGCAACTGCTCTCACAGCTGGGAAAGAAATTGTGCCCTTCACTCACTCCGGCTAAATGCATCTTTCATTGCTGATGGTCATGTGGAGTAGGCTGAGCAGAAAGGCTGGGAATGACCTTACCCTCTCAGGATAGCCCAGCGAGTGTGACGCTTAGAGGGGAGAAATTTATGTGTGACTCCCCACAGGAGGTGAAGTGAGATCCCCTGTACCTGGAGGTCATTGTTAGAGCGGGAGTCATGCCACCGCTGTCACGCTCTGGGCTCGGAAGGAAAGACACACTGACCACAGCATTTCATACAGAGCATCATTCAGCGGGCCTGCTCGGAGATTGCCGAATGAATTGAGTCGTTTGTGTGAAATGCATAGAAAAATGCCACATCTGTGTCCGTGATAGGGCTTAACTACGAGGCCGGCACGGAGCAGCACAGTCCTGTCAAGACCGGGGCACTGCTGAGCACACCCCGAAGCACAGATGTAAGTGCATTTGTAGGCTTGTGTACAAAGCTGCGGGTGCTGGGTCTAGGTTCTAAGTGGGAGGTGCTAAAGTCTTATTTTCGGTGCCTAAAGCCTTTTATAGTTCTAGATACGCCTGCAAAATGCCCATTGTAATCCACAGAAATACCTTTGCTAATGACAAGGTCAGGCTGCTGGTGATACGCTGACCAGGGCTAGTATGGCCAGGGTGCTCTGTATCAAGGAAGGAGTAATTAGACGAATGCAAGAGTTCAAACACAGTGTCTACACCGCCACTTTGATTTCTAGCATGTCCATTCACCCTCCTACTTTCCATACGCCCACTTCCAGTTAGCCCACGCAACCTTCCTTCTGCACAACCCCCTGCAAACTAGAACTCTAAGTGCGCACTCTTATCTCCCCAGCCACAAGCATCTCATTGCTCACTCCAACCATGTTCTCACACACCTAAAGCAGGTGGCATCTCCCAGACCTCTGCTCCAGTCCTGCCCCTTGGACGAGGGCTCACACTGGCGCTCTTGGAAAGACCAACATTAGTTTTGGAAGCAGCAAACCAGACAGGTGCTCAGATGCAGGAAACATTTTATATTTGCATGTTCCCCTAAAACTTGTGAACCAGCAGATTCAAAAGATTTTGCTACCCTTCCCTAACCCAGCTGTAAGAAGTGGTTTATGTACTCATTAGTGAGATGGCAATCACGGGATGGGACTCCCAGTGCTAATGATGAAATCGCCCCCAGGAGCAAATGGTACCAGCTGTCCAACAGTGCTCAGCAACACTCGCCCAGGAGTGCAAGGCAGCAGGCGAAGAGCACTGTGCTCAACCGAAATTAAAGAGCTGATGTAGACACGCTGATATATCCAGCCACTACTGCTGGATAAATTTGGTCTAGTACCTTGTAAAAATCTGTCACTTCGGGATGCTCGTGCTTGTAGCTTGTTACTGAGCTTGGGGTGCTCAGATGTAAGTAATTAACATCCGAACCCTGTTAACATTCCACTTTCTTTCCTCCTGATGAAGCATCACATTGTGAAGCAGAAAACAACGAAAAGCCTGTCCATTTTCAAATTGTTTAAATATAGTAATCACACAAGCCGGGATGGATTTTAATTAATCATTTTTTAACTTGTGTATGGGGGGAGGGATTAGCTGACAGAACTGCATAATGTCACTGCCAGAAGTCCCGTCTCTTTTAATAACTGTGTACGAAATTAGAGGGAAAAAAAATCTTCAACTTAGTGACCAGAGCAAAATATATTTTTACAGCTGCCAAGGTTCTCACTGAAGATATAAACCAGAATCTAAAGGGATCCTCTGTGTGTGTGTGTTGCATTAAGATATTCTACTTACAACAGCACTAACATTAGTTTTGTCAGAGGCTGAATGGTGGAAGGGGAGAGTGAGGGTTGGCAGCGGCTGCACTCTGGCCAGAGCTGTGTTAATACACCCAAACAAAATCATTTAGGGAGACAAGTTTCATGTCACAAGTTGCTGTTTTATTTAGCGTGTGTGGCTACGAAGGGGCTGGATTCCTGTTCCTCAGGTGGTGGGCAAGTCCGGGTCTGGCCTATGAGGAGATGCTTCTCCTGTGAGCAAGCACAGGGACACGCTGTGGTCCCTCAGCATCTGCCTCCCCCTTCCCACCTTACCCCAGTTCGTGCAGGTCAGGTGAAGGGATAGGTGAGCTCTGCTGCAGTGATCGTCTCTCTGTGCTATCAAATCTTTTAAGGAGTCTCTTGTGTCCCCAGAATGTCCCAAGAACATTCTTTCGGTTGATCAAAAAAAATGAGTGGGCAACCGGTAGCTCAGGCACAGGATAAAATTCAGTCTCACCACTCAGCTGGTGGGCTGGTGCAGCTTCAATTTCTCGGGCTACAGGGAAACAGTGCAAAAGTGCAACTCGGCACAGAGAGCACTCTGCTCATGCTCTTGCTATCCGAAAGCCAGATATTTAAAGCAGTGCCCAAACACAGGAGTTGGAAGTGACTTTGGGCTGGTGAGACCTGCCAGGTTGCCAGCGCTGGGATCTGAAGCACCTTGTAAAGACCCAGCAAGCCCCATGAAGCTGAAAGTGGGGCGTTCGTTGTCAGCTTACGCTGAACTAAAACTGGGACAAAAGAGAAGGAGGCTGTCCTGCCTCAGACCACGACACACCACCCTAAATAATGTCACGTCCTCTGAGATCGGCATGCTTGCAGGATGGGAGACCCCGTAACACGGTAAATGTCCCCGTGTCCAGACCGACTGAACTCAAGGAGCTGTCCTCTGAGCAATGTTCCCCCTAATATTTGCCAACTATCTTATTTTGCACAGGCTGGTGTTGACTGTCTTCTTCCCTGCAGTCCCCACTGCAAAACAGAAGATGGCCACCAGTCTCTTAGACCACTCTGACGCTGTTCAGAATTATTGAAGGCACTGCTGCGTACACAGGAGGGTTACCTTCTGTCTGCTGACACCAACGCAGTCATTTACAGTGGAAATACTTTAAAGTGTTGAAGCTGCTTTTCTCTTAGTAGCTGGACTTGATGCATTAATCTGTTGCTCACAGGTCTCTCATCAAGTGGGAATGATTTTCCAAATGTTTGGTAATGTTTGGTCCAAATCCAAACTTCATCGAAAGACCCGACTTTCTATGACCCATCCAAACACCTCCAACTACAGAACGCATTTTCTTTTATTGAAGCGTTTTCTTTCCTAAGGGCCATTTTTCCTTTTCATTCTGCCATACGAGCTCCAAGAATGATCAAAGTCTCAAATAGAATCCCAGCTGAAAGTGGTTACCAGAAACTGGAGATAATAAAACAAATATTGTGAGACCCCTAATATGAGCAGCCCTCATAAAAAAATGAGCATTTGGAAAATATCTTTGAACGTCCTCTTTTAAGTTCATTTAGTTCATCTATTACACGAGCTCTGAAGACCTAATGTCATAATTTTCCAAAACTACCGTAATGTTGTTTCCACTTAACTTAGAGATTTTCAGCAAATTGTGCAAATAAACAAATGGCTTCATGACATGTGTTAAATTCAAACTGAGCAAGATGACGATACCAGAGCAAAACAAAGTACACAATAAAAGAATGGTCACAGATTACAAATCACAATTTGTAAATCACAGATTATAAATCACAATTGTCCTTCAAAATCTCCCACACAGACTTTTGAATTTCTTTTCTGATGCTGATGGCCTAAGCTGCGTTCAAATTATCACTTGGCACTTGTAATAAATTCTTAAGTAGAATGCAAAAAGAAATATTTGTTCTATTAATTGTGTTAGAAAATGCTACGCAGCTTTTGAAATATACCCTTTCAGATGAATGGAAATCAAATGTAGCCCTGTTCCTTTACAGTCTATTTCTTCTACTTTTAACAAAAAAGTTCAAAGAAATTAGAAATGGCTCTGGGAAGGCAACTAGTATTGTAACATATTTTCCTGGAGAAAGGAATAATTTGGATGTTTTTTCTGCAGATTGAATCTGAAGCACATTTAAAAAATGGTCAGGAGCCATATGTCTGAAATCTTCAAGCAATATTAAGGCTAACAGGCTAAATGTCTGCCTCTGAGATGCTCTAGAGGATGCAGATTGGCTAAATGATGTCCAGCCTTTGAAAGCCTGGATATACTCCAACATGGTGCTTTGAGGCAAGGGCCTTAATGAGTCTTTGGTATCTGTGTCTGTTGTTCAACAGAACATGTTGAGCTGGGTAAAAGATGGATGTAATTTGTGAGGATCTAAACCTAAGGCAGCAGCTCTTGCCCCTATATGCACTGCTTCAAAGGCTTCCTATGAAGCTGTGAAGATCAAGGAAAAGGGAAAGATCAAGGAGAAGGGAATGAACTATCTCAGTCTGACCTGCCCTTTGGCCAAGCTGTCTGGGGAGGTGGCATGTGGGGGATTTTAAGCCATTCTGTTATGAAACCCAGCATGAGGTCCATTGACCCATGAGTTTGGGTGGTGTTGCTTCTGTCTCTGCGAACCTCATCGGCTGCACCATCATGGGGACCGGAGGATTTGGGAGGTCACATGCTGCTTCCGCTGAGGAATTGCACCCTTTTCCTTCCTACGCACTAAAAAGCAAAAGGTGCTTGAAGGTTTACCTCTTTTTTTACAATCTTGTCTGCAAGGGAATGCCGAACTACTAAAAGAAATATAGGCCAGGACTGAGGATGAAGAAACAACCTGGAGGGACTCAGTTCAGAACAAGTTTCTGGAAGCCTTCAGCTCTATCAATTTGCAAACTGTGAAAGTAAACAGCAAAAAAAATATGTGGGCAAATGTAGTCTAAGGATCCCTTGGCTCTCTGGATTCTGTAAAGGATCTTTTTAACCCTGACAGCAGAGCCTCACCACTGCTGGCAGTCCCAGCTGTGTTTCTGCTGCCAGGGGAAATAAAGATGTAAAACTACTGAATGGCATAAGGAAATTTTTAGTGCAATCTATTGCACAGACTCAGCAAATACCTAAAATTCCTATCAGTTTGAATTTGATGATGAGAGGGTCATCTGGAGATTTAACAAGGTCATGAAGTCCTAAAAGGTTTTTAGAAAGTATTATTAAGTCTTGGTGAAGATAAACATGGGCACAGAAACGGCATCTCTGCTCATGTCTCAGGATAGTCTTGTCTCCAAAAGTACACTGCTCCCGCCTACCTTAAACGTCTTTAGAGTGTGCTGTTCTTTGTTTCTGTTTTGTTTCATAATTGCCCCCAAAGTGAAAAATACTTGAGATGAAACAGAAAAATGGATGAGCAAGTTCAACCAAGTGTGCAGCATCCAGCCTCCTGAATTTGGACCAAGCCAAGAAAGGTAATGGAAATTTTTACTGTGTATGAAAAACTTCAAAGCTACACAACCAGTTTTCTGCACACTTAAACTGTTTTTACATTTCACAAGTTTACTCAAAATATATTACCAGTATGTCCAACTGTTACAATAAACATGCAGTGTTTGTATTGGCATATAAGGCACAATTATGCATTTGCTTGTTTGCATTTTGAAGCACAAGTAAGCTATGCCAGTTTTCCTGATACTCAAAAATGAACAGAATGGATGCTTTTGATCCAATAAAATTTGATTCAGAGAGTTATGAGCAGCTAAAAAGCTGTGTTTGTAGATGATAGAATGGAAATTGTATTCAGTCTTCATTGCTGTGATTTGCTGGTGCACAGCCATAATAAAACATCTTTAGTCAGCTTTGGTGGAAGGTGCAAGTCTGTTACTGCGATGGAGTCTGTGGAAATAAAAAGAGTCTTTGTCTCAGATGTGGAAGGGTCTCCAGCACTCTTTCTGAACAGCACAGGCCTTCTAAACTAAACACACCTCTACTCTAAAATGTTTTACACAACCATGGAAAATAATGGAAACAAAGGTGCATGACCAAAAATCCTATCCTGCCCTGGGAAAGCGTTTTGAGAAAGCTCGCTGTCTATGGGCAGCAGTCACAGGAGTCCTGTCATAAAACACATGAAGTCAGGGCTTACAGTAGCCCCAGATGTGCCAGAGCTGCTGAAGAAAAAATGAGAGAGAAGGCAGGTTCTGTTTCCTTGAGGCAGGAAACGACAACAGTGAATTACCCAGTACAGAGCTGTGCTGCTTCTGGTACCCAAACCAGTTCCCTTCAAGGCAGCATGGGTGTCTCTGCCCTCTTCTGCAACTGATGCTCCCTTTGGCTCTTCCTTTTATGAAAAAGAAAACGATGCTGTAGGTTCTCAATCCAGATTTCCCTTCCACGAGGAGAAAGTTACGAGCCGTTTGGGTCACGCAGGCTATGAGGAAAGCCAGCTACGTCATGTTAGCGTTCGGCCTTAGGAGGAAAGGGTTAATCGCCTCCGTTTTTGCCAGCTGGGGAGGTGCTGAGCCAACAGAAAATTGGGAGGGGAAGCAGGACAACCAGGTCCTCTGAGTCGGAGGGGAAAGAGGCTGCCAGGCCTTGCTGTTTGTGTTTGTATTTCTGTTTTAAGTTCTGTTTTGAAACAAAACGCATTATTACACCTCTGCAAACTATGGAGTTTTATAAGCCAGCCCTGCGATGCAGCCTACGATCTCGCAGAAACGAAGTCTATGGGCACAGGTAGGAACACAAAGGCAAAAGAAGACAGGCTGTGGTCTCAGTAGCTACTTGTGCTGGCAGAGGCCAGTATCTGCACAAAACCAGTAGAACATCCGTTCGATATACTTTCCAAACTGCAGCTTGATTCGGTCAAGGCTCTTTTCGTGCTCAGCTCCTTTGTTTCAGCCCTACTACTTCTTGTTTTTCAAATTGCCCATTTGGTGCAGGAATTTTGTTTTAATTCAGCAGGCAGCTGGAGCTTATTAAATCAGATTTTCAGCAGTAGTATTTTATATCAGTACTTGATAATGGCACACCTGTAAACACCCTCTATAACGAGCACCTTTAGGCGCCGGTGGAACCCGCCTGCTGCAGTTGGCGTGGTGGGTATGCTGGGTAACAACGGCACGGCAGCTTAAGCCCAAACTTTCTTCAATGCATTTTTCCCCTGCTTCCTAATCTCTCCTGACATAATGTTGAAAGTTATTACTTAGTTGCGTAAAGGAAACCATCTGTCAATTATTTACGTGCTTATATGTGGGACCAGGCACCTAGAAACAGTTACTGCAAGCCAAGGCAAATGCCCAGCTTCCAAGAAAGCAGAAATCCAATTGCAGCCCGCTGATTCAACTGTCTGTCGAGGGTAAGTCAATAAAAATGTGTTCTCCGTCAGAGAACAACTGAGATTTCTCCAAACACCGTTTTTGACATCCAAGTCAAGGCTGAGTAGCCCTTAAACTTCTTTAGAGAGCTCTCAGAAAATGACATTTTTAGCAGCTGTAAGTAAGTATTTAAGTGCACATCTTGCTGAATAGATACACTGAGATCCTTCACGCTCATCTATGAAATGTATGCTCCTCATGTGGTGTAAAAAAAATGCTAACATCTGAGCTTCAGCCAGCATCCAGAGAGCTCCTGTCATAAGTTACAAAATTTACCACTCCTCCAGTTCTTCTGGCGTGAAGACTGGACTATTCAGAAGCACTCGGTGTCTGCTGAAGTCCAGTCCTGTCAGAGTCACTATGAATTTAACAATCATTTCAGCGGAAGTAGACTCTGAGTAGAGGGCTTTGGCTATGTGTCCCTTGACTAACATGCCCATTTTTTCCCTTCCATGCTGCAAACAACAGGAAATCACGCCACAAGTTTTGCGAGACTGCTCAGAAAACCATCTGGGAAAAAAGTCACTCTGGAAGAGACTTGAGCTTTTCTCTCTCATCATGTAGGCAGATTTTTGCTAATGATGTTACTTCACACTAGTTATTTTCTGCTGTGGTTGGTGGACTCACTTGAGGTCTGCAGATTTCTTACTGGGCTCCCTGGAGCTTAAAAAGAGAGAATGAGGACTTCTTGTTTTAGGCTTGTGTGCTTGAATTTGCTGTGGCATAGTCTTTGATGGATACTGGAAAAAGACTGAAAGCCAGTGTTCTAGACTGCCCTTCCTTAAAATTAAAATATATCTTTTGATCAACAGAGATTCTGCCATTTAAAAATCTGGCTCATGTCATTAACATTTTTATTTTTGCTGTGATTTGGTTTTTTTTTTCTTCCTGTGGTAATTTCTAAGGAAAGGCTAGCAGTCCTGAAATAGAGTTGTGTAGGTGGCTCTTTACTGACACCCTGGCTCCAAGCTGGGTAAATCGGGTCAGTTTGGTGGGGGTGCCTCATCTGAGACTTACTGAAAGAAAAAAACCCTAATTCCCAAGGAATTTATGCTATAGATTAGCGGCAATATTGCCGGAAGTGGGGAGGGTTAAAACACTTGCTAATAGATAATTCCAGGCATACGTTACTAACTTCCCTGCAGAAGGACTCAAAGCTTGAGGAATGTATTATATTCTCTGTCCCACTAACCCCCCCAACCTGGCTGAATTAATAAAACTGTTTCCTTGAATTACCTGCTCACAAATCATAGCAGTTATAACCTGAACTTCCAGAAATAACGTGCTAAAGATTTTGTAGAAGATAAACTCAGATTACATTTGCTGCAAATAGCATTTGTGTAGCAGTGTGTCAGCTACTGCAATAACTGCGTGCTGGTCTTAACTTTGCAGATGATCCTAGATTTGTGGATGTCCCATCTTTTCAAAAATATAAAGAAGAGGAAAACAAAACTCACTTAGTGTTGTTTACAGTGAGATCAGTTAGGTCAGTGATGAGCATTTTTGGAAATCCCAGACAATGGAAGCAAAAATGCTTATTGTGCTGACTGGATAGGAAAAATGTAGAACTTATAGAAGCCAGAAGCAAAATGGCAAGCTTAAGGCAGCATTATCAGCAGCTGCTTTTCAGTCTTAAATAGAAAGTGCTTTTCAAGGAGGGCTGTTGGGAATACTCCTACAACTAAGTGAACACATAACAGTGTGCTGATGATGACTAAGTAAATGGAGATGGAGGAGGAAAGTTCAATGGCTCCCTAAGGAGTTGCCATATTCCTTTCCAGGATTTCTCGACCAGAAATATATGTCTGAGCTGTTTGTGATGCCTTTGTAATGAGTATGATCCCTGTGAGACCTACTACGCGTGCACTGCTCCAGCGTTTTGGTGCACGCAATGGGTCCAACACGCTCGGCACACCTCCGGCTCAGTGGTTGCACCTCTGCTCAGGACACGGGGCGAAGCCCTGGCACCTCATCTTCCATGCTGTTAAATTGCTAACATGGTGCCGGCTCTGGGCCAACTGTTGCCCTCCCAGGCAATGTGTGGGTATGGCAACACTTCTCTGTGTTGGAAGGTAAAATAGGGTGGGTGGGAACTGTGCTGAGCCCTTTGGCTTAAGTGCGGGAGAATGGGCCCTGTGCTCTTTTGTTTTGTATTAAGAATATGACCCCTTTGTACAGGCTGCAAACCTGAGCTAGGGTGCCTTTTGCTGCTCTACAGGGGGCCTGTCTGAGATGTGCAGCGGGGGATGTCCTAGACAGTTGTACAAAATCTTCAGATTTTCCTGGGACAGAAACAGAAAATCGGAAGAATTTGTGTAAAAGATATTTCAGGATTTGTAACTTCCTTTCAGCAGTTTTTTTTCTGCCAGTTTTGCCAGCGTCCTGTGTTGCTCCCGCAGATAAGATTCTGCACAGTCAAAGCAGCAATGTAGAAATCACTGCTTTGCTACAACTTAAGCATAAACTCTACTTACAACTCACAGTCCAAGGATGCTCAGACCTAACCAGAGATGCTAGTGAGATCTAGATCCTCCTCTTTTTTGCTCTTAAACTACCTCTTCCATTCAGGACAGGCTTTCTCTAAACCCATTTTGTTGTCAGTTTATAATTTATTTTTTAGAGGACTTAATTTTTGCCTGCAGTGGGAGCAGCTTGACAGCACAGAGGACTACTGTCAGGGGCACACGTGCTGCAAATGCCACTGGAGGCAAGACAGCCCTTTCAAAGACATTTTAAAAATATCATCTCCACAGCTTGTGTGGCCATTTGTTAAAAACAAATGGCATTTGGGGAGTCTGGAAACCAGGAGCAGCCATTAGGTGGATCTAAAATATGTGTCATCTGTTTAGTGTTGTATCCTCTTACGCACTGCCTCTTCTCAGAAGGCCAGTCCCTCGAGATTTGTGAGATCAGAGGGAAACGGGAGACCCATCTGCAACCTGCTGATTAGCCAGTCATCAACAGATTATCTCGTACAAAGGGATGGGGGTAATGGGCTGAGGCCAGCGAAGTGCATATATGGTAGTGAAAGCACCAGTGTCACAAAGATGGGAAAGACCAGATGATGGGACTTGTGGGGAGGGCACCTTTAAGCAGACAGAAGAAGAAGGGTGGGATTGTTGGGTGAGTCACTCCAGAATACTTGGCATCGATATCAAATCAATGGGTTCAGCCTGGTCTTGCGGTTTCCTTTCTTTCTGGGCACGGATCTCCACAAGCTGGAGGAGCGGGTGGGTGTACGGTATTTGCAACCGCTTTATTTTCTCTGGGCTAAAAATACTCTGCAAAGCTTTGGTTTTATTTTCCATTCCTAACAGCTGAGCCCTGGTCTGGAGGGAATGAATGTGTTATCCCACTGTGAAAATATCTAAACAGGTGGAAAGGACAAGGGAGGGTAGAAAGGGAGGGTGGAGAGTCTGGTTTTAGACAGAAATCCTGTTTCCTTTCTAAAACCAGAGTGAAGGTCCTGCAGGTTATTTTAAAATGAAAACTTGTATTCCCATTCTCATCTGTTTGCTTATGTGAAAGAGTCTTGTGTTGAGAGACATCAGGAAGAAAATAATTCTGGAGACACTGTCCGAGGAAAGAGAAGAATGTGGGCACTGTGCTGCTGTTTCAGTCAGACCCAAGCATTCTGCCAATAAACTTCATTTTTCACCTGTAACTTCTGTCATGCCAGCTGGAGTCTCCCACTCCGCTTTACCAAAGCGCTTTCTTTTCTCTTCTTCTGAGAAAGCTCTGTGTGAAAACTATCCCAGTGGTGAGACAGCTCTGTCGAAGCATCTCAGTGCTGCCTGGTGGTGCTGTTTCTGTAGCCATCCCTGTGCCTCAGCACAGAAAAGGCTATCAAATGGGCTGAATCGTGCTAAACGCTATGTTTTCCATTTTTCAGTATGGAAATACTTTCTATTGAGAAGCGTGATCCTGCCTGGTAAGACTCTCTTCATCCAAATCCTGTCTGGATTGCAAGTAAGTCTGCAAAGGCAAGGGCTAATGCACTAATCCATTCTGGTACTGTATGGCTTTATAGAAGCTTTTTTAGAAAAGAAAAATAGGAATAAATGTCCAGAGACTTGTACTATACAGAATGTAATCAATAAAGTTATTCAAAGTTTTACACAAAAGCACTCACACAGATCATTAGGGCAGAAACTTTAATCCACTGAGGTTTAGAAATGAGGAATTTCTTAAGCAGCACCTGAGATTTCTTTTTTTTTCTCTGCAATTCTGTATGGCTTTGTGGATTTTATATCCTGCCAAAACACTTTTTCAAATAAATATTGGGGATGGAAAATAAAAACAGGAGTAAAGACAAGCCAAGCTGAAATCTGATAAACAGCCCCAAGATTTCAGCCCTTTCAGGGGTCACTGACTATTGCTCCAAATTCTCCCCTAGGTGATGGAAGTTTGTAAATAATTATAAAGAGTGGGGAGGAAAAACGGTGCTGGTAAGAAGAACAAAGCCATGCTCGTGAGAAGAACAAGACCGTGGTGGTTTCACCTTTGCTATACCTGAGCCTTTGGGTAGGCTTTGAATTCCCTTAGACATGCCTCTTACCATTTGTAATTTTTCTGCTTCTCATCCAGACAAGGGCTGGCTACACATCCCACCTGCCCTTACTGAACGACAGGTTGGGGCTGTGTGAGCCCTGCTTTGCCTTGCCTGTCCTACAGCAGTTTTCTGTCTTTCAGCAAAGGCAGCTGGGCTAGAGAAAAGCTAATGGGTCAAGCACAAAAGGAGAGGCACTCTTCCTCTGGCAGGAAGCACAGTTTGAAGCATGCTCTTACTTTTGCCGAGTCTCCCTCAGCAAGACCATCGGTTGGAATGCACTGGAGGCAGCCCCGTGGTCCTGCTGTCAGATTAGTAACATGGATGAGTGATGCGTTGGTCCACTGGCCCAACCTCAAGGTTGTGCCTGGAGACCTATCCAGCCAGGCATAGCTGCAGGTTAGGCATAAGCCCCACAAGTCCCTGCAGCTGCTTTCCAGTGCTTGGCATGAGCATGGCCTGGAAGAGCATCCTAGAGGTGGGTACCAGGCTGAGGTAGGTCAATGACTATCACTGGTGTGCAGCTGTCAGACAGAATGCTCCTAGCCGAGGAGGCTGCCCACAGAAAGGGCTTTCCTATGTGACAATTCACCTGACACCAGATACGAGGTGTCCTGGTGAACTGTGATTCCTCCCACAACTTCTGAAGAATGCCTGAGATATGCAAAGAAGCAGAGGGATTGTGGGGCCCTTGCAAAAGATAGCATTGGGAACATAGGTTACTCTTGTGGCAACTTCTGCTAGTGTTGTCATTTGTGTGTCCTCTTTGGTCCAAAGCAGGGAGGGAACTGAGAGATGGACTAGCATGTGTGAACTATGCGATAAATGAATGAAAAGATACACCTAGTCTAGATACTATGCTTGTATAACCCAGACTGTTGTACACATCACCTATGCATTTATTGCACGTATTTTATTTGCAGTAATATCAGCATCAGACGGTATGCTCATTAAAGTTGTCTGTATTATGTCTGCACAGTAAGTTTGGTGGACCTGTGATGTATGGTCCGCCTCCTCCACCAGAGGAAGAGCTGTGGCCTCTACAGTGGAAGCTTAGGTATCCTGCTGTTGTAGGTTAGTGGTTTCCAAACTGCTTGCTGAGGCTCGGTGCCTGATCTACAGCTGTCTCGGACAGCCATATTAACCAAGGACTTGCAGACTCATCAGTTTTATGTGAAGCTATGTTCATTTCAGGACTGTCAAAGGCCCATTGGTCCATCATGGTTGGGAACGGCTGATTTAGGCTTGCTTGGGGTGCCATATCTGCTTAATGGTAAGGGAGAACAGATGTGAGAACTCCTCAGAGATTGCTTCTGCTTCATATAAGCCACTGGAGCAAAAGCAAGTTGGCAAGTGAGAGTTCCTGCCTTCAGCAGGTGAACAGAGATTGTTATGATTCATTCAGACTCCGCAACAGAGCAGTTTCACCAGTGGCCATTAAATCGGTTCAGAAGAAGATCAAAAAAAGTACAGACAGAACTACTGATTAGTTGTGTCACCACCAACAGAAATATTTTGACCTCAGCCTGACCACAAATACTCACAGTTAAATATTGGAAATACTGTGATGCGGGGGCTGATGTTCTAGAGAGCACTCGTGAATTAGAAGTCAAGGAAATGCAGCATGGTCAAAGCCTGGTGTAACCAGTCTTTCAGGGGCAAACCAGAAGCAAGAGGCTGAGGAAGCAGAATGGAGATGGCCTCATCTAGAGTACTCTGTCCTGTTCTGGGCTCCCCACTTCAAGAAAGATGAGGAGCTACTGGAGAGAGTCCAGCGGAGGGCTACAAGGATGATGAGGGGA